>Ga0073904_10000565_pt1 | contig 26742 bp, 22 predicted proteins | sample KloWWTrecipitate_FD_66668 | JGI IMG/M metagenome (GOLD analysis project Ga0073904, IMG submission 66668) | Active sludge microbial communities from Klosterneuburg, Austria, studying microevolution and ecology of nitrifiers - Klosterneuburg... | ecosystem: Engineered > WWTP > Aerobic digester >... | reverse complement strand
CAGTGTTTTCGCGAATGGTTTTGGCGCCTTGAACTGCGTCAGCCATCTGCAGTGTTTGTGCTTTGAGGGCTTTGGCTGCCTCCACCTTGGGCAGGTCTTTGCGCGCTAGTTTTCTGCCGTCATCAATGGCCTGCTGCAGTTTCCCGTCGTGCCACGTCATCAAGCCCGTGACGATCAGGCCGACTATCGCCAGAGCAATGCTGAGCAATTTGATGTTCTGCACTACCTCGTCGTAGGTGGAGCGCACCACAATTCCCTCCAGTTCGGATCGCCAAAGTTGCTCTAGTAGATCCGCAGGCGGACGCTCGTCTAGGACATGGCATTCGAAACCCTGCCACTCGGAGAATGTGCCGATCAGCTGAGCCGGTGCCTGCAGATAAATTTGGGACTCTTTTGGCTCACCGAGCACAGGGCCTAAACCGGCAAGCTCTGCTTTAAGCAAGGGGTGGAGTGCTGTGGTTTCTTTTTTCTCCAAAATCGTGGTGCGCAACATTGCACCGGTAGATCCAAAGATATGCAAAAAATATTGGTCACTCTCTTGTTCGATGACCACTTTGAACGCGCCACTCAGCCGTGCTGCCTGGCGTTGAAATAATTGTGCTCGCGCAAAAAACTCCACCAAATCAAGTTGGCAACCGGCACTGATACGTTCGATTTCTGCAACCCAGTCCTTGTGAATCCACATCAACGAGGGATGATCGCTGTCAGACATTTGATCTGACTGGGTACGCGTATCGTTGGCAGCGAAGGGGAGAGCGGAAAAAGTCCCTGTTTCACTAGTAGCTGGCGGAATGACGCTCAGAATGTCACCACCCAATACCCACTGGGCGCGGGTATTGGGTGGTAGTTTCCACTGTCTGCTGCACTGGGAGAGGTGGAATTGGATCTGGGGAAGAAAATCGTCCCCTTCAGGAAGGGTTAGTTGGGCTTCATTTGTGCGTTTCCAGCCTAGCAAGCCACGTTGAAAATGTAAAACGTTCAGGCAGTGTGGTGAAAGAGACAGTACAAGCTGGTGGCGTCGGCTGGCTGAAGGAGTGCGGTTGCGCATGGGATAAAACGTCACAATCTGTCAAAAACGGGCAGATAGAGCAGTGGTAGTCACCGACCTATCGTGCCTTGATCCATCATCTGGTCGATTACTGTGTATTCGCCATTTTCGCTGGCAATCATGGCAACCAACGCCATTCCATGGGGTTGAGACGAAGCCAAACGCAACCGAGCTCTGATTGAGATGGGCTGAGCATCCGGCGCCTGGGCTCTCAGACCGGTGCCTTGAATCCAATGTTGTGCATCAATCGCCGAAATGGGGCCAGACTGACGCAGTGTAGCTAGCTGCTTCAATTGCTCGTCGGTCACATTGCCCAAAACCTGCAGCAGCGGTAAAGGCGTTGAGTTCAGATTTACCTGCAAATTACGGGTGCCGACAGCCACCAAATGCTTCAGTCCCTGAGGAATTTCTTTCGTTTCTCCAAGCCTCATGGCCAGAGGAATCTCCTCCCAGTCCAGCAGCTCACGAACGCTAGAAAACCCTGCAGTTCCGCGGAGCCGACCCAACTGCTCCCGTAGTCCAATCACCTTGGATGTCAGCACCTTGGACTTTTCAGGGGAATTTGCTCCCAACAGTAGGAATAGTCGCTCCCATTGTTGCGATGACAGCATGTTGGCGTCGGGCAGGCCGCTGACATCTTCCAGTTCCACCAATACTTTGGTAGTGCCAAGCACTGCATCGTAAACCGACCCGTTCGGTCGCCAAAGTACCCAGTTGCGCATGGATGCCTCACTGGGACGCGGCATCAGTGTAGTCACCGCTGATGCAATGCCGAGCTGCATTACCGCGTATCGGGCAGCACCCCGCAGAAGATATTCCTCCTGTAGTGCAGTCTTTTCGCGAGAGAGCAATTGTGCATCCAAACGCAATGAAACCGTAACGCTCAGGAGGAGAGTGGCTACCACGGCCATCAAACCCAAGGCAAAAAGCAAAATGTAGCCTCGCTCGCGCCTAAACGGGCCACTCCGTCGAGAAGGAGATACGTGCCAAAAGATCATCGCGCACCCGCCGCCGTTCTGGCCTGGTACACCACAGGTGGCATGTCGTCACGCAAGCCTGACAGCGAAAGCCGCATCAGAGCCGGTGCTGCTGTCTTCTCGTCCCAGGTCGATAGCCACACCGGCTGTGGCTTGCCTTGGGCGGTTGGCTTTTCGCCGAGAAAAGAAAAAGCACAAATCTGCAACCGAGTTGCTAGTACCCTTGTTTCCTCGAGCGCCGACGGCTGTGTGCGCTGGCCGATGCGAGGTACGCCAGTAGGCAGCGAACTGACACGATGGGTTAGCACAATCCCCTCATTGGGAGAGGTTTCGCATGCGTATCGCACATGTGCCAGCGTGCTCCCAGATGAGGCTCGTCCTGTCACCGGGAATAAAGTTTCGAATTCCAGCATGGAGCCATCTGAACGCACGGCTTTGCTGCGGGTCGCCCATTCATAACGTATGGTTCGTTCAACTGCACGAACATCTTCGCGAGCAGCGCTGCGATAGGCATTGCGATGGTAGAAATCCAGGGCAGACGACATTGCCGCGGCACCTATCACTGCCACCAAGGACGAAATCGCTAACGCTACTATCAGTTCAAGTAGGGTGAACCCTGTCTGCTGCTCACAGGGGTGACTCATGGTTTTATCCCGTTTGATGAACCAGTCGGGCTAGCGTCGGAAGGCACAATACGAAAACTACTCAAAATATAAGACTGAGGTAATTCTTTTGGCCCCCAAAAAACTTCGATATCAATGCGTTCGAGTCGCTGCTTGAACGAGTTGATTTGCGCCTGTTGCTCAGGTTGCAGTATTTGGATGGGATGCAGCTGGATCCGGTAACCGAAATCTGTCCCCGCATACCGATCTTCGCCTTGATCACTGGCCAGTACAAACGCCGGGTTTGCTAACGCTTCATCCAGTTTGGAGCGAGCAAGAACCATGGCTGCAGTGTGGCCAGCCAATTTCCCATCCAGACGAGCTGTGCCAGAGACCGCAGTAAAAGCCACCGCCAAACCAAACCCGATAAGAGTCATGGCTACGAGCACCTCAAGCAGGGTAAATCCGCCCTGATCATCCGTATTATGGTGTCGCTGAAACATGGAAACTCGTGATACGCCCGCTAACCTTCTCGAGGTGATACTCTTGGCGCAAACCTGTGGGCGTCACCATCGTGAAAGATGCTTCTTGCAATGTTCCGTCTGGATAGAAAATGAGGGCCAATCGATCGGAAGAAAGAGAGGTTTCTGCTGAAGCTGACTCAGCAGCGGGACGAAACCGATAATGATTCGGCAACTCCAGAACAGATTTTTCTCGAACCGCGATAGTTCCGTGACCAAAATCGAGTGCAGCCTCCACGGGTACGCCGCCGAGTACTGCCTTGTTGCGCAATCTCCGCAATTCCTGCTCAGTGCGATCGAGCCAGCGGCGTTCTTCGGTGCGGCCTGCCAGGCGGTCTACGGCAACGATAGCCAAGCTGGTGCCGATGCCTATCAGCACCAGCACCAGCAGCAACTCGATCAGCGTAAAACCTGCTGCCTTCTTCATCCAATTAAAGAGTAAGGTCTCGCCTCACTCCCAACTATGTATGTCGGTATCGTCACCTGAGCCACCCTCCTGGCCATCAGCGCCAAGCGAAGACAACTCGTAATCGGCTTTTTCACCGGGGGCCTTGTAGACGTAGCTATTCCCCCAGGGGTCTTTGTCAACGCGTTTTTTCAAGTAGGGGCCTCGCCAGTTGGGGGTTTTTACAGGATCTTCTGGTTTTTCTGACAAAACGGCGAGCCCTTCCTCTGTCGAGGGGTAACGCGACATATCTAGGCGATAGGTGTCAAGGGCCGCGCCGACCATTTCGATTTGTGTTCTGGCTGCCTTGATCTTGGATGCGCCCAACTGGCCAAACAACCGCGGACCCACCAGCGAGGCAAGGAGACCAAGAATGACCATCACGATCAGTAGCTCAATCAGTGTGAAACCACGAGCAACGCGCAACGGCTGTTTTAGGGGGTGCTCCAGAATTCGTTTATGCATGAAATCTCCACTCACAATGGCATATCGTTAATCGAAAAAATGGCAGTAAGCATAGACACGACAATAGCGCCGATCAATCCACCCATCACCAAAATCATGACTGGCTCAAACAGGGCCACGAGGTTGCGCGTGGCCTTCTGAATCTCTCTCTCGTACTGGTCGGCCACTTTGATCAACATGCTGTCCAGTGCGCCGGATTCTTCGCCCACAGTTGTCAGTTGGCCTAACAATTTGGGGAAAAAAGGATCTGCACGAACCGGGCTAGACACGCCTCGGCCCTCTTGTACGGCACGCACCAGTCGATCCAGTGCCTTGCGCAATGGAATGTGATCAGTCAGTTCGCGAACGATCCGCATGCCAGTGAGTATCGGAACACCGCTGGCCAGTAGAGTTCCCCAAGTGCGGCAAACATGTGCCAACTGGATTTTGAGCATCAGAGGGCCGAGCACCGGCATGCGCAGAATGGCCAGCTGCCAGCGTTCACGCCATACATCGTCACGCAGTGCATAAATGAAGGCTGCGATAGCCAGAGCGAGTGCGAGTAGGATAAAAATACCGTAGGTTTTCAGAACGTCACCAATACCGATCAGCACGGCTGCCGGCAATGGAAGAGCCTGATTCATATCATTAAAAATTTGTCCAAATTTTGGAAGAACAAAAACGGTCAGTCCCAGTAAGGCACTCACACCAAAAACGAATAGTAATACTGGATAAATTGAAGATGTTACAAGAAATGAACGAAATTCCATGCTGCGCGTATAAAACTCCACCAGACGCTGCATCACTACGGGCAGCACACCGCCTTCTTCTCCAGCTCGCACCATATTGACGTACAAACGTGGAAAAACACCTGGATGGCGCATAAACGAATCTGCCAGAGTATTCCCTTTTTCCACATCTACGACCACACTCTGCATCACCGAACGGAAAAAGGGGTGCTCGATGCTCCCTTGACTGATATGCAGCGCTCTGTCGAGAGGTAGCCCCGCATCCAAAAGCGTCAGCAATTGCTCTGTCATGGCCAATACATGCTTTACACCAACACGCTTACCTGTTCCAAACGCCCAGGGCGAAGTGGTGTTCGGACGGCTATTGCCGTTGGCGGCTGCCATCCCTTGTGCAGGCAGGCGATCTGTCGGTGCAATTCTTTCTAGTGGAGCTTGTCTATCGCCCCCTGCTTTTGGACGCGGCCTCACGTCATTTCCTGGCGAGTTACACGGGCAAGTTCTTCAAGAGTGGTTACACCGGCAAGAACCTTCCGGATGCCATCAGCGCGCATTGTCCGCACGCCTTCCTCCATTGCTCTTCGGCGGACCCCTTCGGCAGAGAGTTTCTTGATGATGGATTCTTTGATGGCGGTTGTCATGGGCAGTAGTTCATAAATGCCTGTGCGGCCAATGTACCCAGATTGCCCACAGTGGTGACATCCGCGACCGTGAAACAGTTGTGCCACTTCGTGAGCTTGCACACCTTCTTCAGCCAAGAACAAAAGGTCAGCCTCAGTGGGTTTGGTGGCCTCCTTGCAGTGCGGACAAATGACGCGAACCAATCGTTGCGCTACGATCAGCACCACCGAGGATGCAATCAGATAACTTTCGACCCCCATGTCCATCAGGCGGTGGGGAGCCCCAAACGAATCATTGGTGTGCAGTGTTGAGAAAACCAGATGACCTGTGAGGGCAGATTGAATGGAAATTTCGGCCGTCTCCCGGTCTCGAATCTCTCCCACCATGATGATGTCTGGATCTTGCCGAACAATTGACCGCAATGCGCTGGCAAAAGTAAGTTCGATCTGTGGTTTGACTTGAATCTGATTGATGCCATCGATCTGGTACTCGACAGGATCTTCGACTGTAATAATTTTGTTTTCAGGCAGATTCACCATGCCGAGGGCGGCATAAAGCGTGCTGGTCTTGCCGCTTCCTGTGGGGCCTGTGACCAGAATCATTCCATGGGGTTGCAGGATGGCTTCTTCCAGCGCAACTAGGTGATCTGCATCGAGTCCTAGAGACTCCAGTCCCATCAGGCCTGGGCCCTGGTCTAGCAGTCGAATCACCATGCTCTCGCCGTACACGGTTGGAACCGTTGAAACACGCATATCCACCTGTCTACCGGCCACATCCATCTTCATGCGGCCATCTTGAGGCAAGCGCCGCTCCGCTATATTCATCTTGGCCCGCAGTTTCAGATGGGAGATGGACGGCATATACATCCGGCGTGGGGGCGACTCTGCATCGAATAGTACGCCGTCAATACGATAGCGCACCCGGAATCTTTGCTGTGATACCTCCAGGTGCAGGTCCGATGCCCGACTGTCCACGGCCTTGATCAACAAACTTTGCACAAGCCGCACGACAGGAGCGTCTTCAGCGAGGGCTTTGAGAGTTTCTAGGTCGTCGTCCTCGCTTTCTGGGTTATGAGAAAGCGCGTCGTCGAACGCCGCAGCATCCATATTTTCGGCGCGGTAGACTTGGTCCAAGCCTGAAGCAACCCACTGCCTAGGTGCAAGATGCAACTCCAAAGGGACACAGAAAAACTGTCTGAGTGCATCCAGGGCGGCCATCCGCACGGGAACGGCCGCTGCGATCTGGACGTGTTCCTCCGTAACGAACAGTGGCAGAAAGCCATTGGCACGGAGAAAATGAGGCGAAAGACCGGCAACAGGCGTCACATCCTGCAACCCCCTGGTAGCGGTGTGCAGAACCGGTACCCGTAGGTCTCGTGAGAACTCCGCCAGCAACTCGGCTTCCTGATCGTTCGCTTCGGGGCCGATAGGTTGGCTACTCATGTTTGGGTAAGGGGTGGGGGCTGAAAAGATAGTTAAAAGCTGCCTTGAATGCCGATCCTGCAAAGAGCATGGTGGCATTGCCGCGAACAGGCGGCGGTCTTGGAGTCAAGATTGGCATTGTATCCAGAGCATGGAATTTCGAGCTGATGTCAACGGCCAGCATTCTTTTGCAATGATGTTTTTGCATGTATATCCAGACAGTCGGATTGGAATGCAAGGAGGAGCGTAGCCGATAGAATCCCATGCTGCGTTTCGCAAAATAGAATGTGCTGTTTTGCGTGGCCTGCTGAATTTTGTTCGCTTGCACAGTGAGTGCTCACCGCTCGCGTCTAACACGTCCAGCGGTATCTGTTGCAAGTCGAAATGGGGGAGCGCCCCTGCTTGAACGATGTGCTGCTCAGGTAGCGTCCGACGGGCAATGCGACATTTTTTCAATTTAATGAATGTGAGTCATGCACCCTAGCGAGGCAGAGATCATCCCATACCAAGCCTCACCCGTTCCTGACTCCGACGCAGTGATCGTTTTTGCGCCGCACCCTGACGATGAGGTTTTCGGTTGTGGCGGGGCAATTGCCCAGCACGTAAAGGCAGGGCACCCGGTACATGTCATCTTGCTGACAGCGGGGGGGCATAGCGCACCAGAAAACCCTGCTGTGGGCTACGCAGGCACACGCCTGCAAGAAAGCGCGCAGGCAGCGCGACTGTTGGGCCTCCCAGTTCCCCATTGCTGGGGGCTTACCGATCGGAAAGTCGCCTATGACGAAGATCTAGTGCAGCGCATGGTGCGTGCGATTGAAGAATTGGGTGCGGATGTAGTCTATGCCCCCTCTCCTTGGGAGTTGCATCCTGATCACCGCGTCGTTTCGATGTGTACGGTGGAGGCTGTTCGCAGATCTGCAGGAGACAAGCATCTTTACCTGTATGAGGTCAGTGCTCCCCTGCGCCCCAATGTGCTGGTCGACATTACATCGGTATGGCATCTCAAGCAGCAGGCCATGCAGGCCTTTGGGAGTCAGGAAGAAAAACTTCCTTATGCCAGTTTCATTTCGGCCTTGAATCGCTTTCGGGCGCTGACACTGTTTCCCGCTGCAGAGCATGCAGAAGCGTTTGAGATGTATTCGTCTGCAGACTTGCGCGCGGGTGGGTCGCTACTTATTGAGGGAGAGAAAGACCGTTTGCTGCACAGGGGGGTCGCGGTCATTTCCCAGGACATTCCGTTGGTTTCTGTCATTGTGCGCACGATGGGGCGTTCAACGCTTCCAAAAGCAATGGCCTCCGTGGCGTTGCAAACCTATACGCATGTCGAGATCGTTCTTGTGGATGCTGCTGGCGAAAAATTGCCGGGAGTAGATGTACAGGTCGGGTCTGTGCAGATCCGAATGGTATCAACCGGCGCCAGGCTGGGGCGTGCAGAGGCGGCCAATGCTGGTATGCAGGCGGCAGCCGGTGAATATTTGATTTTTCTGGACGATGACGACTGGTTTTACCCTGATCATTTGGCCAAACTCGTGCTTGCCATGCGGCAAAACACTGGCCTCAAGGCAATCCACACTGCCGTGGAGTGCGTGAACTACGAAGGCAAACCGTCAGGTGAAGTCTTTGATTTTTCTTACGCACAAGGTGAATTGCGCTACGGCAACTTCATGCCCATTCATTCGGTGCTGTTTCATCGAAGCATCAGAGATGCGGGCTGTCGTTTTGACAGCAGTTTTGATCTGTACGAAGACTGGGACTTCTGGTTGCAAGTCGAGTCCCAAACGCCGTTCAGCTTTGTCGGCGGTATTTCTGCTGCATACCGCATCCATCCTGGCGCCGGGGAGGGTGTGCAGTCCGAAGTTTCGAGGGCACGTCTCGCTACTGCCCGGCTGTATACGAAATGGAATGTGCTCCAAACAGCAGAGACGTTTGATGAACTCATCACGCGCGCACTCTCAAGGCGTCGCATCCAGCGGCAGTTGGGTTACCAACAAAAGGAGGTGCTACGGCTTGCAGATGAGCTGGTCGGCCAGCAGCAGCAAGCTATGGCTGCCCAGAAAGCGGCTGATATAGCGCGTCAGGATGCCCACCACATGCGCAATGCGCATGACCAAGCCTGCGCGGCGCGTGACGTGATTCTGGGGGATCTTCAGGAGGCTCGCGAAGAAGGTGCACGCGAACATGCTCAGCGTGTTGTAAACGAAGCAGCCGTAGCGCAACTGACCCGCGAGACTCAGCGACTAAACACTGAACTGGCGCTGACCCACGACCATGCATCCAATGTGCAAAAATCGCAGGAAGCAACCCAGTTGGCCTTGGAAGATGCCCGTCGACAAATTGGAGCCTTGCTTTCGAGTACGTCTTGGCGTATTTCACGACCAGTGCGTTTGGCCGGTAGAGGGGGTCGCAAGCTAAAAAATGCCATAAACGCTGTTCGATTGGCCCGTCAGCGAGGTATGGGGTTGGGGTACATGGCGCGGCGTACGTTCGAGGTTCTTCGGCGAGAAGGCTTGGCCGGTGTACGTCAGCGCTTACAGCGCATGCGTTTTTCGCCCCAGGAAAAGGTTCCGGAGGCAAGTCTGGGTGCAGGGTGCGAAGCTGAACCAGCAAGGCTTTCCCGTAGCTATGCGAGTTGGGTCGTGGCCTACGACACACTGGGAGAAGAGCAGATTGCCGAACTCCACCGACAGATGGTGAACCTGCAGGTGACACCTCTGATCTCATTGGTCATGCCCGTGTACAACCCGCACGCTGACGACTTGAGTCGTGCAATCGCCTCCGTCCAGGCGCAGGTGTATCCGCATTGGGAACTGTGTATTTGCGATGACGCATCACCCAATGCGGAAACACGAGCGCTATTGGAAGATGCTGCACGTGCAGATCCAAGAGTGCGTTTGGCGTTTCACTCGGAAAACAAGCACATTTCACATGCCACCAATACGGCTATAGCTCTCGCGCACGGGCAATACATCGCCTTCCTGGACCAAGATGATGAATTGCGACCGCATGCCTTGCTCTGCGCCGTCCAGGCTTTCGAGAGCCATTCGCAGGTGCGCGTGCTCTACTCGGATGAAGACAAAATTGATCAGGTTGGCTACAGATTTGACCCCTACTTCAAACCAGGTTTTAATCTAGGGTTGTTGCGTTCGCACAATTACATGTGCCACTTTGCGGTCTATCAACGTAACCTCATCGATCAACTTAACGGATTGCGCCCTGGGTTTGAAGGCGCACAGGACTACGATCTGGCGTTGCGGGCGGTCGATCTGGCAGGCGCGCAAGCGATTGCCCACATACCGAAGGTGCTCTACCACTGGCGTACGGCAGTGGGTAGTACCGCATCAGGTCACGGCAACAAAAAATATGCATTTGAGGCAGGGCGACGCGCTTTGTCCGAGCATCTTGAGCGCAGGCAGCTTCGCGGTGCCATTGAAGAGGCGCCAGAAGCACCGGGTATGTATCGCATATGCTGGCAGCGGCCGCATCCCGCACCATTGGTCAGCATCGTCATTCCAACCCGCAATGGTCAGGACATCCTGCGGCAATGCCTCGACAGCATTGCCCAGACCAGCTATCCCCACTACGAGATTATTGTCGTTGACAACGGAAGCGATGATCCTGCTGCCCTGGATCTGTTAACCCAACGTGAGCAAGAAGGCCAGATCAGGGTGTTGCGCGATGCCAGCCCATTCAACTTCTCAGCACTCAACAACAGGGCCGTGCGCGAAGCAGCGCGTGGAGAGTTTGTTCTGCTTATGAACAATGACATTGAGATCATTCACCCTGAATGGCTTGATGAAATGGTGGGCCCCGCTATGGAGCCGGGTGTCGGTTGTGTGGGAGCGCGATTGTGGTACCCCGATGGGCGTTTGCAGCATGCAGGTGTCGTGCTGGTTTGTGGTGTTGCAGGCCATGCACATAAATTCCTTCGTAAAGGTCAGCATGGATACATGGGACGGGCTGTCTTGGCTCAGGACTTTGTTGCAGTCACTGCCGCGTGCCTGCTGGTGCGGCGAAGCATTTTCGAAGAAGTCAATGGACTGGATGAGTCCCTGGCCGTGGCCTTCAATGACGTTGATTTCTGCCTAAGGGTGCATCAGGCAGGTTATCGCAACCACTGGACGCCCCATGCGGAGCTCGTGCACCATGAATCCGTGTCTCGCGGATATGAGGACACGCCCGAAAAACAGCGTCGTTTCAAGGGTGAGATTGAAATTCTCCAGTCACGCTGGAGTGAACTTCTGAAGCATGATCCTTGTTACAGCCCTAACCTCACTGCCGACGCGGAGGATTTCACTCTCGCATGGCCGCCTCGCGTGGGCATGACAAGTATTGGTACGCCATGACGCATCTTCTAAATGGCAAGCTCTCAGGACGGCTTGCTTCCATCATTCATTTGCTGGCTTGTCCTGCATGCAGAGGGAGCTTGAAATCGATCTCTGATACCTGTCTGGAGTGCATTGGTTGCCATGGTCATTATCCGGTACGCGCCGGTGTTCCCATTTTGCTACCGCAAACTATGCAGGAGCCAGGCTTTGGCATGGTGTCGGCGGATGATCCAGTATCGCGCCACCCCTACAGCCCAACTTCGCTAAATATCATAGAGCGGAACCAAGAGGGATGGGTGCTTGATCTTGGTGCTGGTGGTAAGCACCAGCGATGGAACAATGTGATTCAGGTCGACATCTTTCGCTACCCCATGACAGATGTGGTGGCAACAGCCGATTGCCTGCCATTCCGAGACAATGCCTTCAGGGCGGTGATCAGCCAGGCTGTTTTTGAGCATCTCCAGTACCCGGAATGGACAGCTGCAGAGATCCGCCGCGTGCTGCAGCCGTGCGGCATCTTGAAAATTGACACGGCGTTCCTGCAGCCGGAGCACGGCTATCCACATCATTTCTTCAATGCAACAGAAACAGGGCTCCGTCACTGGTTCCGAGATTTCGAGATTGAATGGAGTGGGGTGGAGGCTTACCAACACCCAAAATGGTCGCTGAGCTGGTTTTTAGCCGTGTACCTGGATCGGATCGGACCGGTGCATGCTCAGGTTCTGGGGGCTACCGATCTGGGACGGGTGCTGCGAGCGTTAGAGCGTCTGGCAGACGGACAACAAGACGATGGAGATGCGCTCATACTACAGGCGCTGGATGCGCTGCCAACTCATGAGCACCGCACGCTTGCCGCTGGTGTATCCATCCATGCCCGCAATCCGCCCAAGACGGATCAAGCTGAAAACAGCAAGCAAGCAACGCCAGAAAATCAAAATCAGCCAGATGATGTGCGCAAACTGATTGCGGCACGCAAGGAAATCGATGGGCTGCGTGCGCAGCTCGCAAGCCAAACAGAAACTCTGGTTCTTGCCAATGATCGCGGGAACTACCTAGCGCAGTTCTTTCCGGCCTTCAATTCTCTTCAGAGTCTTGGTCTCCGTGCATGGGCGCAGTTCAAGATCGCCGCAGTCCTGCGCCTATTCCTACCATCACGGCTATGGTTTTGGCTGCGTAACACTGTCAAGACATACGGAGTCGAGCGAGGCGGAGTTGCAGAGCCTCTCTTCATGACCGTCATCGTTGAGCCTGAGGACCCAATCGCCCTTATCAATACATTTTTCTCATTGACCCACCAAACGTATCCTGGTTGGGAGTTGCTCATGATTGAGCGCCCGGGACAGTTGCCTGCGGTGCGCCGGGCGCTTCGTGATTTTTCGCGTCTGGATCAACGCGTGAAAATCGTCAATGCCTATGGAGAAACCGTATCCTCAAGACTGCGACAGGTGAGTTCTCTTGTAAAGGGGAGCTATGTTGTCAACTTGCCTGAAGGGGGGGTGTTGGTCCGTGAGGCGGTTCGATCCCTTTACACCCTTGTGCGAAACCGACCGAAAACCCGCATCATCGTGACCGATTTTGAGCGCGCTCCGCATGAATTGGCGGTTCCCATGCGCTGCTACGGCGAACCTATTGCAGGGGCAGTGTTAGCCACCATGGACGAGTTCTCGTTCACGGTGCATTCTGCTGTGTCTTGGCATGGGAGCCAAGCCCCAACGCTATCAGCGTCTGAACTTGTCATTGCGCTCGCTTACATACCTGAAGTGCTGTTTCGCCAGGCTGCAGCTGGCCCAGCGCAATGATCACAAAATAGGATGGTGCACAAAGGCTGCTTACTACACATAGCCAGAGTGCTGAGCCGCCAACTTCGGGTAGACTGAGCGAAGCCGCACAGTGATCGTGTTGCAACGGTGCATGGACGTTGCTACTGCGTAAGCGAAGACTAATGGCAGCTGTAAATTGTGGTGCGAAAGGTACGGATGGTCGTGCATGATATGCATGTGGTTCACGTGCAACACAATGCATTTTTGTGTGCGCCAAGTCACAAGCTGGCCGCAGCGGAGGCTGGTGTCTTGGATGTTCTCTGCTACGATTGCGCTAACCCGGGTACTCAAGTAGCTCTTCAGGGTTGTTAGCCTGTGTAGGCTATCGCCACGTGGTAGTGTGGTATGTTTTAACTTTTATTTGGAGAAGCGAAGTGTTTAAAAAACGTTATGTCGCCGCCGCCGCCTGCGCCTTGGCCATGGTTGGTACTGCAAGCGCTGTTGAGGTGAGCCGGGATGGTACCGGTGACCTTTTGATCGCTCCTGGCTACTTCATCGGCGGTGGCATGACCACCGATCTGAAGGTGATCAATACTAGCCAAACCGACTCGGTTGTGGCCAAGGTTGTGTTCCGCCACCCAACGACTTCTGCTGAAGTGCTTGACTTCTTGATCTACCTGTCGCCAAGCGATGTGTGGAATGGTACGGTTTCGTGCGAAGTGGCAGATGCTGCTGGTACCTGCACCCGTTCTGTCGTGACCAGCGCCGATGACAGCATTCAGCTGGAAAATAGCACAGCATTTGCTTCTGCTGCAACGCCTGCTCATATCATTAGCGACAACGCTACTGCTGCAGCAACTGGTCGTGGCGCTCTGCCAAATCAAGGCTACGTTGAAGTGCTGATGGGCAGCGCCTACGCAGTGGCTCCTAACCGTCCTGGCGTTCTGAAATCGAACATTCTGGCCGCCCACGACGCTGCACCTCTGCCTGTCGCAGTGGCTGCTACGCCTAACGTGCTGACCGGTTCGGTGACGGCTTTTGCTCCTGGCATCGGTGCCGCAACGCTGCCGCTGCTGGCCTTGGCTGACTATGACAACAGCGAAAAGGTTCGCGTTGGTTTCGTGTCGGGCCTTGATCTGCCTACTCAGCGCACCCCCGTTGCTGACGTGGAAGAAGCCCTGTGGACGAACAACATTGCCGTGCCATATTCTGTTGGCGCAGGCAAGGTTTCCCTGGTGACCTTCACGTTCCCCACGAAGTTGACCTACAACCTCGTGCAAGACGGTCAGTATCCCTTCGCTGCTAAGACCTGCATCTCGGCTAACGTGTTCGATAACTTCGAAAACACAATCGCTGGTTCGGTGTTCAACGTTTCGCCCCTGCCAATCTCTCCCCAGACTTGCCTGGACGAATTCCAGTGGCTGGTTTTTGGTGCGAACGTTTCCACCGGCACGTTTGCTGAAGGTTGGACGCGTCTGAACTTCGTCAACCCCACGGCTGCCGTGGCTCAAGTTGCTGCTCCTGCAGACAGCACCAATGTGGGTCGTGCTGGTGTCCCCGCCATCGCTACCTACATGATCAAGGAAGCCAACAAGTTCACGTGGGCTTACGCTTCGAGCACTCGCTAATAAGTATTAGCGTTTAGCCTAAGAAAGCGAGGGTAGCATTATTGCTATCCTCGCTTTATCTTTATGGGAGTGATGATTGTGCGAAACATTTTGAAGAATTTTTTACGACTAATCACCATATTGGTGATGCTGTTTTCTAGCGCAGCCCATGCGCAATTTCAGTCGCTGCACCAATTTGGAGTGACGCACAACATTGGCTCTTCGCTAGATGCCCTTGGTAATCTGTATTTCACGAAAACACCGCAATTGTTCGGTTTCAAGGATCAATTTGCGCCCTCGGGAGTTAGTGGTTGCGTGATGGGTTATCCAGAACTGCGCGCCTTGTGCCAGACAGTGGACGGTGGATTTAGCTTTACCTTTGAAGGGTACAGTTCATACACTGAATTTAAGGTGTATGTCCCAGCAGGAACGACATTTTTTGGGCTTGCAGGTTATATGCCGCAGTCCGTCGAGTACGCAGCGGCAGTACGATTTGGTAGCGCACCGACGCGAATGGGGACTCTTTCTCCTACTGAATATGCCAACGCAAAGACAGCTCAGAATAGGAATACAGACTTCGCCAAGTTGCTGGCTGGAGAAGAGCGACTTATGGTGCATGATGGCGGGGGTAGTATCAGCCTCTCCGGAATAGCACGTCTTAGCACCTCACCACTCACAACAGGGCAATGGCTCTATGTTCGGGTGCTCAATGGCAGTTCGATTGCTGGACTGGGAGCCATATATGAGGTTAATCTCGACAAATACCGGGAAGGCTACAATGCGACAACATTCGGTGCTAACGGTGACCCTGACGCGGGTGGTTCGATTCCGGACAATCCAGGAACGAATCCAGGAACGAATCCAGGAACGGGGACAGCTCTGACAGGTATTTCGCTCTCGAAGTCCGAATATACGCTTGGTGGATCGATCAACAATTTCAGCATCTATCCCGTCCCATCTACCGCGGCACTGCCCGCCTGCACGTTCAGCCCATCAGGTGTGTTGGCATACAATTCAATTTTGCCTCCCTCGACTGCAATTGCTAATGTGTCGATTAATACCACGGCTGCAGAGCAACTGACCCAAGCACAGACATCTTTTATAATCACTTGTGGCAATCAAACCGCAATATTCAAGATTAAGAAAACGGGAACAGATGCTACCGCGACCATAGAGGAAGTCATTGGGACCAATGGAAATGTTACTCTTAAGCTGAAGATAACACGGCCGGCTGCACAGGTTACGCCGACTGCAAAGGCGAGTTATTGGGTAGGTGCAGTAATTCCTGGTAGTGCATTATTCTCGCAGGAAGATGAGTGGTTTTATCTGTCTACAGGTTCGACCGTCGGTAATTACGAGTGGAAACAACTCGTAGTTCCTTATCCGATTACGGTTGCTTTCGCCAAAAATAGCGCAGTAACTGCTACAAACGAAGAGCTAACAATTCCATTAGGATTTACTAGAGAAGAATTCAAGGCCTTTGGCATTAGGGTGCATTTTGGATATCAATTGAATGATGGATTATTCCAGCAGTTTGATTATGTCTGGAATCCTAGGCAGTAATATTTGATGCTTCAAATGGGCCCTTGTGGGCCCATTTTTTATTACAATGCCTGAAATATGCAAGATTGGTGCAATTGTGGTGGTTTACCATCCCGATTGTGAAAGATTGAGCCGGCTTCTTGATGCCATGCGATCACTAATGTGCATAGTGATTGTAAAAAATGACCAGCCGGAAGTTGATGCAGACTTTTGGTTGTTGGAGTCAAAGAAAAGAGAAAATCTAAAATTACTGCAGATGGAGAGCAACTCTGGAATTGGGCGCGCAGTTAATGTAGGCGCGAAATTTCTTGAAAAAAATGGCGTCGATTATATATGGACGCTTGATCAGGATAGTCTACCGTCAGATGGTTGCTTGAGGCATATGCTGGTCATAGCAGAGAAGGTCATTCAAGAAAATGCGGAGAAAATTGCTGCTATCGTGCCTGTTGTGACGGATGCCTGCTCGGGACGTAGACTTCCCCATCTGGTGAAAAAAGAAAATGGATCAATTGGGTTGGGAGCGAAGGGTGATGAATCCGAAGTATTGTGTGCAATAACCTCTGGAATGCTTATTCCATTAATGGCTTGGAAGGGTATTGGATCAATGAACGAGGATTTTTTCATTGATCATGTAGATACGGAATGGTGTTTCCGTGCTTCTGCTAAAGGCTATAAATTAGTTGTCAGTCCGGAATCTTTTTTAGAGCACCAGCTTGGAAATCTAGAAGAGTTCAATTTTTTAGGACAAAAAATTGTGCTGCGCACTAGGGATTCGATTCGTACCTATCACATGCTCAGAAATGGATGGAGATTGGCGAAAATAGGCCATAGCCCAACGAATTGGGGTCCATATTTCAATAAGGAAGCAGCGCGTATTGCGATAAAAGCGTTGATTTTTGGCCCAAATCGACGCGAACAAGCAAAAGCAATAAAACAGGCATGGATGGATTCCTGACCATGCGGAATGCATCCATTATTCAAAAATATCGTGCTGTAATATTACTTTCGGCGTACGGAAAATCATATTATTTGCCAGGTCAAGTAAAGAGCATAACCGAGCAGATGTCTTCTGCTGATATTCTCGTTATTGTTGATGATGGTTCTGCATTGGTGGAATGGGATTGCATATATTCATTGCTTCCGCCTAATTATATAATATGGTCTAGAATTAAAAATATTGGATCTAGTCTTAGTTTTATAGACCTGTTGATGGATAGCCAGTGGGATGGCGCTAAATATTATTTCTTATCAGATCAAGATGATGTCTGGCTTGACGGAAAGATAGAAAAGCAGACGGCACTCACTCCTGCCGAAAAAATAAGTGTACACGCCGTAATTGAAGACTGGGAAGTCATCGAGAAGGGTGCTTTATCAAAAAAATGTATCCTCCCTGTCCAGCGCCAATCCTCGATCCATTATTTTTTCGAAACACCGGCGCCGGGAATGACCATGTGTATTGGAGCGCAATTCAGGGAAAAACTAAAACAACATCAAGGCAGTCTACGCAAAGCCGCTGCCAGCCTGCCTCATGACAGGATTATTGCAGCGTGTTCTGGATGGTCTGATGCGCTGGTTAATATTGGCGAGCCACTGGTATCATATCGCCAGCATCAAAGTAATCTTATTGGCGCTGCCGCTAAAACGGATATCGTGAGTACATCCGCCCGCCGTTTGAAAAGAATGACGGCCATCGTGCAGCAAGTCAAGGCGAGCAAAGAGTTACTCAGGACATGGACATACCAGTCAACCGGCAGCGAAAGGGGTGAACTCCTGTCGTTCGCAAAGCGCGTAAGACAAAAAACCAATGAAAATCTGCTCATGCACCTGCTAATTTGGATGTGCAGGTAGAAGACGAGCAGGTCGTATCAGTTCCCGTCTCCTCACCAAACCCATTCAAAAAATGCTTCTCAAGGCTTCTGGTGAAAGGGATTTCCAAAGATCGGGCTTGGCTGTCCTGTCGGGGCTTGACCGACCGCCTTGGCACGCGCCGCCGCCAATGCGGCAGCCAAGCCTCCTGCCATGGGATTCTGAGCAGAAGTAGTACCAGCTACTGCATTCGCGTCGGGTGCGTTCATTTGCATCGAGCCTGGGGATTGCGAAGATGAAGACGCTGTTGGGGTTTGTGCCGTGGCAGTAGCCGTAGGCGCCGCGCCAGTCCCGCCTTCACTTGCAGTCTGCGTCGGCATGTCAGGTGTCGTCGGAGTGTGCGCAGTTGCAGCCTGCACTGGCGCTGGTGCAGTAACCCCGCCAGGCCCTGCTGAGCGATCGGTTTTTTTCGTGAAGTAGATCGATTGCAGGCCACCTGGAGCATTCAGCACAATATGGGTCGGCTGAATCTGCGATACAGTGAACTCACCCGCAGACTGCCCCTCGGTCAGTGTTGCAAAAGCTTTCCCGTCAACAGCTAGGCTCGCAAATCGGCTACCTACTTTCACCGTAGCGCGTTTGACCGCACCCACAATCACCACCCCATATAGCTGCATATCCTGATCTGTCACAGGCGTCGGCGGAGGAGGTCGGGCAGGTGGTGGCGGTGGTGGGACACGGTCAGGCCAGACTTTACGCTGAGCATCAAAGGGATTAGATGATTCCATAGAAAGTGGAACTTGCAGCGAACTCAAAGCAGTGGCTTGCGCAGTTGGACTGGGCGCAGCAATGGCCGGGTTCACCTGTGCCTGGGCATGAGCCCCTACTGCCACCGCTGAAAAAATGACCAGTGTAAAAGGTCCAAAAAGAACATTCATAACAACTCCCGAACACGGGCGCTCAGAGGAAAACTGCCGCCGTACACATTTAACGCCAACAAAACAACAACGCTTCGTCAATACCCCGAGAAGACTTCGACGACAAGCGACCGAAAACCGCTGCCCCTGCAAAACGTTGAAAAATTTCTGCAGAAACAAAAGCCTCGTGCCCAGCCCCAAACATCCCGACAGCAGGTTGAATCAAGGGCGTCGGGCTAAGTTCCAGCAACCACCCGTCTTGCCATAAAGCCGGGACGTGGATCACCGAAGAATGCACTGGCTCAAACAGGAAGCTTTCGCGCTGCGCCGCATTCGCAGCCAAGAGGCGCGATTTGCACAAAAATACATTATCTGATGCGTAGTATTTTTCGAAAAAAAGCTGAGCGCTCTGCTCCATCAAAGGAGCCTTGTGCGGCAAATTTTGCCAAGCATGTACAGCGCCCGCTTGAGGAGCGACCAGAAGATCGGTTCCACGTCGACGCAGCCGCATGCATAAATCTGAATCCTCGAAATACATGAAAAATCGAGGATCAAACAGCAACTCACCGGGGCGCAATGCGTTGCGGCGCACCATTACCACCCCTCCGGACAGAGCTCGCTGGCACACCGGTGAGGTCGCCTTCCAGAAACGCAGATGTTCAGAACGAGCCGCGCGGGATACACGCCGGGCTACCGCGACCTCTCGCAGGGCGCGTTCCGTAGCCCACGCTCGCACAGAAGTCGGCTGCCAACTTTGCGGCAAAAACCACTGGCAATTCGCGTCTAAAAACTGACGGGGCGCAACGGCAGAGCAGTTACTGTGGTCTGCCAAGGTGTCCAGAAGTGCATGGGTGCACCCCGGTAGCAGCCGCACATCGGGGTTTACCAAAAAGATATAAGGTGCATCCACGTGTTGCAAAGCCAAATTGCACCCTTGGCCAAACCCTATGTTCCCAGGCGAACGGATGCGACGAACCGAAGGCGGCAAAAGCGTCTCCAGCAAAGCCCATTCGATATCGTCCTCGCTGTTGTCAACCACCACGACCTGCACATCCGGCGCATCGGCCAGCACAGACTGTACAGCTCCCGCAATCTCATGTGCCCCCAGATAATTGATCAGAATGGCGCACACACTCATGGCGCCGCCCACCCCGGAATTGGATGGGCTCGCACGAGGAAAGCATAGGTATCCCAGCCTGCAGCCTGAACTTCAAGTCCTGGCGTCTGCGCCCAATGCGCAGCCCAAGGGGCGGGGCAGGGTACCTTCACATAATCGAGTCGTTCCACTGCAAAGCCGCTATCCAAAAACAGATCTCGCAGCGTGTGCTCGGTAAAAAACCGGACATGGGTTACGCAATGGATACCGACCGGGCAATAATCCCAGCGTCCCTCCAGCAGGTCAGCAATCACACCCCAATGTCCTACATTGGGAATGGAGGCGACCACCGACCCACCTGGTGTCAGCAACTCGCGCGCGCGCTGCAGCCATTTCTGAGGATCAATCGCATGTTCCAGTACATCTAGAAACGTGATGCAGTCAAAAGCCGACGTGCCGCGATTCTCCAGCCCCATGAAAGGCTGGGTCAGAAAATCACCTTCCCAGACCTGGTCCACATGACGCGACGCCTTGATGCATGCCTCGGGTGAATACTCTGCGAGATGTGTCTCACAGCCGAAAACACCTTTGGCTGCATCCAGAAAACCACCTTCACCTCCGCCGACATCCAGCAGCCGACAGGTCCCGGGGGCCATCAGTGCCAACACTTCTTCACGCCGACCGCCGTGGTAATCGGAAAAATCGTGCACATAGGCCTTTGAAACCCAATGTGCACGGGCAAGAACCTGCCCAGTACGCACCGCACCCAACGTAGTTAACGTGACCAGCGCAGGCCGACTACCATCGTCAGAAAGATTTTCCGGGGCTGTACGGTCCAGGGCATCCACATAGCGCTCCATGCCTCGCAACGTGCAATAGTCAGGTGTCTGGGGCGGTGGATGGGTTGAATCGAACGCATGCACGGACGAGATACCGGAATCTGCATCCAAGACCTCCGAGAGCCTTGCCAGCACGCCGTGTGTGAGCAGTAAATGACCATGGGCCAGCAGCAACACCCTGGCATTGTCAGGCAAGGCCCGTGCAGCCGTGCTGTCAACCAGCGCTTGCTGCACCGCCTGCGCACCCTCTTCAGGGGTTTCAAGCCAGAGAGTCGTGCCAGAGAACAGGCTGCGCAAGCGGGCCCAGCCATGCCTGAACTCCTGCGACGCTAGCGGGTTGGACGCAGTGCTCACCGCAACGCAATCAATGAGCATCATGCGGCCTCCGGTGCCGCAGGTGCGGCAAATGCATCTGCAAAGGCCTGCACAGATCCAGGTGCGTCAATGTCAAAACAAGGCGTAGACACAGGCAGACGGTGCCGCCACTTGGACTCAAAAACCGCACCGCTGGCAGCAACTCGCAGCGCCAGCGCACGGCTTGCCAACCCAGCCGCAGGCGTGTCAGACCAATGCTCGCAAAAAGCATCCACCACCACGCACTGCAAGCCAGCCGCCTGTGCCTGCAGCACCAGATCCGTTGCATAAAAGTCAAAACCCAGTGCTGGATCCAGTCTCAAAGGCACATCAGTGCGCACTGCAAAAAGCAACTCGTCCAAAGCGTCCACCTCCTGCGGTAAAGGAGCAGTCTCACACAGCAGCCGACCTCGATCGAGAACATGGCCCGCCCTCACAGCCGAAGGCCCCGAGCCCTTCACGCCATAAACCCCAGCCACCGCAATGTGCGGCCAGCGTGCAGCAGCCTCCTTCAGGCGCGTTGCAAGCAAGTGATCCCACCCCTGCGGCAGGAACACATCCTGGTGCAGCCAAACCAGCCAGCGGGCTGAAGGGCGGCTGTCCAGCACCTCATTGACAGCGCTGGCTGCGCTGGGTGCATTGACATGCATGACTAGCCGATGACCACCCTGTTGCAGGCAAGGTGACGCCAGCAACCGCTCTTGCGCAACCTTCATCTGGCTGATACATGAAACAAAAATGAAATCACTCATGGCAAACCCCGATCGAGTCGGTGCAACCGCATTTCAGGTTGCCCGTACATAGCTGCGCATCTGGTCGGCCCCCCACCAACGCCAGGGGGTGGCCAGCACCTGCGCTTCCAGCAGGGAAAAAACACGCTGCAAACCACCGTCAGCCAAGCTCGTTGGCTCGCTAATGCTGATCTGGAAAACACCCTGATCGTCTTCGTAGCAGGAAAACAATGCAATCGGCGTGCCTGTCCTTTCCGCCAGAAACTGCGGGCCTGATGCCATCAAATGCATTCCGCCGAGAAACTCCACTGGATCGGTGCGATTCTCTGAAGTGCTGACCCCATCACAAGCCATCACGATGGCATCACCTTGCTGGAGTGCCCGGATGAAAAAACGCAAATTATCCTCAAAATACACCGTCTTGCCGGGTGCCAGCAAGGTATTGAGCGCCTGAACCTTGTGCAAAAAATGCTTTGAAATGGCCGGTGGCACCTGGGGGTCCGACGTAATGCGGGTAGCCATCACATCCAGGCGCAGACCCGCTCGCGCCAGCAACGCCAGTCCAATGTAAAGACTGTCGAAATGGGCCGTCAGTAAGACCAGGCCTTGCCCGCGGGATTGGGCTGCCAGGAGTGACTCTAGTCCCTGGATCTGATGGGGTACGCGGCCGTAGTCGATTCGCAGAAGGCGCCAGCAATCCACCTCTTCCCGCGATGCGCACACATAACGGCGCAATGCCAGCATCCGGACAGAGCGCCCTGACCCAGAGAGTTCCTCTAGCCGGGACATCGCATCCAGTGTGGCATCCCTCACATAGCCATGGCCTAGCGACAACGTGCGCCAGTCAAAGTCAAAGGCATAGTTGCTGCAGCCCCTCAACACCACGAAAGGCCAAGCCAACCAACGGGGCAGGCGGGCCAGCAAAGGAAGGGCGTAGCCATAATCCAGCCGGGCAACCCCTCTCAAAAACCGGCGTGAAAACCTCATCGGACGCAGTAGATCAAAGCGGCTTACGCAAGGTGAAAACGTAGTAACCCATATCGCCGGAAGCCACCAACTGGCTGTAATTGCTCAACACAAGAGACCAATACCGTGACACGGCGCTACGCTGCGTAAGATTGAACTCCGACAAGAACCGGTATAGCGGCCCGTAAACCTGTGGGCCGATATCTTGCGCGCTCTGCAGTTCAAACCCCGTCTTCTCAACCAATCGCAGATAGGTCTCCGGACTCTCGAAATGATTGCCTTGCCGGAACCGAATGGCATCGATACGCCTGCAGGTGATATCCGCCAACACCATCAAGCCGCCCGGCTTCAACGTGCGAAACGCCTCCCGCAGAAACCGTTCCTTATCGTCATAGTGGAAAGACGACTCTATGCACAAACTGAAGTCGAATTGCGCATCGCCAAGCGGCAATTCCATGGAGTTGCCTGCAACCCCGATGAAGCGATCCTGCACCCCGTAACGCGCAGCGTTGCCCCGGGCCAGTGCCAGTTGGGGCTCTGCAATATCCAGTGCCGTCATGTGCACTCCCGTGCGGCGCAGCAGCACATTGATGCTGATACCACCAATGCCGCAGCCGATCTCCAGACCGCACTGGCCTGTCGGCAACTGTGGAACATCGAGCAAAATCCGATCCAAAAACGCCTGTTGTGCCTCATGGAGCGTCTCCACCCCCTCGGGCCAGAACCCGAAATTGAGCATGCAGGACCGCTCGCTGGCACCCACACTGCTCAGGTCGCACCAATAATCCCGGATAAGGGCATAAAAATCAGAAATCTCTTGGGAGCTGTCCATGGAAAGTTCGGAGTTGCTGCCTACTGCACCTGGCGCAGTCGGCGCTGCATCCTTGTCCCCGCAAAGCGCAGGCACATGGTGTGAAGAACAGGTGGTAAGCATGAGAAGAACGAGAAAGTTATCGAAAATCCGTATCGCCACCGGTCAACCACCACCACAAAGTGGTTGAAGCAGGGTCGGGCAACGATGGCCATTGGCGAACGCTTGTGATGGCTGAACAGGCAATTTCGCTGTGAGCATCGGCCAGCAGTTCATGGGAAAGCAGACGCAAAGCCAGGGGCTCACTCAGCCAGCCGGTCATAGCACTGGCGCCCTGCCTCATGCACAAACTGCGGGCGGCTGCAGCCACGGCGGGCAAGTCTTGCTCAAAAGCCAAGCAGTCTAGCAGTTCCCATTCGCTCCCGGGCGCTGCACCCGGTCGAAGCGCAACGGCACCCAGCACACGGCCTGAAAAATGCGAGCGCACCCAATAGCAACGGTAATGTGTGTGGGGGTGATTGGCGAAACGATGCCGCCACCAGGCAGCATCGCGTTGTGGCAAAACGCAGTTCTTGATCCAGGAGCCCTGGCTCAGGCCACGCCACAACGCATCCAGGCGCTCGTCCGTATGCACATCCGACCAATCAATGGGAGCCAAACGCCCATTCCAGCGCAATGCCAGGGCGCGCAACCCACGTGCCTGCGGCCAGCGCAGCTGTAATACCGTGGCCGCATCCCGGTACAGCCCCAGTACTTTTCCCAACCGCGCGGCACGGTCATTCGGAAACCCGAAACCGCAGGCAAATCCGTCCGGCACACCAATGTAGCGCTCTACAAACCCCCGCGCTGCCATGGCAAACGGACCGCGGCGCGAAAGAATGCCGCGTGCCTCCTGCGCGACCATCACGTCACCCACCTGCACGCCACACACAGGCACACCGGCCACCAGCAGGGTGCGTGCCGTGCCACCGTAATGTGCCAGCAGGTGGCCATCGGCACTGCGTGTGCCCATGGCCAAGCCGCGCCCGGAGCCATACTTCCAGTGCCAAAGCGCGGGCGACATCTCGGCAGCAAACACATGGGTGAAAAGACTGCGCACCTCGTCCAGCTGCTCAGCGCCCAAATCCACCAAACCCCATGCGGGCGCCACACTCATGCAACGCTCCCACCGTCCGCATCCAGGGGAAGGCCCACCGCCCTCCACGTGTGTGGCAAAGTCACCAAACCCTGCTCCAGGCTCGATTGCACCACCCGCAGCGTGATTGCACGTTCCACAATCTCGTAAGCATGCAGGCCACGTTCACACGCCAGTATCACTGTCACGGTGTAATCACCTTTGAGAAGAGGCACTTTGGGCAGGGTCAGCCATGCCTCCCCGCAGCCCTGGGCATCGCGGGTCAGAACCGCGCCATCATTGACGCTGCCCGCGCTGGAGACCACCACGCCGCTGGCATGCTGGATGCCAATCGCTACAGAAGGGCAGGGCAGCGCCAGATCGCTGGCAAACCGCACGCGCAATTCCAGCGACGTCTGACCCGAGTGAATCGCCAGCTCCCGGCCCGCCATACCATCGGCGCGTGCCTCAATGCCCGTGATCACCGCAGTCCCATCCGGCGCCTTGCGTACCTCTGTTCCCTGGGCTGCGGATTGAGCTTCAAATTCGGCCCCAGGGTTTGATCCATCGGCGCTGCCAGCTATATTATTGGTAGCAAATGAGTGAGCGGTGGTGGCGGGGGCATCCATCACCAGCGACGTCTCATAGTCGGCAGTCACCCGCGCTGCCGTGTTCCACATGCGCACGCGCCCCCCCTCCAGCCACAACGCGCGCGAGCACAGCGCCTGCACGTGGTACATCGCATGCGAGCAGAACAAAATGGTGGCGCCGTTGTCCTTGAGCGCCATGATGCGGTCAAACGACTTGCGGGCAAAAGCACCATCGCCCACAGACAACGCCTCATCAATCACCAGAATATCCGGCTCCACGCTCGTGGCCACCGCAAAAGCCAGGCGCACGAACATACCGCTTGAATACGTCTTGACGGGCTGGTGAATGAATTGGCCGATATCGGCAAAGGCCAGAATGCCATCGAGTTTCGCGTCCACCTGGGCGCGGCCCAGGCCCAGAATGGCCGCATTCATGTACACATTTTCCAGCCCGCTGAAATCAGGACTGAACCCAGCCCCCAGCTCCAGTAGAGCAGCCACGCGACCACGCACGTTCAGCGTGCCCGTGGTGGGCGTCAGGGTGCCGCACACCATTTGCAGCAAAGTGGACTTGCCTGCTCCATTGCGTCCTACCAGCCCCACCACCTCGCCGCGCCGGATCTCGAAATTTACATCCTGCAGCGCCCAGAAGTCGCGGCTGTACTGACGCCAGCGCCCCCACATCAACTGCTTGAGCCGGTCGCTGGGCTGTTCGAACAGCGAAAACCGCTTACCCAGGCCGCACGCCTCAATGGCAAGGTCAGACGACATCGGCAAACCCCGCCCGCACCTTGCGGAAAAACACAGCACCTGCCAGCGCTACCAGCAGGCATGCCGCAAACAGCCCCGCAAGCGCACCCCAGGCGGGCCAGCGGCCCGCCAGCAAGACATCACGGGTGCCCGTCATCACGCTGGCCAAAGGATTCAGCAGCAGCCAGCCACGTACCGCTTCGGGCAGGGCCTCTACCGGGAAAAAAATGGGGCTCAAAAACATCAGTGCCGCCACCGCCATACCCAACACCTGACCTACATCGCGCACATACGTGCCCAGGCCCGCCAGCAGCCACCCGAGCCCCAACACCAGGGGCAACAGCGGCAGCCACACCAAAGGCAGGGCCACCACCGTGAAAGGAACGCTGCCCGTGCTGATAAAGGCAAAAACCACCAGCAACACACCCGAAACAGCCAACCCCACAGAAGCGCTGGCCGCATTCACCCACGGCAAAATTTCCAGCGGGAAAACCACCTTCTTCACCAGATGGGGCTGCTCCAGTACCAGGCCTGGAGATCGGTTCACGCATTCGGCAAAGAAATTGAACACCGCCAGCCCCGCATAAATGCGCAGGGCAAAAGCCAGATTGCTCTCATCCATGCCATGCCAGCGTACCCGCATCACATGGCGAAACACCAGCGTATACACCCCCAGCATCATCAAAGGTGTCAACACCATCCACACCAG
>Ga0073904_10000563_pt1 | contig 26752 bp, 21 predicted proteins | sample KloWWTrecipitate_FD_66668 | JGI IMG/M metagenome (GOLD analysis project Ga0073904, IMG submission 66668) | Active sludge microbial communities from Klosterneuburg, Austria, studying microevolution and ecology of nitrifiers - Klosterneuburg... | ecosystem: Engineered > WWTP > Aerobic digester >... | reverse complement strand
TCACGCTGGTGGCGTCGCTGCTGGTGACGCTGGTGTGGCTGGCCGGACGCTACGAAGCGGGCGTATTGCAGGACCGGATCGAACGCGATGCGGTGGATGTGACAGCCGATATTCGCAGTGGCCTGTTGCGCAATACCCAGGGCCTGCAGGGCCTGCCGGCTTTCGATCCGGGCGAGCCCGACAAATGGTTCCTGCGCGCCAGCGCAATGCTGCGTGCCCATCGGGAGATGCTGCGCATCGAATCGCGTGACGAATCCCTGAACATCCGCAGTTTTGCCGACTCGGAGCTGCGGGCGCGGGTTTTTGACCCCGACGATCGCACGCACTTGCGACAGGAACTCAAGGATGCCTGCCGCCAGGCGCGCACGTCGTCCGCTCCAGCCTATACGCCCAGTGAGTTTCTATTGCAAAAGGGCGGGCTCGGCCAACATTTGCTGGAAATGTGCCTGCCCGCGGGTGGCGCTGCGGGTGGTTATCTGATTGCTACGTATTCGCTGGGGGATATCCTGACCGAAATGGTGGCGCAGCCGTACGCACGGGCTTACGACGTTGCGTTCTCGGAGATCGACGGAACCCGATTGGCGTTTCACGGTGTCGCGCGCAGTGGAAATCGCACCTTCAGCGCCCAGCACAACCTGGAGTTGCCCGGATACCTGCTGGTATTGCGGCTGGACAGCTGGCGCGGTACGCCGGCACTGTTTCCCAATTTCCTGACCGCCATGGTGGTGAGCATGGCGATCGGCCTGGTGCTGGTGCTGGTGTTTCTGGCCAGCGACATGCGCCGGCGACTGCGCGCCGAGAACGAGCTGGCCGACGCGCTGGCGTTTCGCAAGGCGATGGAGAACTCGCTGGTGACCGGCCTGCGCGCGCGCGATCTGCAGGGGCATACCACCTACGTCAATCCTGCTTTCTGCCAGATGGTCGGCTTCAGTGCCCAGGAGTTGATCGATGCCGGCACTGCCGTTCCGTACTGGCCGGCGGAACAACTCGACGAGTACCAGGAGCGCCAGCAGGCGCGTCTGCAAGGCGCCCAGCCTCCCCGCGAGGGCTTCGAGTCGATTTTCGTGCGCAAGGATGGAACCCGTTTCCCGGTGCTGGTCATCGAGGCCCCGTTGATCAATGCCCATGGCGTGCAGACCGGCTGGATGACCGCGTTGCTCGATATCAGCGAGCAGCGCCACAATGAAGAGTTGTCGCGTGCCTCGCGCGAACGCCTGCAGGCAACCGCCCGACTGGCCACCATCGGTGAGATGGCCTCGATGCTCAGCCATGAGCTCAACCAGCCGCTGGCAGCCATTGCCAGTTATGCGACCGGGTCGATCAATATGCTGCGCAACCAGGCGCCGCTGCTGCAGGCCGCGACGCCGGCGGGTGGGCCCGGTGGCGCCGCTCGTGGCCAGGGCCCTGCCCACTTGCTGTCCCCGGTCGAAACCGTGCTGGAGGAAGGTTTGCAGCATATTGCCGACCAGGCCCAGCGGGCCGGCAAGATCATCAAGAGCGTGCACGACTTCGTGCGTCGGCGTGAACGCCAGCGCGAGGCGGTGGACGTGCAGGTCCTGCTCGACGCCATCATGCCGCTGGTGCAACTGCAGGCGCGCAAGCTGTATGTGCGCACCCAGGTACGGGTCGAAGACGATTTGCCAGCGTTATGGTGTGACCGGACCATGGTCGAGCAGGTGTTGCTGAATCTGGCCCGCAACGCCATGCAGGCGATGGACGATGAACCCGAGGCAGGCCGCCTGCTCGAATTGCGCGTGCGACGCGCGCAGACGGGCGAGCGTACCGCCCATGCGCACGGATGGCTGGAGTTCTCGGTCGCGGACACCGGTCGGGGAATCACGCCCGAGATCGCCGAAAAGCTGTTCACACCGTTCTTCACGACCAAGCTCGAAGGCATGGGTCTGGGGCTGAGCCTGTGCCGTACCGTGGTCGAGCAGCACGGGGGATTCCTGGCGCATGCGGCCAAGCACCCGCACGGAACGGTATTCTGGTTCACTCTGCCGGTCGCGCCTGGCCCGGGGCTTGCGCCGCCGCAAGAATAAGACAATACGGCCATGCAACCGACGCCTGATGTTCTGGTCTTCATCGTGGATGACGACGCCAGTGTGCGTTCGGGTCTGGCCTGGTTGCTGCGCTCGCGCGGTTTGCCCAGCCAGGCGTTCGACAGCGCGGTGGCTTTCGATGCGCTTTTGCAAAGCGGCTTGCGCCAGACCCAGGCCTGTTGCCTGCTGCTCGACGTTCGCATGCCGGTCATGAGCGGCCTGGCCTTGTTCGAGCGGATGATCGAACGCGATCTTTGCCAGACGATTCCGGTGATCTTCCTGACCGGTCATGCGGACCTGCCCACGGCGGTGGACGCGGTCAAGCGGGGTGCATTCGATTTCTGCGAAAAACCGGTGTCTGACAACGCGCTGGTCGACCGGGTCGAACAGGCTCTGGCCCGATCGGCACAGGTGCTGCAGGTGCAGATCCAGCGCGAGCTGGTCGGACGCATGCTGGCCGGCCTGACCGAGCGAGAACTGGCCGTGATGCGCCTGATGCTCGATGGCCTTCCGAACAAGCTGATCGCCGACCAGTTGCAGATCAGCGTGCGTACGGTGGAGGTTCATCGTGCGCGTGTATTCGACAAGATGAGGGTCAAGTCTGCCGTCGAACTGGCCAATGCGCTGCAGCATCGCTGAATGCCGCGTGTTGCCCCCTGCGCGGCTGGCACGCGCAGGGCGTGCGATGACGCGTGCGACGGACCGGCGTTTTCTCAGGGGCGGGGCGGTGTCCGGTCGCCATGGCCGCGATCCGCCGGTGCCTTGCGCTCCGGTGCCGGACTGTCGGTGCCATCCCTGGTTTGCGGCGGATCTGGCAATTCTCCATTGCTGCGCCCCGAAAACATCGTCCACCACACGATCAGCACCAGCGCCAGCAAGGCGCCAAGTGCTTCAAGCAAAATCAGAACCATGAATCGACTCCTGTGGCGCGCGGTATTGGGGATGGCCTGTCTGGGCATTGTAGGAATGATGGTGAGCTGCAGCAGCGCGCCAGAGGTTCCGGTCAGGTCCACCGTGCCCGACGCAGGCGTGCTGCCACAGCGCCCGACCGCGCCTGCCGCGCGACCACCGGGCGGCGCCGACGACGGCGTGGTGTTCGATGACACCGCGCCTTTGCCGGCGGTCATACGCCAGCCGCGCAGCCGCTGGGTGCCGGTGCGCTGGGCCGAATTGCCCGGTTTTCGTGACGATGCCTTGCATGAGGCATGGAACGCCTGGCTCAAGAGTTGCGAGAGGCCACTGGCAGCCTTCGCCGCCTTGTGCCCCGAGATCCGGCTGTTGAGCCTGGCCGACGAGGCCGAGCAGCGCCGCTGGATGTTCCAGCGCCTGCAGCCGTACCGGGTGGAGGCGCCGGCGACAGGCTCCGAAGGATTGCTGACGGCGTACTTCGAGCCGATGTTGCAGGCCTCGCGGGTGCCACGACCGGAATTCACGATTCCGCTGTACCGCCCTCCGGAACGACTGGCGGCGCGCAAGCCCTGGTACACGCGCAAGGAGATGGAGACTTTGCCGGAGGCCAAGGCCGCGTTGCGCGGCCGCGAGATAGCCTGGCTGGCTGATCCGGTGGACGCGCTGATGCTGCAGATCCAGGGTTCCGGACGGCTGCAGATGATCGAGCCTGATGGCGCGCAGCGAACCGTGCGACTGGCCTTTGCGGCCACCAACGACCAGCCTTATGCCAGCGTCGGACGCTGGCTGCTGGACCAGCAGCTGGTGCGCGAGGCGTCCTGGCCAGGCATCCGCAGCTGGGTGGCGCTCAATCCGCAACGGGTCAACGACATGTTGTGGAGCAATCCGCGCACCGTGTTTTTCCGTGAGGAACCCTTGTCCGATTTCGACGCCGGTTTCGGACCGCGCGGGGCCCAGGGTGTGCCATTGACGCCTGGACGCTCGATCGCGGTTGACCCCGGCAGCATTCCGTATGGCACTCCCGTTTGGCTGGCCTCGACAGGCCCGTCGGTCCAGCTGCAGCGCCTGGTATTGGCGCAGGATACCGGCAGTGCGATCGTGGGTGCCGTGCGCGCCGATTATTTTGTCGGCTGGGGTGCGCAGGCGGGCGATATCGCCGGCAGTCTCAAGCAGCCCTTGCGCCTATGGGTGTTGTGGCCCAAATGAGATTCTGATGTGTCTTGCGGCCAGCGGACGGGACGTGCGTGTCCGTTGCACTGCCGCCATTCAGCGCAAGCGGCGCGTTGGCGCCGGTTTGTGCGATGCAGGTGCCGGGGCGCTTCTGGCGTCTTGTGCCAGGTGCGTCAGCGGCAGGCTGCTGCTGGCCTTGACCTCACCCAGCGAAAAGCTCGTGTGCAGGTCTTTCACGTTGGGCAGATTGATCAGGCTGCGCAATGCGAACCGGGAAAAGCTGTCCAGATCCTGCGCCACGACCTGCAGTTCGAAAGTGCCATGGCCGCTGATGTAGTGGCATGACACCACTTCGGGCAACTTGCGGATCGCCTCTTCCAGTTGCCGCGTGCCGTCCCCGGTGTTGCGTTCCGCATCCAGCCGCACGAAGGCCATCACGCCCAGGCCGATCTTGTGGCGGTTGATCTCGGCCCGGTAACCGGTGATGAATCCGCCCTCCTCCAAGGCCCGAACCCGGCGCCAGCAAGGCGCAGCACTGAGCCCGACCCGCTGCGCAAGGTCCGTGTTGGTGAGTCGGCCATCGGTCTGCAACTCATTCAGAATGGCGAGGTCGAACTTGTCTAATGTTTCCATGAAATGCCATTTTCAGAAAGAATCTTTCTAATGATAGCCAGAATGCGGCATATTTAGAAAAGACTTATCCGCCCATCGGGCATACACTTTGCCGGCGCCCCGTTGTTGCAGGCGCGTGGTGACACGCATCTTGTGACAAGGCCCCTTTCGCCAGTCCCATGGAGTTCCGCTGAACATGAACGCGCCGCTACCCGACCACATCCGCAAGGCACTGGAAACCGTCACGCTCGATGACAAATATTCACTGGATTACGGGCGAGCCTTCATGAGTGGCGTGCAGGCGCTGGTGAAGCTGCCGATGCTGCAGCGCCTGCGCGACGCGCTGGCGGGCAAGAACACGGCCGGATTCATCAGTGGTTATCGGGGCTCGCCGCTGGGCGGTTATGACCAGGCACTGGTCAAGGCATCCAGGTACCTCAAGGCGCAGAACATCGTGTTCCAGCCCGGCGTCAACGAGGAACTGGCTGCCACCGCGATATGGGGGACCCAGCAGCTCGGTTTTGCGCCACCGGGAACCAACCGCTTCGATGGCGTCTTTGGCATCTGGTACGGCAAGGGTCCGGGCGTCGACCGCAGCTCCGACGTATTCAAGCACGCCAACATGGCCGGCACCACGCCCTGGGGCGGTGTGATCGCGGTGGCCGGTGATGACCATGTATCCAAGAGTTCGACTGCCGCGCACCAGAGCGACCATATCTTCAAGGCCTGCGGATTCCCGGTGTTTTTTCCGGCCAATGTGCAGGAGATTCTCGACCTGGGTGTCCACGCATTTGCAATGAGCCGGTATGCCGGTGTCTGGGCCGGCATGAAGACGATCCAGGAGATCGTCGAATCCAGCGCCACCGCGATGATCGACCCGCAGCGGGTCCAGATCGTGATGCCCAGCGACTTCCAGATGCCGCCCTCCGGCGTGCATATCCGCTGGCCAGACCATGCGCTGGTCCAGGAGGAGCGGCTGTTCAATACCAAATGGTATGCGGCGCTGGCCTATATCCGCGCCAACCGCCTGAACTACAACGCGATCGAAGGCCCGAATGACCGCTTTGGCCTGATCGCCAGTGGCAAGGCGTACAACGATACGCGCCAGGCGCTGATCGACCTGGGGCTCGACGACGCCAGCTGCCGGCAGATCGGCATTCGCCTGCACAAGGTGGGCGTGGTGTGGCCGCTGGAGGCGCAGCTCACGCGCGAGTTCGCCACCGGCCTGCAGGAGATCCTGGTGGTGGAGGAAAAGCGCCAGGTCATCGAATACCAGCTCAAGGAAGAACTGTACAACTGGCGCGCGGATGTGCGCCCCAACGTGTTCGGCAAGTTCGACGAAGTGGAAGGCGACTTCTCGGGCGGCGAATGGTCCAGGCCCAACCCGTCGGCCAACACCTTGCTGCGCAGCACGGCCGATTTGTCGCCGGCGATGATTGCGCGCGCCATCGCGCGCCGGCTCAAGCGCATGGGTCTGGATGGCGACATGTCGGCGCGTATCGATGCACAGCTGGCGATACTGCAGGCCAAGGAAACGGCGATGGAGGTGCTCGAGCTCGGTGGCGTCAAGGGTGCGGAGCGCATGCCCTGGTTCTGTTCCGGCTGTCCGCACAACACCAGCACCAAGGTTCCCGAGGGCTCGCGTGCGATGGCCGGCATCGGTTGCCACTTCATGGCAACCTGGATGGACCGCAACACGATCGGCTTCACCCAGATGGGTGGCGAGGGCGTGCCCTGGGTCGGGCAGGAGCCGTTCAGCACCGAAAAACACGTGTTCGCCAATCTGGGCGACGGAACCTATTTCCACAGCGGCCTGCTGGCGGTGCGCCAGAGCATCGCTGCCGGCGTCAACATCACCTACAAGATCCTGTACAACGACGCGGTCGCGATGACCGGCGGGCAGCAGGTGGGTGAGCGCCCCGAAGGCCACTCGGTGGTGCAGATCGCGCAATCGATGCGGGCCGAAGGCGCCGCGAAAATCGTCGTGGTCACTGACGAGCCGGAGAAATACGAAGGCGTCAAGCTGGTCGATGGTGTGGCGGTGTTGCACCGCGATACGCTCGATGCCGTGCAGCGCGAGTTCCGCGAGATCAAGGGCACGACCGTCATCATCTACGACCAGACCTGTGCCACGGAGAAGCGTCGCCGGCGCAAGCGCGGCACGCTGGTCGATCCGGCCAAACGGGTGGTCATCAACGAGCTGGTCTGCGAAGGTTGTGGCGACTGCGGCGTGCAATCGAACTGCATGAGCGTCGAGCCGCTGGAGACAGAATTCGGACGCAAGCGCCAGATCAACCAGTCGACCTGCAACAAGGACATCTCCTGCGTCAAGGGCTTCTGCCCGAGTTTCATCACGGTCGAAGGTGGCCAGCTCAAGAAGAAAGCCAAGGACAAGGCGGTGTCTCCATTCGAACTCGGCGCCTTGCCCGATCCTGTGCTGCCGTCCATCAATTCGGCGGCCGGCCAGGTCTGGGGCATCATCGTGGCCGGCGTCGGCGGTACCGGCGTCATCACGATCGGTCAGCTGCTGGGCATGGCGGCGCATATCGAAGGCAAGGGCATCGTGACGCAGGATGCGGCCGGGCTGGCCCAGAAAGGTGGCGCGACCTGGAGCCATGTGCTGATTGGCGAGAACCAGCAGGACATCCGCACCACGCGTGTCAGCATGGCGGCGGCAGACCTGATCATTGGCTGCGATCCGATCGTCACCGCGGGCAAGGAAACCATGTTGCGCATGCGCGAGGGTCGCACCCACGTCGCGCTCAATTCGCACAGCACGCCGACCGCAGCCTTCGTGCGTGATGGCAACTGGCAGAACCCGGCCGACGCCTGTGTGGCCGAAATTGCCAAGGCCGTTGGAGTAGACGGCGTGGGTGCATTCAACGCCGATGCGGCGGCGACCAAGCTGCTGGGCGACAGCATCTATACCAATCCGATGATGCTGGGATACGCCTGGCAAAAGGGCTGGATTCCGCTCGAGCACGACGCACTGATGCGGGCAATCGAGCTCAACGCGGTCGCCGTGGACAACAACAAGATCGCCTTTGCCTGGGGACGGCGCGCTGCCCATGACTGGGCCAGTGTCGAGAAACTGATGACGCCGGCGCAGGTGCTGCAGTTCAAGAAGCGCGAAACCCTGGACGATCTCGTCAAGCGGCGCACCGCCTTCCTGACCGACTACCAGGACGCGGCTTACGCGGCCACCTACCAGGCGTTTGTGCACCAGGTACGCGATGCCGAGGCGCCGCTGGGCAAGACGCTGCTGGCCGAGAGTGTTGCGCGTTACCTGTTCAAACTGATGGCCTACAAGGACGAATACGAGGTGGCGCGCCTGCACAGCGATACCGCATTCCTCGACAAGGTCAGCAACATGTTCGAAGGCGACTTCAAGCTCAACTACCATCTCGCGCCGCCGCTGCTGGCCAAGCGCAACGACAAGGGTCAGTTGCAGAAGAAGCAATATGGCCCGTCGATGCTGACCGGTTTCCGGTTGCTGGCCAAATTGAAAGGCTTGCGCGGCACGGCGCTCGATGTATTCGGTCGCAGCGAAGAACGTCGCACGGAACGCGCGCTGATCGGCGAATACCGCGCCAGCATCGAAGAGGTCCTCAAGGGCCTGTCAGTGGAGTCGCATGCGCTGGCGGTGGAGATTGCCCGGCTGCCGGAGCAGATCAAGGGTTACGGCCACGTGAAGGAGCGCAACCTGGTGGCAGCGCGCCAGCAGTGGCAGGACCTGATGCAACAGTGGCGTTCGCCACGCGCCGCAACCCGGGCCTCAGACGCCGCCGCGGTCGCCTAGTTCAATCGGCTGGCCGTGCGGCGTGTTCTGCGCCGCATCGGCCCAGGCGTGCTCGAGTGCATGCAGTTGGTCCGCCGTGGCGATGCCTTGCGTTATCGTGATCTCCTCAAGCGCGTCCAGCCAATGCTGGTAGTAGTTGTTGCCATCGTCGCTGTCGCCTTGTATCTGTGCCGCGCGGATGCGCCGGGCCAGTGTGTCGGCCCATTGCGGCCAGCTGAAGACGCCGCGCTCATGCAACAGCAGCACCATGGCAAAAGCGTGCGCCTGCCAGGGTTCGGAGAAATTTCCGGCGGCCAGTCCGTCGGGTGGCAAGGGCAGGCCGCAGCCATCGGTCGCGCAGGCGGCAGCGACTTCTGCCAATGTCATCATGTGTTGCTGCATCACACCGGCTCCAGATAGGGTTCCCAGGCGTCGACGCTGATTTTTGCCGAGGCGTCTGCCTGGGCACCCCACAACTCCTGGGCGTCGAACACCACGGTGTAAAGCCACTGCGGGTCCTCGTCGAAAGGTGCCGCTGGTTTTGCTGCGTGCCGGTCGGCAAACACATGGGCGCCATGGACCAGTGCCACGGTACCGATATGGCCGCGGACATACCGTGGCAGCCGGGTATGTCCGATCGGGTGCATATTGCGCGCCATGACCCTGTCGCCGACGGCAAATTTTGCTGCCTGCCGGGTTTCGCGCCCGGTGGGTGACCCGCGCGCCAGACCGGCGTCGACGGAATCGGCATGCAAGGTCCGAAACGCTGGCGCAGGCGTGCTGGCGGCAATGCCGGTTTCCAGTTCTTCCTGTGTGACGAGCCCGCGGCTGCGCATCAGCTCCTCCAGCGCCCGGATCCAGATCTCGTAGTAGCTTCTGCCCAGGTAGGTGGCCGGCGGCAGCGATTCGCGCGCGGATCGGCTCAGATCGATGTTCCACTGGCCGCCGGCACCCATCGCCAATGTGATCGCCAGGGCGCGTTTCTCCCAGTGGGCATGGAACAGAGGCTCGTTGTGCTCGGGCAAAACCGGGCCAAAACCCTGCAGCCCACCCATGTCATGTACGCCGTTCATAAGAATACGCCAGGCCGCTCCCAGCTTCTGTTGAACCCTCTGCGGGGTCCGGGCGAAGCCAGGGTCTGGTGTGTTGATGGGTTCATGGCCGGATGGATCAGGAAGCCGCAGGCTCGTGGGCGGGCGCGGCCACCGGCGCTTGTGCCAGGCCGGTGCCGATCATCGCGTCCCGCGTGACCCAGGCGGCCAGTTGCGCCTGGTTCAGGCCTTTGGCTTCGGCCGGCATCATCGGAATCACGAGGTAACGCACTTCGGCGGTGGAATCCCAGACCCGCAACTGCGTGGACTGCGGCAGATGCACGCCGAAATCGGCCAGCACACCACGGGGATCGAGCACCGCCTTGGACCGATAGGGCGCACTCTTGTACCAGACCGGCGGCAGGCCCAGCACCGGCCAGGGGTAGCAGCTGCACAAGGTGCACACCACCATATTGTGCTGCTCGGGGGTATTGGCCACGGCCACCATGTGTTCGCCCTGGCGCCCACCGAACCCCATGGAGGCGATGGCCGCGGTGGCGTCCTGCATCAGCCAGTGGTGGAATTCGGGGTCGACCCAGGCGCGGGCCACAACCGCGGCACCGTTGTGCGGTCCGACCCGGGTTTCGTAGGTTTCAATGATCCGGTCGAGCGCCGCGGTTTCGACAAATCCCTTGCGTGTCAGCAGGGTTTCGAGCGCGCGAACACGCAACTCCATCTCGTCGAGATGCGAGTGCGCATGGTCGTGATCGTGGTTCTGTTGCATCGGGAGTTTCCTGTCGGGAACCGTTTCGATCGGGCCAACAACCCCTGGTGTCTTGGCCTTGGAGGCGCCGCATACAATGTCAGGTTGTCTGCCAGTGGTCACGCCGTTGGCATGCGCAGAGTCATCAACTGTCTGTTCTGGAGCCGCCTGTGTTTATTTCTTCCGCATTTGCCCAAACTGCACCCGCTGCTGCCGCTGGTGGCGACATGCAGTCGTCACTGATGAGCATGTTGCCATTGGTGCTGATGTTTGTCGTGCTTTATTTTGTCATGATTCGTCCCCAGATGAAGAAGCAGAAGGAGCACCGTACGATGGTCGAGGCGCTGGCCAAGGGTGACGAGGTTGTCACCTCTGGCGGCATGCTGGGCAAGGTCTCCAAGCTTGGGGACAGCTACCTCGGCGTTGAAATCTCCAATGGTGTCGAAGTGACGGTCCAGCGCGGCTCGGTCGTGCAGGTTCTTCCAAAAGGCACCATCAAGTAATCCCCATTGCCGTTGCCGGCAGTGACCACGCGGTGTTGACACTGCGGGAAGCGCAAACATGAACCGATACCCGGTCTGGAAATACGCGATCATCGTGATCGCGCTATTGGTGGGGTTTTTATACACCCTGCCGAACTTCTTTGGTGAGGCGCCCGCGGTGCAGGTGTCGTCCGGCAAGGCCACCGTCAAGGTGGACACCGGCACCCAGCGCCGTGTCGAGGATGCGCTCAAGGCCGCGGGCATTGCGCCGGCGGGCATTCTTTTCGATGGCAATTCGATCAAGATCCGCCTGAGCACCGGCGATGAGCAACTCAGGGCGAAAGACGCGATCCAGAAAGCGCTGATTCCCGATCCGGCCGATCCTGCCTACGTCGTCGCGCTGAATCTGCTGTCGCGTTCTCCGTCCTGGTTGTCGGCGGTGGGCGCTGCTCCGATGTATCTGGGTCTGGACCTGCGCGGCGGTGTCCACTTCATGCTGCAGGTCGACATGCAGGCCGCTCTGACCCGCAAGGTCGAATCCTTGTCCGGCGATCTTCGCACAGCGTTTCGCGAAAAGAACGTGCGCCACTCCGGCATCAGCCGCAACAGCCAGTCCATCGAAGTGCAGTTGCGCGATGCCCAGACGCTGGCTGCGGCCAAGTCCGTGATTGCCGACCAGTTTGCAGAACTCGAGACCACCGAAGCCCCGCTCGCCGGTGGCGAATTCACGCTCACTGCGCGGATCAGGGCGACGGCGGCGCGTGCGATCCAGGAGCAGGCGCTCAAGCAGAACATGGTGACCCTGCATAACCGGATCAATGAGCTGGGCGTGGCCGAGCCGGTGATCCAGCAGCAGGGCCTGGACCGTATCGTGGTGCAACTGCCAGGCGTGCAGGACACGGCCAAGGCCAAGGACATCCTGGGCCGCACCGCGACGCTGGAGGTTCGCCTGGTGGACGAAAGCACCGAGGGCCGTGCGGCCGAGTCCGGCACCGGGCCGGTGCCATTCGGCTCCGAGCGCTTTCTGGAGCGCAACAGCCAGCCGGTCATCGTCAAGAAACAGGTCATCCTGACCGGCGAGAACCTGACCGACGCCCAGCCGGGCTTCGACAACCAGACCCAGGAGGCTGCGGTGCACCTGTCGCTGGACGCCAAGGGCTCACGCATCTTCCGCGATATCACGCGCGAGAACATCGGCAAGCGCATGGCGATCCTGCTGTTCGAAAAAGGCAAGGGTGAAGTGGTCACCGCGCCGGTGATCCGCTCCGAGATCGGCGGCGGGCGGGTGCAGATTTCCGGCCGCATGTCGACGACCGAGGCCCACGACACCGCACTGCTGCTGCGCGCCGGCTCGCTGGCCGCACCGATGGAGATCATCGAGGAACGCACCATCGGCCCGAGCCTGGGGGTAGAGAACATCACCAAGGGCTTTCACAGCGTGACCTGGGGCTTCCTGGTGATTGTGGCGTTCATGTGCGTCTACTACATGATGTTCGGGATATTTTCCAGCGTGGCGCTGGGCGTGAACCTGCTGCTGCTGGTGGCGGTGCTGTCGATGCTGCAGGCGACCCTGACACTGCCGGGCATGGCGGCCATGGCGCTGGCGCTGGGCATGGCGATCGACTCCAACGTGTTGATCAACGAGCGCGTGCGTGAAGAACTGCGCGGCGGCGCCTCGCCGCAGGCGGCCATCAATGCGGGTTATGAACGCGCCTGGGGCACCATCCTCGACTCCAACGTGACAACCCTGATTGCCGGCGTTGCCTTGCTGATCTTCGGTTCCGGCCCGGTGCGCGGCTTCGCGGTCGTGCACTGCATCGGCATCCTGACCAGCATGTTCTCGGCAGTGTTTTTCTCGCGCGGACTGGTCAACTTCTGGTACGGCCGGGTCAAGAAACTCAAGGGCGTGTCGATCGGCACGGTTTGGCGGCCCGACGGCGGCAAGGATGTCGCCCCATCCACACGGGGGAGCTAGACAGCCATGGAATTCTTCAAATTTCGCAAAGACATCCCGTTCATGCGCCACGCGCTGGTGCTCAATGTGGTGTCGGTGGTCACTTTCCTGCTGGCGCTGTTTTTCCTGTTCCACAAGGGCTTGCACCTGTCGGTCGAGTTCACCGGCGGTACGGTGATGGAAGTGGGTTACACGCAGCCGGCAGACGTGCCCAAGTTGCGCTCGGTGATTGCCGGCCTGGGTTATACCGATGTCCAGGTGCAGAACTTTGGTACTGCCCAGGACGTGATCATTCGGCTGCCGACCCAGAAAGGCGTCAGTTCTGCACAACAGAGTGAAATCGCGTTCGCGGCGCTGAAAGCTTCCGATGCTGGCGCCACCCTGCGCCGCCAGGAGTTCGTCGGGCCCCAGGTGGGCGAGGAGCTGGTGACGGACGGCCTCAAGGCGCTGGCCATGGTGGTGGCCGGCATCATGATCTATCTGGCGATCCGGTTTGAATGGAAGTTTGCCGTCGCTGCCATTGTTGCCAACCTGCATGACGTGGTCATCATCCTGGGCTTTTTCGCGTTCTTCCAGTGGGAATTCTCGCTGGCCGTGTTGGCGGCCGTGCTGGCGGTGCTGGGTTATTCGGTGAACGAGTCGGTCGTCATCTTTGACCGGATCCGCGAGAACTTTCGCCGATATCGCAAGATGGATACCGTCGGAATCATTGACAACGCCATTACTTCCACGATCAGTCGTACTATCATTACCCACGGTTCAACCCAGATCATGGTGTTGTCAATGCTGCTTTTCGGTGGTCCGACGCTGTATTACTTCGCCTTGGCACTTACCATTGGCATCTGCTTTGGCATTTACTCATCGGTTTTCGTCGGTGCGGCGATTGCGATGTGGCTGGGTATCAAGCGTGAAGACATGGTCAAACCCGTAACTCAAAAAGGCGTGGACCCCAACGATCCGAATGCCGGGGCCACGGTGTAAACGTGCCCTGACCTTATGGCAACTGCATCCTTTTCCAGCCAGCGACGTCGATTGGCCAGCGAAATCCGGCAACAGTTCGTTGCGGATGCATCACGGACCATGACAGAGGTTGTGTCCGCAGTGCAAGAGCGGCTGCGGGCCCTGTTGGACGAGGCGGCATCGTCGCGCGAGATGCAGGCCCGGCGCGATGCCTGGACTTTCTACCAGCGCCACAAGGACGCCTGGCGCGAGGCTACCAACAAGGCCTGGAACGAGGCCCTGGTCCCGCAACCGGTGATCGAAAAGAACGAACTGAACGACATCAGCGGCCTGTCGCTGGTGGGTACCGATGTCGTCGAGAACAAGATTCTGGCCTCACGTCTGGTGCTGAGGGTCATGGACAAGGTCAGCTCGGAACTCGACGACCTGCGTCTGCGTATTCGGTACCTTGAAAACACGGATGAACTCGACCGTCACGATATCCTCAAGCCGGACGCGCTGATTCTGATTCTGGTCGAGCAATGGGCCGGATGCGGCATGCCCAGCGGCAGCTGGCCCATGATCAACGATTCTGTCCAGAGTCTGCTGGCCGAGCGGCTCAAGCAGTCCTACCAGAAAGCCAACAAGACGCTGATCGACAAGGGCGTCATGCCGACCATCGATCTCAAGGACCGCGTCAAGCGCGCTGCACCGCTGAAAAGTGCTCCCAAGGTATTTCCAGCCACCCGCCCGGTGTCGGACATGGCCCCCAACAGCGGATTCCAGAGCAGTTCTTTGGGACTCGATTCGGGCGAGAGTGGCTTCGGGCAGCATTATGTTCAACAGGCCGGGCGCAAGCCGTCGACGCCTACCGGTGGCGGATTGCGGGGTAACGATTCCGGCGCAGAGAATACCTCCGGCGGCTCCTACCGCGCCAGTGGTGGTGGCAGTGACGGCATGGCGCGCGACTCCGGGCCTGCGTCGGCGCATGGTTTCACACCCGCCAGCGGTGCCCGGCGTTTTTCGGGCGACGGCCAAGGCCCGGGTGGGCGTGCGGCCGCCCACGGTGCAGGCGATTCCGGCCGTGGATATGACAGCGGCGGCGCGGGCGCCCATGATGAAACACGGATGATGACCTCGGTCACACCGTTGTCGCGGGCCCGCAGCCGCGCACAAGGTGTGCTGGGGCAACTCAAGCGCTTGCTGGTGGGCCGCGTCGGCGCTGAGTTCGACGCCACGTCGTACCAGCCGGCTTCGCCGGCGTTGGCAGCGGCCATTGCCGTTCGCACGGGTGGTGGCGGCGGTGGCGGTGGCGGAGGCGGTGCGGCAGCTTATGGCGAGTCCGGTACCTTGTTCGAGGACTACGGACCGGCGGGCGTGGCGCAGGTGGCGGTGCGTCTGCGCGAGCAGACTGCAGAGCTCAAGAACAAGGCGGAAACCAAAGGTGAAAAGGCCACCATCGAGATTGTGGCCCTGATGTTCCAGGCAATTTTGCAGGAGGACCGCATACCGCCAGCCATCCGGGTCTGGTTTGCGCGCCTGCAGATGCCGGTTCTGCGTGTGGCACTGTCCGAGCCGGACTTCTTTGGCACGGCCAGCCATCCGGCGCGCCAGCTGATCGATCGCATGGGTTCCTGCGTGATGGGGTTCGACGCCAGTGGAATTCAGGGCAGCGCGCTCGAGAAAGAGATCAAGCGCGTCGTGCAGGTGATCGAGCAATACCCTGAAACCGGCAAACGCGTCTATGAACTTGTCTATGCCGAATTCCAGAAGTTCCTGCAGAAATTCCTGACCGGCAGCGGCGCTGCGCAGAAGGTGGCCAGCGTGGCGCAACAGGTGGAGCAGAAAGAGACGCTGACGATCCAGTACACGATCGAAATGCGCAACATGCTCAAGGACATTCCGGTTCGCGACGAGATCCGCAGCTACCTCTTCAAGGTCTGGGCCGAGGTGCTGGCAGTGGCGGCGATCCGCAAGGGGCCGCAACATGCCGAGACGCTGGAGCTCAAGCAGACATCCTCGGAGCTGGTGTGGGCCGCCAGCGCCAAGCCCAACCGGGCGGACCGCGCACGCGTGATCCAGAACCTGCCCAAGCTGCTGCAGCGTCTGCGTGGTGGCATGTCCTTGCTGGGAATGGCGCCGAGCCAGCAGGACATCCATATCAAGACGGTCAGCGACACACTGGCCGATGCCTTTCTGTCCAAGACCGAGTCGATCCCTGCGACCAAGATCGACGAATTGGCCAAGCGTCTGGCGAATCTGGAAGACTTTGTCAGCGAAGACGGCATGGGCGATCTTCCGCTGGACGCAGAGAGCATCGAGTTGATGCTGGGTATCGACCCTGCAACCATCGATGTGGTGGCCAATGGGGGCTCCAAGCCCAACAATGCGATGCTGGCCTGGGCACGCGAACTCGAACTCGGTTCATGGTTCACGCTGGACCACAATGGCCGCGTCGTGAAGGTGCAATTTGCCTGGCGCAGCGACCGCAAGCAGCTCAATCTTTTCGCCTCGGTCGACGGCCACAGCTACCTGATCCAGGTGGGTCGCCTGGCGGCTTATCTGCAGGCCGGGCTGTTGTTGCCGCAGGAAGAAGAAACGCTCACCGTACGCGCAACCCGCGACGCGCTGGCCAAGCTCGAGGCCAATCCGGAGCGCCTGCTGGGTTGATTGCCCGCCGAACATCGGCCGGCAGCGCGAAAGGTGTCAGTGCGCGAGGCGGTCGTGCGAGTCGTCGCACAACTCGTCGAGCACCAGCGCATCGGGCTCTTCGCCAAAGCTCCAGTACACCATCAGCACAATGATCTTCAGATCGTCGAGCGAGAGCGGCTCGGAGCCACAGGCCATGGCCCGGTCCACGACGATTTCGCGCATATGGGGCGGCAGTACCGCGGCGCTGTCAAGAAAACGCCGGTTCGTCCCCAGGTTTTCTGTTACCGCCTCGGCAAGCCTGCCGCAGCCAGGGCCGGGGGCGCTTTCGAGAAAACGGATGAAACCCAGGCACTCCGGTCCCAGCCGGTTTTGCTCGGCAACCGTAAACACCCGCATGCTTGCGCCCGACTTGCGCATCGCATGCTGATCGGCCAGTTGTTCGGTGGTGGCAGGATCGTCGTGCGCGGGCGCCACATCGGGCCCTCGCGTATTGCGGGTCGCCTGACTTAGTCCGTTGAGCCAGGCCAGCGCGTCCTTGATCTCCTGGGCCTCGAAACCGACGGCATTGAGCTTGCGTTCGAGCTGATTCCATTGAGGGCAGGCATCGCCGCGCCAATAGTTCTCGTAGACAAAGACCAGCACTTCGAACATGGCCCCAATATAGCGCAGAAATCCGCGGCGCCACTTTTCACCATGGTGTTGGCCTGATCGTATGGATCAGCCCTGCGCGATGCGCTGGAACAGGCCACCGGGCAGGCGCACGACCCGCCCGGCCAGTTCAAGCTCCATCAGTTGCGCCTGCAGATGGGCGGTATCGATGCCGGTGCGGGCCTGCAATGCATCCAGGCTGACCGGGTCAAAACCAAGCGCCTGCAACAGCGCATGCTCTGGGCCATCGGCTTGCGCCGACGTGTCCTTGTCGCCCGAGCCCGGATGGCCGGCGCTCTGCGTGCCGAGCGGGACGATGCGCAACTCTTCCAGCACATCCTGTGCCGACTCGACCAGCTTGGCGCCTTGCCGGATCAGCGCGTGGCAACCGCGCGACTGCGGGGAGTGGATCGAGCCGGGAATCGCAAACACCTCTTTGCCTTGCTCCACCGCCAGCCGGGCGGTGATCAGCGAGCCCGATTGCAGCGCCGCCTCGACCACCAGCGTGCCTTGCGACAAGGCCGCGATGATCCGGTTGCGGCGCGGGAAATTCGCCGCCAGTGGTGGCGTGCCGATCGGATATTCACTGATCAGCAGGCCTCGCCCGGCAATCCGCCGTGCCAGATCGAGGTGGCGGCGCGGATAGACCCGATCCAGCCCGGTGCCGACGACGGCAATGGTCACCGGCCTGCCGTCTACTTGAGCGCCGCCTTCGAGGGCGCCCTCGTGCGCAGCGCCATCAACGCCCAGCGCGAGTCCAGAGACGATGCACAGGCCGTTGCCGGCCAGCGCACGGGCGAATGCCCGCGCATTGGACGCGCCCTGGGGAGTCGGGTTGCGACTGCCGACAACGGCAATGCCGTTGTCGATAGGCAGCGATCCTGCGGGCCCGGTCGATGCCAGCACGTGTGCCGCACCCATCAGGTACAAGACCAGCGGTGGATCTTCGGTCGCCAGCAGGGCCGCCGGGTAGCGTGCATCGGCCAGTGTCAGTATGGCTCGGCGTGAGTCCGGCGAATCCTTGCCGGCATCGGCATGCAACCAGTCCCAGGTAGTCTGCAGCAGGGGCTGAAGCGCTTGAGGTTCCTGCGCCAGCGCGAGGGCCAGCTTTTCGCTGACCACCTGGCGCAGCGCGGTGGCGGTCTGTCTGAAGATGGTCTCCGGCAAGCCAAAGCTGGCCAGCAAGCTGCGTGCCGTCGCGTTGCCAACGCCGGGTGTCAGCGTCAGCCGCAACCACAGCGCAAGTTCGCCACGCTCCAATCGGGTGCTCCCGAAATGGCTCAGGCTGCTCGCTGCAGCCAGGCAGTGCCGGAGCGCCGGGTCATGACCTTAGCGGGGCTTGGGCACCAGGACGCCGCTGGCTCGATGAGTTACCGCGGGTTGACCAGTCGGTCGCCCACGCGTACCGGCGAAGTGATGTCGAGCACCAGCGCGTAGGACACGCGCTCGAACGTGCGGAACACCATCAGCAAGCCGTTGCGTTCATCAGGCAGCTTGAGCATCGGGCGGTTGGTGTCGGTCTTGTCGACCAGGCGTTCGCCGTCCTTGAGGATGGCCAGTACGTCACCACTGGTGACGCCGTCGCGCTTGCCCTTGTTGATGGCAACCACCTGGTTCTGAGCGGCATTCACGACGGCACTGCCGTAGACCGACACAATGCGACCGTCAATCTCGGACGCCGGCGCCTTGGGCGCGTAGCTCAGCAATTCGCGTGGCGGCTCCGGCAGGAGTCGGTCGCCGATGCGCATTTCTTCCTTGGCCGCAACGATGTCGATCGTGGCGGGCGTGATCTCGTTGGTGCTCTTGCCGTCCTTGCCTTCGACGCTGCTGGTGGACTCGCTGCGCGCCAGCAAGGCCTTGCCGACATATTGCGCCTCGTAACCCAAGACCTCCAGGGTAACCGGATCCTTCAATGGTGTGGCATTGCGGAAGATCCGGAACTCCTGCTGCTTGCCGGGCGCATCGAGCAGTGGATTGCCGTTCTGGCCGCGTGCATAGGCCCGATCGCCTCGGGTCAGCAATACCCGCCCATCGAGAGCGGCCACGATTCGTGGCGCGTTGCTCAGCCCCAGTTCGTCGACCACGATCGGCTCGGCCAGGAAAGGCTCGATGGCGCTGGCCTTGATCGCTGGCAGTGGCCCGCTGGCGAGCACCTCGTAGCGCGTGCGCGGAGAGACCCGGATGGTTTCGGTCGGGACGGCATCCGCGCCATTGGCGCCGGCCATGCGCAGGGTTGCGCGGCCATCCTTGCGCTCGAGCATCAGGCGCTGGCCAGGATAGATCAGGTGCGGATTGCGGATATCCGTCAGGTTCATGCCCCACAGTTCCGGCCAACGCCAGGGGCTTTTCAGGAACATTCCGGAAATCGCCCACAAGGTGTCGCCGGACTTGATAACGTAGGTATCGGGCGCATTTGGAGCCAGTTCGCTCAGCGCAACACCGGTCTGTGCGACCTGGTTGGCGGTGGCGCGCTGGCCGCTGGTGATGGGGTAATTTTGCGCAAATACCGGGCTGTGGAGCCAGCCGGTAGTCACGGCTGTCACTACCGCCAGTGCGACTTTGGATTTGATCGACAATTTCTGGGTCATTGCTTGCTGCATGGTGGTTGCCTCTGCCGGCGTCCGGGGCTTGACGACGATGGCGTTGCGGCGCCGGGAAAATCTTGATAAATCACGCACGATTTTGCGCTCAAGTCCTTGATTGGGCAACGTTTTCTGTCATGCGGCAACACCGGTCAGTGCGAAATTAGCGAAAATAGCGACATCTTTGAAGAGAATCCATGGCTTTGTTACCCATTCTTTGTTATCCCGACCCCAAATTGCACAAGGTGGCAAAACCGGTGCAACAGGTCGATGAACGTATCCGAACCCTGGTCGCCAGCATGCTCGAGACCATGTACGACGCCAAGGGCATCGGACTGGCCGCGACACAGGTCGATGTGCACGAGCGTGTCATTGTGATCGACATCTCGGAGGAGCGCGACCAGCCGCTGGTGCTCATCAACCCCACCATTGTGTGGAACAGTGCCGACAAGCGGGTCAACGAGGAAGGCTGCCTGTCGGTTCCTGGCATCTACGACAGTGTCGAGCGCTTTGATTCGGTTCGGGTCCAGGCGCTGGATGCCGAAGGCCAGACCCATACGGTCGAGGCGCACGAAATGCTGGCTGTCTGTATCCAGCATGAAATGGACCACCTGATGGGGCGGGTGTTTGTCGAGTACCTGTCGCCGCTCAAGCGCAATCGCATCAAGACCAAGATGCGCAAGCTGCAACGCGAGGAGCGCGATTGAGGCTGATTTTTGCCGGTACGCCGGAGTTTGCCGCGGTCGCACTGCGGCGACTGAAAAAGTCCGGCTTCGATGTGCCGCTGGTGCTCACGCAGCCCGATCGGCCTGCCGGTCGAGGACTCAGGTTGCAGTCATCGGCGGTCAAGGAATATGCGCTGGCGCACGGCATCACGGTCTGCCAGCCGCGCAGCCTGCGCCTTGACGGCCGCTTTGCCGGCGATGCGGCCGCCGCGCGCGACGCGATCGTCGCCGCGCACGCCGATGGCATGGTGGTGGCCGCCTACGGACTGATTTTGCCGCAATGGGTGCTCGATACGATGGGTGAACGGGTTGCTGGCCGCGCCGGTCTCGGCTGCCTGAACATCCATGCGTCCCTGTTGCCACGCTGGCGCGGCGCGGCGCCGATCCACCGGGCGGTCGAGGCCGGTGATACGCAGACCGGTGTGTGCATCATGCAGATGGACGCGGGGCTCGATACCGGCGCCGTGCTGGCGCGCCAGGCGATAAGCATTGAACACGCCGGGCCGCATGCCGACACCACCGCGAGCCTGCATGACAAACTGGCCCGATTGGGTGCAGACCTGATCGTTCAGGTGCTGGGCGATGCGAAGCAGGGGCCGCTGCAGGCGCAGGCGCAATCGGCCGAAGGCATTACCTATGCGGCCAAGGTGCAGAAAGCCGACGCACAGATAGACTGGCGCCGCAGTGCCGAGCAGATCGGATGCAGCATCCGCGCCTTCGATCCGAATCCCGGTGCCTGGACGACTTTCGGCGCCGATGTGCTCAAGGTCTGGCAGGCCCGACCTGACGACTTGGTACCACCTGCCGGCAGCTTGCCCGGCAGCGTTTTGTCGGCCGACGACCAGGGCATTCTGGTTGCCTGTGGCGACGCCTGCCTGCGCATCGAGAGCCTGCAGCGTGCCGGCGCACGGCGCATGGCCTGCGGCGACTTCCTGCGTGGCATGCCCATGCCGGTGGGAACGCGGCTGGGCAGCCTGGGCGCAAGCGACTGATGTTTTTCCTGCGCGACCACTATCGCCATCCGGAGTTCCGGGTCGGGGTCACCGATTTTCTGCGGCCGGCGCCCGGCATTGCGGCCTGGGGCCTGATGACAGGCGTGGCCATGGTCAAGTCGGGCATCGGCCTGTTCGAGTCGCTGCTGATGGCCTTGCTGGTGTTTGCCGGCAGCTCGCAACTGGCGTCGATTCCGTTGATCCTGGCCGGTGCCCCGTTGTGGGTGATCTGGGCGACGGGCTTTTGTGTCAACTTGCGCTTCGTGGTTTTCAGTCTGCATCTGCATCACTATCTGTTGCATCTGCCTGCCTGGCAGCGGGTCATGAACGGCTATTTCACCGCTGATCTGAGTTATGTGTGGTTCGTGCGACGCTACCCGCATCCGGCCAACGACGATGCGGGGCGCCTTGCCCAGCAGGCCTATCTGGCCGGCAGCAATCTGTTGAACTGGGGTTCGTGGGTCGTCTCCAGCCTGGCGGGTATTGCACTTGCCAACTTCATTCCGGAAAGCTGGGGCCTGGGTTTTGCCGGGATCCTGTGCCTGATCGGCATTTCGAGCTCACTGGCAACCACCCGCCTGCGCCTGTTGTCGGCCTCGGTGGCCGGCATCGTGGGTGTGGCTGCATTTGCACTGCCGCTCAAGCTCAACATCATCGTGGCCATCGGTGCTGCAGTGATGTTGTGCCTGACGATGGAAAAGCTGCGCCCGACGACGCAGGAAGGTGCGCGGGCAAGATGATGGACATCAACTGGCATACGGTGGTCATCGTGCTGGGGCTGGCCGCGGTGACGGTGCTGGCGCGCGGCTTCTTCCTGTTCTCCAACCGGACCTGGTCGCTGCCGCACTGGGCCCAGCGCGGACTTCAGTACGCGCCGATTGCCGCGCTGGCGGCGGTGGTGGTGCCCGAGGTGGTGATGGTGCAAGGGCACTTGATCGATACCTGGCAAGACGCACGGGTTTATTCCGCCGTGGTCGGCGCAGCGGTCTACTTCTGGCGCAAGGACGTGTTGTACACCATCGTTGCCGGCATGGCGGTCTACATGCCGCTGCATTTGGGGCTTGGCTGGTGACGCCTTGCCTGGCAATTGCGTTGCCGGCGCATGGTTGCCGGCAGTGCCACTGCCGCCTGCCCGTATTCGACTCCCTGATGTGGAAATCCAATGCCATCACGTTCTGACTCCGTTTCCAGGCTAGCGCCCACCCAGGGCTGGCGGCCCGCGGCACTGATCCTGCTAGTCGGTTGCTGGCTGGCACTTGCCGGCAACCTTGCGTTATGGCGCACCGTGTGGCCGCTGCCCGAGCTCGCCGGCGCGCGCGGTGTCCTGTTTGCCGTCGGCCTGTCTGTCTGGATCGTTGCGGCGCTGCAGGTCGTGCTCAGTTTGGTGGCGTGGAAATGGCTGCTCAAGCCGGTCCTGCTGTTGTTGGTCTTGACCGCCGCGGCCAACAGCTATTTCATGCTCCAGTATGGCGTGGTGATCGATGCGACGATGATGGCCAATGTGGCCAATACCGACGCGCGCGAGGTGCGCGATCTGCTGTCCTGGACGATGCTGCTGATTGTGTTGGTGCTCGGCGTGTTGCCCGCCTGGTGGCTGCTGCGCCAGAAGCTGGCATTGCGCTCCTTCTGGCCGCAGGCCTGGCGCAACCTGGCCGGCGCGGCGGTGGGCCTGACTGTGTTGCTGCTGGTCACGCTGCTGATGTATCAGGACCTGGCCTCATTGATGCGCAACCACAAGCAGGTGCGGTATCTGGTCAATCCGCTCAATACACTGTACGCCAGCGGCAAGCTGGCCGGCGACAGCCTGTTCCATGTGAGCAAGACCCTGCAGCCAATCGGCCTGGACGCGCGGCCAGGTGCCAGTTATGCAGCAAGCAAACGCGCGCCGCTGGTGGTGCTGGTGGTTGGCGAGACTGCACGCGCGGCCAATTTTTCGCTCGGCGGATATGCGCGCCCGACCAATCCACAGCTGCAACGCCTGTCGGCCAGCGGCAGCGGCCAGTTGACCTACTACAGCGCGGTGCGCTCCTGCGGCACCAATACGCAGACCTCGCTGCCCTGCATGTTCTCGCACCTGGGCAAAGACGGCTACGAGGCATCCCGCCAGCCCTACGAGAACCTGCTCGATGTGTTGCAGCGCGCCGGCCTGGCGGTGTTGTGGATCGACAACCAGTCTGGCTGCAAGGGTTTGTGTGACCGCGTCGCCCATGTGGATACCTATGGCCTGAAGACGCCGGGCCTGTGTGTCGATGGCGAATGCTTCGACGAAGTGATGCTGCAGGGTCTGGACCAGCGAATCGCCACGCTCGATCCGGCACGGCGGGCCCGTGGCGTGGTGCTGGTGTTGCACCAGATGGGAAGCCATGGACCGGCGTATTACCGCCGCACACCGCCAGCGTTCAAGACCTTCATGCCCGAATGCACGAGCAATGTCTTGCAGGATTGCGCGCGGGAGCAGCTGGTCAACGCCTATGACAACACCATCGTCTACACCGACCATGTCCTGGCAGGTGTGGCGCAATGGCTGCAGGGCAAGGCCCATGACAGCGCCTACGACACGGCCATGGTGTACGTGTCCGACCACGGCGAGTCGCTGGGTGAGAACAACCTGTATCTGCACGGACTTCCGTACGCGCTGGCCCCCGACACCCAGACCCATGTGCCCATGGTCAGCTGGATATCGGATGCGATGCGGGATCGACTGGGGCTGCGGTCCGATTGCCTGCGGGCCCGGGCTGACGACAAACTGAGCCACGACAATCTGTTCCATGCCTTGCTGGGCCTGCTGGACGTGCAGACCAGCCTTTATCGCAAGGAGCTCGACTGGTTTGCCGCCTGTCGCTGACGCCTACAATTTGGACGGTATAAACAGTCGTGCGCCAGCGGATGCAACAGTGGCTGGCAGCCAGATGGAACGGGAGTGTGGTGTGATGGAATTTATTCGGTTCTCCGATCTTTGTGCCCGCGGCGACGTCGCCGGCAAGCGGGTTTTTATCCGTGCCGATCTCAACGTGCCGCAAGACAATGACGGCCGGATCACCGAGGACACGCGGATCCGCGCGTCGGTCGGCTGCATCCGCATGGCGCTCGATGCCGGGGCCGCGGTCATGGTCACATCACATCTGGGCCGGCCCGCCGAGGGAAGCTTCACGCCGGCCGACTCGCTGGCGCCGGTCGCCGAGCGCCTGGGTGAACTGCTCAAATGCACGGTTCCGCTGGTGTCCAACTGGACCGACGGATTCAAGCTCGAGGGGCGGGCACTGGAGCCCGGCCAGGTGGTGATGCTGGAGAACTGTCGCCTCAACGTCGGCGAGAAGAAGAACAGCGAAACCCTGGCGCGCAAGATGGCTGCGCTGTGCGACATCTTCGTGCACGATGCCTTCGGCACGTCGCACCGGGCCGAGGCCAGCACGTATGGAATCGCGCAGTTCGCACCAGTTGCCTGTGCCGGTCCGTTGCTGGCAGCCGAGATCGATGCCATCACCAAGGCCTTGAAGGCGCCGCGCCGGCCACTGGTGGCCATCGTGGCCGGCTCCAAGGTGTCGACCAAGCTGACCATCCTCAAGAGCCTGGCTGCCAACGTCGACCAGTTGATCGTCGGGGGTGGCATTGCCAACACCTTCATGCTCGCTGCCGGCCTGAAGATCGGCAAGAGTCTGGCCGAACCCGACCTGCTGGACGAGGCCAAGGCCGTCATTCTGGCGATGACAGCGCGTGGCGCCGCGGTGCCGATACCGATCGACGTGGTGACGGCCAAGGAGTTCAAGGCCGACGCCAAGGCCACGGTCAAGGCGGCCAGCGACGTGACCGACGACGACATGATCCTGGACATCGGCCCGCAGACCGCCAATCAACTTGCCGAGCAGCTGGCAGGCGCCGGCACCATCGTCTGGAACGGTCCGGTCGGTGTGTTCGAGTTCGCCGCCTTCGAGTCCGGCACCAAACGCATCGCCAAGGCGATTGCCGACAGCGATGCATTCTCGATCGCCGGTGGTGGCGACACGCTTGCGGCGATTGCCAAATACGGCATCGAAAAGGACATTGGTTATATCTCCACCGGTGGTGGTGCATTTCTCGAGGTGCTCGAAGGCAAGACCCTGCCGGCATTCGAGATCCTGGCCAAGCGCGCCAGGGGCTGATTTCCCCGCCGACCAAAACCGGTCGGCGATGGTGTGGCGGTGTGTGCGGTGGTGCCGGTAATCGGCTGGTAACCGATTCGATGGGAGAATTGCCCGATCAAGAACGGAGACACCACCATGGCTTTGCGCCGCGCTACCAAGATTGTTGCCACCCTCGGCCCCGCATCGAGTGATCCAGCCTTGCTCGAACAGATGATACGGGCCGGCGTCAACGTTGTCCGGCTCAACTTCAGCCATGGCGTGGCGCAAGACCATATCGACCGTGCACGGCTGGTGCGCGAGGCCGCGCAACGTGCCGGGCGTGAGGTGGCCATCATGGCCGACCTGCAAGGCCCCAAGATCCGGGTCGGCAAATTTGCCGACGGCAAGGTGATGCTCAAGGCCGGCGCCAGGTTCGTGCTCGATGCCACCCGCGTCGAACTCGGTGACGAAGACGCGGTCGGACTGGACTACAAGTCATTGCCACGCGAGGTCAAGGCGGGCGACACCTTGCTGCTCAACGACGGCCTCATCGTCATCTACGTGGACGCGGTGCGGGGCGAGGCGGTGCACACGACAGTCAAGATCGGTGGCGAGCTGTCCAACAACAAGGGCATCAACAAACTCGGCGGCGGGCTGACCGCGCCGGCGCTGACGGCCAAGGACATGGACGACATCCGTACCGCGATGGGGTTCAAGGCCGACTATGTAGCTGTCAGTTTCCCGAAGAACGCCACCGACATGGAAATGGCGCGCCAACTGTGCAGCGTGGCCTCGGTCGACGGCAGCCACCGTCCCGGCCTGATCGCCAAGATCGAACGTGCCGAGGCCATTCCGCGGCTGCTCGAGATTCTGCTGGCCAGCGACGGCATCATGGTGGCGCGCGGCGACCTGGCGGTCGAGGTCGGCAACGCGGCGGTGCCGGCACTGCAGAAACGCATGATCAAGCTCGCGCGTGAACACGACAAGGTGGTGATCACCGCCACCCAGATGATGGAGTCGATGATCACCAACCCGGTACCGACACGCGCGGAGGTCAGCGACGTGGCCAATGCGGTGCTCGACGGCACCGACGCGGTGATGTTGTCGGCCGAGACCGCGGCTGGCAAATATCCGCTGGAGACGGTGGTCGAGATGGCCAAGATCTGCCATGCCGCAGAGTCACACGAGATCGCCAACTTCGAAGCCGATTTCATGGGCAAGACTTTCGGTCGCATCGACCAGTCGATTGCGATGGGCGCGTTGTTCACGGCCTACCACATGGGTGCCAAGGCGATTGTGGCGATGACCGACAGCGGCTCGACCGCCTTGTGGATGAGCCGCCACCTGATCCAGGTGCCGATCTATGCGCTGAC
>Ga0073904_10000561_pt1 | contig 26785 bp, 25 predicted proteins | sample KloWWTrecipitate_FD_66668 | JGI IMG/M metagenome (GOLD analysis project Ga0073904, IMG submission 66668) | Active sludge microbial communities from Klosterneuburg, Austria, studying microevolution and ecology of nitrifiers - Klosterneuburg... | ecosystem: Engineered > WWTP > Aerobic digester >... | reverse complement strand
TCTTCCCGAGCAGTTGCACGACGTCTTCGTAAGCGGTCTGCCGCGTCGCCATCTTCGGCGAGTATCCGCGCCGGCTGGTGGCCGCGGTGTGCTCGGTGTTGTCCACGCCTACCAGGGAGGCCGGAAAGATCTCGTGGGTGGCCACCGGCACGCCGATCGCATGCGCGAACTCCACCATGCGCTTCTGCTGCGGGTCCGGCAGCCGCACGTAGCTCTTGATCAGGTCGTGCTGGAGGAGCCGCGCGCGCTCGAGCTCCATCTCGAACTGGCTCACGCTCGAAATGGCGATGCCCATCTTGTAGTACACGCGCCCCCATTCCATCAGGTAGCCCGTGCCGTACACGCGCGGGCCCGGCCGCACGCCCGCCTCGTTGGCCTCGCGGTCCTCCACCGCCTCGTACGGCGTATTGCCCGGACTGCGAACGGTGGTGATGCCAAAGGCGAGCCACGCCCGCCCCTGCGCCGCGCCGAAGTCCTTCTGCAGGTGCGAGTGGAACTCCACCAGCCCGGGCATCACCGTCTGCTGTGAGGCGTCCACCACGAGGCCACGGGCGTGGTTCTGGTCCGCGTGCGGCACGACACGGGCGATGCGGTTGCCCTCCACGATCACGTCCATGTCGGTACGCGGCTCGGGTCCGGTCATGTCGAGCAGCCGCCCCGCGTGCACGACCACACGACCGGTGGGAACGGCCGGCGTCCAGCTCAAGTCCAGGGGGATGGTCCGCGTCGCTCCCGTTTCGAGGTCGAGGAGGCGCAAGGCGTCGAGCGACTGATACAGGATGTGGCGCGAGTCGCCCTGCCAGGACGGGGCGTGCGCGCTCTCGGAGGTCACCTTCCGCGGCGGCCCCAGCGGCGCGCCCGCGGTGGACACGGGCCACACCGCCAATGTGCCCTCGTACACGGCGGCCATCTTCGTGCCGTCCGGAGACCAGGCGGGCCCTCCGCCACCCCGCGAATCGATGCCGAGCATCGGCGTCGGCACCTGCCACGCGTCCGGTCCGCCCTCGGTCGAGATGGTGAGGATCTGATTCGTGCCTTCCCGGAAGCGGGTGCTGAGCGGCGCCACCGCGGCCAGCGCGACGCGCCGGCCGTCGGGCGCCCACGCGGGGGTACCGGGCTGGGGGAGCCTATCGTGGATCTTGGTCACCTGACCGCTCGCCAGGTCCAGCACCGACATCTGCGCGACGCGCCACATCCCGTCCACGTTGAAGAACACGATGCGCGTTCCATCGGGCGAAAACGAGGCGCCCTGCGGCTGCGTCTCGAGGCGCGTGACCTGCCGCGCCTGCCCGCTCGCCATGTCGCGCACCCAGAGCTGCAGCTGCGCGCTGTTCTTGTCCGACGAGTAGACGAGGCTTCGGCCGTCGGGCGACCAGGCCGGGTCGGTGTCGAGCGCCTCGTCATTGGTGAGATTGGTCGGCGTGCCGCCGGTGGCCGGCACCACGTAGATGTCGCCCACCGCGGCGAACGCAATCTGGCTGCCGTCGGGAGAAATCATCGGACGGACGAGGCCCAGGGCCTTGCGCGGCGTTGTGGAGGTGAAGTCCCGCACGCGATGCACGTACTCTGGATGCGTGACCTGCAGAGTAGCCGTGAAGGCCACGGTCCGCGGTTCGGGCGTACCCAGCGTGCGCCGCCGGATCTTGCCGTCCGACACGTAGAAAAAGTCGGTGGGCGACGCCCACGACGCGCGGAACGCGAACACGTTCTCGGTCCCGCTGATGGACGATCCGCTCACCTCGTAGCGGCTGTCGCCGCCCGCGGTGACATGGTAAACGAGCTGGCCGGCCGGCCCCCACGACGGGGCGTCGAGCCTGGCGCCCGCCACCGTCGCCAGCGTGCGCTGCGACCGCGTCGCCACCGACACGGCCCATACCGACTGACCGGCGTCGCGCGTGGAGGCGAACGCAATCTCACGGTCGTCGGGCGACCACGAAGGCATGTAGTCCTCGGAGGGGTCGGAGGTGAGCTGGCTGAGCTCGCCCGAACGCGTATCGAGCACCCAGATGTTGTAGTCGCTGCCGAGCGGATTGCCGCGGTCCGACGAGAAAGCCACGCGGGTGCCATCGTGCGACCAGACGGGCTCGCGATCGTCGAAGGGCCCCCAGGTGAGCCGGTGCTGGCCCGTGCCGTCCGGGGCGATGGCCCACACGTCGTAGCCGCCGTCCTTGTAGGCGAAGTAGGTAATCCACTTGCCATCGGGCGACCACACCGGCTGCCGCGCATCCTCGAAGACGCCGGTCACCCGCCGCGCGGGACCGCCGTCCACGGCCACCGTCCAGATACCGCCTTGCAGGTCGATTGCCAGCGTGCGCCCGTCGGGGGAGACCCCCACCGACATCGACGTGCCTTCCTGCACGGTGACGTCGATGAGGCTCGGGCCGGGGTCGGCCGCGCGCGGTTGACGGGCCAGGCCCACCACGACCGTCGCGATCGCCACGAGCAGGATGGACGCGAGAACAACCGCACGGCTCATCTGTCACCCCCTGGCGCGCATTCTAGCTCGCCGTCGGCCGGGTGCACGCCCTCGGCGGTCGCCGAGTCGATCTCGGCGAGTCTCATCAGGTCGCGCTCGTGAGGCGCTCCACCACGAGGGATGCACGAAGACGGCAGGAGATGACGGGCGCAAGGCCGCTGCCCGGCGCCAGGCCAGCGGCGCGATCAATGGCCGGGACCACGACATCGAGCTCGGGGCCCTCGCCGGCTCCGGTGAGCGCGACACGGACGGGATGGAACAGCGCCTTGCCCTTCTGCCCGGTTCGCTCCCGCACTCGAGCGGCGACGGCGCGGAAGGTTTCGCGGTCCACCAGTGGTCCGGCTGTCGCGAGGTCTTCGGCCAGGGTTGCGACCACCGCGCGAGACGCAGGTTCGGCCAGTTCCCGCGCGAGGCTCTCGTCCTGGAGTGCCGCCGCGACATCGAACTTGAAGATCGTGTGCAGGCGCTCAGGAATCTGACCAAGCCGATCGACCGAGGCCGCCGCCGGGGGCACGGCCAGGGCCAGCCAAGCTTCGGCCTCGGGAGTCAGCCCGCCCACGACCACCCCCGCCTCCTGAAGGTACGGCATGGCCTCCCGCACGAGGCGGCCGGGCGCCAAAGTCTTCAGGTAGTGCCGGTTGACCCACGCCAGCTTGTCTTCATCGAACACGCCGGCGCTGTGCGACACGTCCTCGAGCCTGAAACGGCGCGCCATCTCGGCGGCCGGCACCAGCTCGTCGTCCGGTGCGCGGGTGCCAGGAGCCTCGGCGCCCGAGTTCCGCGGCGACCACCCGATGAGGGCCAGGTAGTTCACCAGCGCCTCTGGCAGGTAGCCCCTGGCACGAAATTCCGCCACCGAGGTGGCGCCATGCCGCTTGGACAGTGGGGTGTGGTCGGGCCCGAGCACGAGTGACAGGTGGGCAAAGCGCGGCGGCGCCCACCCGAACGCCTCGTACACCAGCATCTGCCGGGGCGTGTTCGAAATGTGATCCTCACCGCGGATGACGTCGGTGACGGCCATGAGCTGGTCGTCGATGACGACGGCATAGTTGTAGGCGGGAATCCCGTCGGAGCGGACCAGCACAGGGTCGCCGATCACGCGCGTGTGAAACGTCACCGGCCCTCGCACGGCATCGGTGAAGGTGATCTCGCGGTCGGCCGGCACCTTCAAGCGCACCGCCGGCCGCTCCCCCGCTGCCCGCCGACGCTCCGCCTCGGCTGGTGCGATATCCCGGCAGGTGCCCGCGTACTTGGGCGGGTGTCCGCCGGCGAGCTGCGCCTGGCGTTCGGCCTCGAGCGTCTGGGCCGAACAGAAGCAGTAATACGCATGGCCCGAGACGATCAGGCGCTCGGTGTGCTCGCGGTAGATGGGCAGCCGCTCCGACTGCCGGTAGGGTCCCATCGGTCCACCGACCGCGATGCCCTCGTCCCACGTGAGTCCGAGCCACCGCAGGTCGTCCAGAATCCTTTGTTCCGACTCGCGTGTGGATCGCCCCTGGTCGGTGTCCTCGATGCGAAGGATGTAGGTGCCCCCCTGTCCGCGAGCCAGCAGCCAGTTGAAGAGCGCCGTGCGGGCGTTGCCGACGTGGAGGTGGCCTGTGGGAGAGGGGGCGAAGCGGACTCTCATGACGGTTGATGATGGCCGGCTGGCAATTGATGATTGACGGGCACCACCGTCGCCACCGCATGGCAGGCCATCGACTCGCCGCGGCCCATGCTGTCCATCGCCTCGTTGGTCTTTCCCTTGACGCTCACGTCGTCAGAATCGATCTGCAGGGCCTCGGCGAGGTTGACGCGCATGTCCTGGAGATACGGCAGGAGCTTCGGCCGCTGGGCGATGACCGTAACGTCGACGTTCCCTACGCGGTATCCCGCGGCGTGCAGCCGCGAGACGGCCGCGCCGAGGAGCCCGAGACTGTCGGCATCCTTCCAGCGTGGATCGGTATCGGGAAAGAGCCGTCCGATGTCACCGGCGGCCGCCGCCCCGAGGATGGCGTCGGTGACCGCGTGGCAGACGATGTCGGCATCCGAGTGGCCCTCGAGGCCCTTGTCGAACGGGATGGTGACACCCGCGAGAACGAGAGGCCGCCCGTGAACGAGACGGTGCAGGTCGTAGCCCGTGCCGACGCGGCAGGCGACCGGTTGCCGGCCGGCGGGCCGACCGGGCTCGAAGCGTGCGCGAGCCTCCTCGAGGTCTTCGGCCGTGGTGATCTTCATGTTGCCGGCCTCGCCCGCAATCACGTGAACGGACAGGCCGGCCTCTTCGGCCAGCATGGCCTCGTCGGTGGCGTCGGCGCCACGCTCGCGTCCACGCGCGAGAGCGCGGGCCAACACGTCGCGGCGGAACACCTGCGGTGTCTGCGCCAGGAAGATGTCCTCGCGAGGCAGGGTCGCCGCAATGGGCCGCGAGGCCTGCTCGCGTGCTCCGCCCGCCCGCTTGACGGTGTCCCGCACGGGCAGGGCCGGAACGGCCGCCCCGTGGGCTATGGCGCCCTCGATGGCGCGGTCGACGAGGCCGGCCGAGACGAACGGCCGGGCGGCGTCGTGGATAGCCACGATGGTCGCATCAGGCCGCACGTGCCGAAACGCGTTGGCCACCGAGTCCTGCCGGCGGGCGCCCCCTTCCACACACCGGACATGAGACCATCCGAGCTCACGCGCGCGCGCCATCATCGGGGCCACATCGTCGGGGGGCAGGGCCACGACGACCTCCGCAATGCCGGGATGGCGCGCAAACACCTCGATGCTCCGCTCGAGGATGGTGCGGCCCCCGAGGTCGAGAAACTGCTTCGGCTGGCCGGCGCCCAGCCGAAGGCCCCGACCGCCGGCCGCGATCAGAGCCGACACCACCGGTCCGGCCTCGGCGCTCATGCCTGCCACCGCGCGGTCTCGCGCCCACCGCAGATTCGCGCGAGGCGCGCTCCGGTGGCGTCGAGCACCTGGGTCAGGCGCGCCGAGGGTGTGGCGGCGGGCGCGTAGATCATCACCAAAGCATCGACCGTCGCGGGCGTCACCATGGTCCGGGCGGAATCGGAGGTCGGATTGCCGAACGGGCCCTCCTCGTCGGCCACCGTGATGCGTCCCGCCACGTGCACCGTGTCCTTGCGAATGCCGGCGTACTCCTCGCCCTCGCTTCCCAGGCGCAGGGTGACGGCGCCGCGCATCCGGGCCCGGTCGTAGAGGCCGTAGGGCAACTGGAATTCGACCGAGCACCAGTTGATGACATCCACCATCGCGTTGATGCGGGGAATGGCGCCGCCCTTGCGGATGCGCCGCAGCAGCGCCTCGCTCGACGGGCGCGTCTTCGTCGGGTCGATCCCCACCCGCTTGTACATCGTCCGCACGGCGGCCGGCGCCTCGGGAGGAAACGTGCGCACGCGCTCTTCGGCCTCAGTCAGCAGGGCGTCCAACTCGCCGGCGTGCTCTGCCACGAGCGCCCCGTCCCACCAGAGCACGCCCGCGCGAACAATGGCCGTCAGCGCTGGCGCCACCGAAAAGCCCGTCGTTGCGGTCACGCTAGGTATTGTAGCTGTCCATCCAAGCCCCGGTCGATCAGCCGTCCCTCCGTGTCACCTGCCCTATCTGCGGCGCCCGTCCCCTCCGTGTCTGTGGCGCATCTCCGTGTAGACTTCAGTGTCGATGCTCGAACTCCTGCTCCACGCCGACGAACAGCTCGCCGTCTGGGCCATCCAGTACGGCTTCATCGTCTACGGCATTCTCTTCGCCATCATCTTCGCGGAAACCGGGCTCGTCGTTACCCCGTTCCTGCCCGGCGATTCGCTGCTCTTCGCCGCCGGCGCGCTGGCGGCGACCGGCGCCTTTCGCCTCGACCTGCTGCTGGCGGCGATGGCGGTGGCAGCGGTCGCCGGCAACGTCGTCAACTACGCCGTCGGGCGCAGGGTCGCGCACCGGTTCTTCGACGAACGCCACCCACCCACCAGCCTGGACCGCTTCGTCAAGCGTAAGCATGTGCGCAAGGCGCATGACTTCTTCGTCAGGCATGGCGGCAAGGCCGTGGTGCTGGCGCGCTTCGTGCCCATCGTGCGTACGTTTCTGCCCTTCGTGGCCGGGGGCGCGCAGATGCCGTACCGGGCCTTCATGTTCTACAACGTGGCGGGGTGCCTCCTCTGGGTAGGCCTGTGCGTGGGCGCCGGCTATCTGTTCGGCAACATTCCGGTGGTCAAGGAGAACTTCGAGTTGGTGGTCCTGACCATCATCGGTGTCTCCGTGCTGCCAATCGTGGTCGAAGTTGTCCGCGCGTTCAGGAATCGCGAGGCCTCCGCATGAGCGAATCGATCGGGTCGTCGGGTCCCGGCATGAAGCTCCACACGAAGATCCTGCTGGGGCTGGCCCTCGGGGCCGCCGCCGGCATCACCACCAACCTCACCATCGGGCCGACGCACCCGGCCGTCACCGTCGTGAACGACTACCTTGCGTACCCGGTGGGGCAGATTTTCCTGCGGATGCTGTTCATGGTCGTGATGCCGCTCGTGTTCGCGTCCATTTCACTGGGCGTGGCGGGGCTGGGGGACATCCGCAAGGTCGGGCGCGTGGGGGGCAAGGCGGTCGGGTACTTCATGGCAACGACGGTGCTGGCGGCGACGCTCGGGCTGATCGTGGTCAACACGCTGCGCCCCTGGGAACGCATCAGTCCGGAAACCCGTGAAGAGCTGATGACGCGGTTCGCCGGCGATGCCTCGGGCCGGGTCGAGGCCGCGGCGACGTCGGAGTTCGGCGTCCAGACGCTGGTGAACATCGTGCCCCGCAATCCCGTCCAGGCGGCGGCGAACACCGACCTGTTGGGGATCATCTTCTTCGGTCTGGCATTCGGTGCGGCGCTCACGCTGCTGCCGGCGGAGCGGGCCAAGCCGATGATCGACGTCCTCGAGGCGCTCAACGACGTCGTCATCCAGATCATTCACTTTGCGATGATTCTCGCTCCGTTCGGAGTGGCGGCCCTCATCTTCGGCGTAGCATCGCGATTCGGCTTCGACCTGCTGGTGGCGATCGCCGCCTACGTGGTCACGGTGCTGCTCGCGCTGGTGCTGCACGTGGGCCTCACGCTGTCGACCATCATCCGTTTCTTCATCGGCATGTCGCCCGTGCGATTCATCTCGCGCGTCAAGGCCGCGCTCATCACCGCCTTCTCCACCAGTTCCAGCAGCGCCACGCTGCCGACGGCCCTGGACGTCGCCGAGACGCAGCTCGGCGTGCCGCGCCGGATTGCCGGCTTCGTCCTGCCCATCGGCAGCACCATGTGCATGAACGGCACGGCCATCTTCGAAGGCATCACCGTCATCTTCGTGGCCAAGATCTTCAACGTGGACCTGACCGTTCCCCAGATGGCCATCGTGATGGTGATGTCGGTAATCACCGCCATCGGCGCGGCCGGCGTGCCGGGCGGCTCGATTCCCCTGCTGGTGGGCATCATGACCATGTTCGGCGTCCCGGGCGAGGGCATCGCCATCGTGCTGGGCGTGGACCGCATCCTCGACATGTCGCGCACCACGGTGAACGTGTGCAGCGACCTCACCGCCGCCACGTGGGTGGCCAAGAGTGAAGGGGCCTGGTCACCGGCGCAGGTACCGGCGCAAGCGGATTGAATGGCTCGCTGACCCGGTCCCTCCACCATCGCTCAGTCGTCAGTCGTCACTCACTCGATTCCTGGAGGCCTCCGCATCGGCAGGAGGCCTCACAATCTCCCGCACGCGCCGCGCCAACGCCCGCACCTCGACGGCAGAGGGCTCGACGTTGGCGGCGGTCTCGATGGGCTCGTGGACGAACAGCATGACGTGGCCCGGGCGCGTGGTCAGCTCGCCCTTGCGCATCACGTGCCGGCTGCCGACGATGGAGAGCGGCACGATGGGCAGCCCGGCCTGCATCGCGAGGTAGAAACCACCGCCCTTGAAGACGCCGACCCGGCCGTCCGGGCTCCGCGTGCCCTCGGGAAACACAATCAACGACAGCCCCTTCGACGTCAGGGCGCTCGCCCAGCCGAAGATGCCGCTCCGGTTGGGGCGGGTGCGGTCCACGAGCATGTGGCCCGTGCGCTTAAGGTGCGGACCGAGCACGGGAAAGCGGCCGAGCGACTCCTTGGCGATGATGCGCAACTGGAACGGGATCCACCAGAAGAGCACCGGGATGTCGTAGATGCTCTGGTGGTTGGACACGAACACGTAGGTTTTTCCGCGCTCGAGCCGCTCGAGCCCCTGCACGGTCACCTCCACGCCCGTCGTGGCCAGGATTAGCCACGACCACGTCCGCGCGCAGGCGTGGGCGAAGTAGCCCCTGCGGTCGAACAGGCTCGACCCGATCGAGAGGGCGCCCAGCAGGACCGTATAGACCCCGATGGCGGGGATCAGGAAGAGAACCGTCCGGAGCAGGTGGAACACGGGCGCGCGAGGTGAGCCCGCTACTTGCCGGCTTGTGTGGCGGCGCGGTGCGCCGGCACGGCCGCCGGGTTCGCCGAGGCTGAGGAGAGTGACGCCGGCGCCACCGCCGTCGACGAGGACAAGGACGAGGAGGGCGGCGGCGTGGGAGCGGGCGCCGGCGTCACGCTCGACCGCGACCGCGGCCGCTCGTCGGCCTGCATCACGGCCTGGGACATCTGGCTCGGATCCAGGTAACGCCCGAAGATCATCTTGCCCGCGGTGGTCTGCAGCACGCTGGTGACCACGATGTCGATGGTCTTGCTGATCATCTTGCGCGCGTTGTCCACCACCACCATGGTGCCGTCGTCGAGATAGGCGACGCCCTGGTTGTACTCCTTGCCTTCCTTCAGGATGAATACTTTCATGATCTCGCCCGGCAGTACCACGGGCTTGAGCGCGTTGGCCAGCTCGTTGATGTTCAGCACGGCCACGCCGCGCAACTGCGCGACCTTGTTGAGGTTGAAGTCGTTGGTGACGATCTTGCCGGAGAGCGAGCGGGCCAGCTCGATGAGCTTGAGATCGACTTCACGCACCTCCGGAAAGTCGGCGTCCGAGACGATGACCTCGGCGCCGGTCATCTTCTGGATCTTCTGCAGGATGTCGAGCCCGCGCCGCCCGCGGTTGCGCTTGATCGAGTCGGCCGAGTCGGCCACCATCTGCAACTCCTTCAGCACGAACTGCGGGATGACGAGGGTTCCGTCGATGAATCCCGTGTCGCACAGATCGGCGATGCGACCGTCGATGATGACCGAGGTGTCGAGAATCTTGTAGCGGCGCTCCGGGCCCACGGCCCGGAACAGGCTCATGAGGCGCGTGGGCTCGAGCCACTCCCCCTTCCGGCCCCCGAGCACGAGCCCCAGATAGGGAAAGAGCAGCAGGATGAAGCTATGGAGAAAGGCCACCCGCTGGTCGCCCGGGTCGGCCCAGAAGAGCGCCGCGCCGATGCCCTTGGCCAGCGCCAGGCCGATGGCGCCGCCGACGAGCGCGCCGACCATGTGCGTCACCGAGGTCTCGCGCAGCTGCCACTCGAAGACCACCGCCAGCAGCGCCAGCCCGAAGCCGAATAGAAGGTTCGCTACCGGCTGCGTCCCAAGAGGCTGCAGCAGGAACGCCGAGTACACGACCGCCCCGGTAAATAGCAGGCGGGCAAGGATGAACCAGGCCATGACGCTGCCGCTCCAATATGACGACGGGATGAACTTCCTGCACGGTAGCCCGTGCGGCGGGACAGGTCAAGCAAGGAGCGCGTCGAGCGCCTCACCGACTGAACGGACACCCACCAGTTCCGCCCGGCCGTCGTTCCCGTCGGGCTTGCCGGCGCCCGCATCCACGTTCGCCGCCGGCAGCACCACGCGGGTAAACCCCATCTGCTCGGCCTCGCGGATCCGGAGCGGCGCCTGTGGCACGCCCCGAATCTCGCCACCGAGCCCCACCTCGCCGAACACCGCCGTCCCCGGCGCCAGCGGCCGGTTCCTGAGGCTCGACGCGACCGCCGACACGATGGCCAGGTCGGCCGCCGGCTCATCGATGCTCATGCCGCCGGCGATGTTGACGAACACGTCGTCGCTCACCAGGTGCAGACCGGCGCGCTTTTCGAGCACGGCCAGCAGGAGCGTGAGCCGGTTCTGGTCCAGGCCCACGGCCATGCGCCGGGCCATGCCGTAGCTGGAGGTGCTCACCAGCGCCTGCACTTCCACGAGAATCGGACGCGAACCCTCGAGGCAGCACAGCACTGCGGAACCGGGCGTGGCCTGGGGCCGCTCGGCCAGAAAGAGGGCCGACGGGTTGGGGACGGGCCGGAGGCCCTCACCCGTCATCTCGAACACCCCCAGCTCGCTGATGGCGCCGTACCGGTTCTTGACCGCGCGCACCACCCGGTGGGCGTGGTGCCGCTCGCCTTCGAAGTAGAGCACGGTGTCCACGACGTGCTCGAGGGCCTTGGGCCCGGCGATGTTGCCGTCCTTGGTGACGTGGCCCACGAGAAACGTCGGGATGTCGTGGCCCTTGGCCGTGAACAGGAACTGGGTGGCCGCCTCGCGGACCTGACCGATGCTGCCCGGCGCCGACTGGAACTTCAGCGAGAAGACCGTCTGCACCGAATCCACCACCAGCAGCCGGGGCTTGAGGCGGCCGACCTCCTCGAGAATGCGCTCGATGCAGGTCTCGGCCAGCAGGAACAGCGGTGCGTCGCTCACACCGAGGCGATCGCCCCTCGACTTGATCTGGTGCTCGGATTCCTCGCCGGATGCGTAGAGGACCGGCCCGACCTGATGGGCGAAGTTCGCCGTGGCCTGCAGTAGCAGCGTGGACTTGCCGATGCCAGGCTCGCCGCCGAGCAAGACGAGCGATCCCGGCACGATGCCCCCGCCCAGCACCCGGTCGAACTCCCCGATGCCGGTGGAGAGGCGCAGCGAGCTCTGCGCCTCGATGTCGGCATAGCGAACGGCCCCGTGCGACGCGCCGCCAATGGCGTAGCGGTGCGCGCCCGCCCCCGGCGCGGTGGCTTCCACCGGCCGTTCCTCCACCAGCGAGTTCCACGCCCCGCAGTCGGGGCAGCGACCCTGCCACTTCGGGGACTGCGAGCCGCATTCCTGGCAGACGAATACGGGCTTGAGGGCTTTCATCCGAGTACGGTCATTGTCTCATCGTCCGAAGTCCCGCGGCAGGCGGGTGAGCGCAGGCGCTGGACGCGCTCGCGCTCGTTGCCGGTCGTCCCGCTGCCCTCGCCGACCCAAACCATCGTGGTGTCCTGACCATCAGTACCGCCGTTCCACGCGCGAGCCGAGCCGGCACAAGACCTCGTAGGGGATCGTGCCGATCCAGCTGGCCATCTCGCGCGCGTCGATCGTCTGCCACGGCGAGGGCCCCTGCGAGCCGAGAAACACCACCTCGTCACCGGGCGCCACGTCGCCCACGTCAGTGACGTCCACGGTCAGCATGTCCATGCTGACCGCGCCGACAATGGGCGCCCGGCGCCCGCGGACGAGCGCCACGCCGCGGCCCTCGAGGCGGCGGTCGAGCCCGTCGGCGTAGCCGGCCGGGACGACGGCCACCCGGGTCGGACGCGCGGCGACGAAGCGTGCGCCGTAGCCGACGGCTTCGCCCACCCGTACGCCCTTCACCGCCACGACGCGGCTACCGAGCGACATGACGGGCGTGAGCGCGAGGGTCGAGTGGAGCGGCGGCGGCACCAGGCCGTAGAGGAGCAGGCCCGGGCGGACGAAGTCGTACCACACGCGCGAGTCGCGGACGAGCGCGGCGGAGTTGGCCGCGTGCCGCAGCCGCGGACCGGCGCCAAGCTCGTCGAGCACCCGGCTGGCCGCCTCGAACTGGCGGCGCTGCAGGTCGAAAAGCGGCGACTCGGGCTCGTCGGCAGTGCCGAAGTGCGTGTGGACGGCCTCCAATTCGAGGTGCGGACTCGTCAGGAGTTCGGTCAGCGTCCGGAGCAGGTTGTCGTGCCGGAAGCCCAGACGGTTGAGGCCGGTGTCGATCTTGAGGTGGTATTTCAATCGCACCGCGCGCGCAGCCGCCGCGGCCTCGAGCGCGCGCCCGGCACCAGGACTGGCCACCGTGGGGGTCAATCGGTGGTCGAATACGCCCGCGACGTCGCTGACGCTGAGCGCGCCGAAGACCAGAATCGGCGCCCGCACACCCGCCTCGCGAATCTCCACGCCCTCCTCGATATCGGCCACGGCCAGCATCGTGGCGCCGGCCGACTCGAGCGTGCGTGCCACTGCCACCGCGCCGTGCCCGTAGGCGTTGGCCTTGACGACGGCAATGATGCCGGGCGGGCGCGACGGGCCGGCGCCAGCCGCGCGGTTGAGCACGGTATCGGCGGCCAGGTACGCCTCGAGCGCACGGAAGTTGGAGGCGAGCGCGCCGAGATTCACGCGGGCGGCCGTGCACCTGATCATGGGACCTCGCCGATTGGCCGGGGAGGAAGGGGCTCACTTCTCCGGGGACGCTTCTTACGAAGACGATGTTGCGGCCAGGTGCAGCGGCTGGCGTTCCGCGTATCCCGTTCCAATCCGGGTCACTCCCCTGCCCCTCCGTGTGCGAGGTTGGCAAAGCGCGTCTGCTCGCGCAGGAACGCCAGCTTGATCGAGCCGGTCGGGCCGTTGCGCTGCTTGGCCACGATGAGCTCGGCCACTCCGTCGGATTCGCTGGGCTCGTCGCCCACCTTGTACATCTCCTCGCGGAAGATCAGCACGACCACATCGGCGTCCTGCTCGAGGGCGCCCGACTCGCGCAGGTCCGAGAGCTGCGGCCGCTTGTCGGAACGGGCCTCGGGGGCGCGCGACAGCTGCGACAGCAGGACGATGGGGACGCGCAGCTCCTTGGCCAGCCCTTTGAGCGAACGGGAGATCGACGCCAGCTCGAGGGTGCGGTTCTCGAAGCGGCCGCGCCCGGTCATGAGCTGGACGTAGTCGATGGCCAGCAACTGCAGCCCGTGCTCGGCCTGCAGACGGCGCGCCTTGGCGCGCATCTCGAGCACGCCGATGCCGGCCGTATCGTCGATGAAGAGCTGCGCCTCGGAGAGCGTCTCGAGCGCATGGGTTATCTGCCCGTACTCGCGCTGGCCGATCTGGCCGCTCAGCAGCCGGTAGGTGTCGATCTTGGCCTCGGAGGCCAGCATGCGCATGAAGAGCTGCTCTTTCGACATCTCGAGGCTGAAGAAGCCCGCCACCCCGCCCCGCGTCGCCACGTGCTGGCAGATGTTGAGCACGAGACTGGTCTTGCCCATCGAGGGGCGCGCGGCCACGATCACGAGATCGCCCGGCTGCAGGCCGCGCGTCTTGCGGTCGAGATCGTCGAAGCCCGTGGGAACTCCGGTGATGTAGGTCTTGTGCTCGAACAGCTTCTCGATCTTCGGGAAGCTTTCCTTCACCAGCTCGCGCATGGGCACGAAGCCCGACTTGATGCGGTCTTCGGCGACCGAGAAGATGGCGCTCTCGGCCTCGTCGAGAATGAGGTCGGCTTCCTGGTCGGCCTCGTAGGCGTTAGAGAGAATCTTGTTCGCCGAGAAGATGAGCGCGCGCAGCGTCGCCTTCTCTTTGACGATCTGCGCGTAGTACTCCACGTTTGTGGACCGCGGCACGCCGTCCAAGAGCGAGGCGATATAGGCGGGACCGCCCACTTCCTCCAGATCGCCGGCCCGCTCCAGCTCCTCGTTCAGGGTGACGAGATCGATGGGCTGGCTGCGTTCGGAGAGGTCAACCATGCGCGCGAAGATGCGCCGGTGCGCGTCGCGAAAGAACGACTGCGGCGTGACCACGGCGGCGGCCACGTTGAACGTGTCGTTGTCGATGAGGATCGCGCCGAGGACCGAGCGTTCGGCCTCGAGGTTGTGCGGGAGCATGCGGACGGGCGCAGCGACGGACTCGGCCACGCGTCGATCCTAGCGAAGTGGAGCAGGCGTGACCAGTGAAGAAAAACGAAGGGCCGCTCGTGGTCCGAGCGGCCCTTCGGGTGACTGGTCTGCATCGGCAGCCGTCTGCCGTGCGCGGGAGGCCTTCTACCCTTCCTTCACCACCCTCACGCGCACCTGCGCGGTGACCTCGCGGTGCAGTTTCACCGGGATCATGCTCTCACCCAGCGCCTTCAAGGGATCGGGCAGCAGGATCTTCCGCCGATCGATCTCGAAACCCCTCGCCAGCAGAAGGTCGGCGATGTCGCCGTTGGTCACCGACCCGTAGAGCTGATCGTTCTCGCCCACCTTGCGGGCGATCGATAGATCGAGGGCCGTGAGCCGCGTGGCGATGGCCTCGGCGGCCGAACGCTCCTCGGCTTCGCGCGCGTCCACGATCTTGCGCTCGCGCTCCACCCACTTGCGGTTGGCATCGGTGGCGGGCAGCGCCAGCTTGCGGGGCAGCAGGTAATTGCGGGCGAAGCCGTCGGCCACCTTGACGATTTGGCCGCGGTCGCCCACGTGCTCGACGTGTTCTCGCAGAATGACTTCCATGACAGCCCCTCGCTAGTCGGCCGCGTACGGCAGCAGCGCCAGTTGCCGCGCGCGCAGGATGGCCACGCGCAGCGCGCGCTGATGCTTGGCACAGGTGCCGGAGATCCGGCGCGGCAAGACCTTGCCGCGCTCGGGCACGAAGCCGCTCAGCAGCTTCACGTCCTTGTAGTTGATGTCGTCGATGCGGTCCGCACAGAACTTGCAGATCTTGCGGCGGCGGAACAGGCCGCGGCGCTGGCCGCCCTGCTTGTCTCCCGCGCCCGCGCCCGCGCCCTTGCCCTTGCCTGCCGGCTTTCGGCCACCAAATGCCATGACTTACGCCTCCCCTTCCGTGGCGTCGTAGGTCACGTCGCCATCATCGTCCCCGTCGTGCTGCGGTCCCTCGCCCGGCTGCCGGTCTGCCGGCAGCCCGCGCGCCACGCGCCGGCGGCGCGAGGTTTCCTGGCGCCGCGTACGGGCGCGCTCGGCCACGCTCTGCCGCTCGTCCACGCGGACGACCAGGTGGCGCAACAACCCGTCGGTCACCTTGAGGCGCCGGTCGATCTCCTTGATGAGATCGCCCGAGCCCTGGATGACGTGCAGCACGTAGAAGCCTTCTTTGTGCTTGCCAATCTCGTAGGCGAGTTTACGCCGGCCCCACGGATCGGTCTTTTCGATCGTGCCGCCCATGCGCTCGACGATGCCCGCGACCTGCGCCTGCAGGTCGGCGACCTGCTGTTCGGTCGCTTCGGGCACCATGATGTAGATCAACTCATACGTACGTGCACTCATCAGGTCTCCTTGTGGACCCGCCTTCGCCCGTCGGGCTCCGGCGCCGCGTGCGCCCAAACCCGGCCAGCCGAAGACGATGGCCACCGCAGTGGCAAGGAGGCGGCCCGCCTCAATTGGCGGGATCCGATTCTTGCGTTCCGTCCTGCTTCTCTGCCGCGTTGAACGCGTTCATCACGCGCTCGATGCCCTCGGCCACGAACAGCTCCGAGGCATCGGCGGCCCGCAGCACGGCCGCCGTCATCGTGTCGCGCTCGTCCGGCCGGAACCGGCCGAGCACGTGGTCAACCATCCCGGGCCGTCCGAGCACCCGCCCGTCCGGCCCCTGCACGTCGCCCCGTCCGACGCCCACGCGCAGGCGGGGAAACGCGGCGGTGCCCAATAACTGGGCGACCGACTTCAGCCCGTTGTGCCCGCCGTCGCTGCCGCCCCGCCGTGCGCGCAGCCGCCCCAGGGGCAGCGCCGCATCGTCGGCCACGATGAGCACGTCGGCGGGCTCGATCTTGTAGAAGCCCGCCAGGCCTGAAACCGCGCGGCCGCTCAGGTTCATGAACGTGAGCGGCTTGGCGATCAAGACGCCCTCGCCGTTCCGCGTGGTCTTGGCCGCGAGACTCTCGAACGACTCGCGCCACTGCTCGACGCCCCACCGCCGCGCCAGCTCGTCGACGACGAGAAAGCCGACGTTGTGGCGTGTCTCGCGATACTCGGCGCCGGGGTTGCCGAGCCCGACCACGAGCTTCATCGCTACTTCTTCTTCTCGCCCTTCTCGTCTTCCGGCTTGCCCTTCTTGATGACCTCGGGCTCCGACCCAACGGCCGCCGGGACCGCCACGGCCGCGGTCTCCGCGCCGGGCTCCGGCTCGGCCGCGCGCGGCGTGACGACATGCACCAGCATCGTGTCACGGTCGGTGATCGTGGTCCACGTCACGTTCTGATCCACGTCGCGGAGGTGGACCGCCTGATTGAGCCCCAGGTCCGAGATGTCGACCTCGATCGAATTGGGAATCTCCGCCGGCAGGCACTCGACCTCGACTTCGCGGTGCACGAAGTCGAGCACACCGCCGTCCACCTTGACGCCGCGCGGCTCGCCGCGCAGGACGATCGGCACGCTGACCTGAATGCGGCGATCCATGTTCACGCGGTAGAAATCCGCGTGCAGCGGGTGATGCGTGACGGGGTCGAGCTGCACCTCCCGCACCAGCACCCGGGCGTCCATCTCGCCCGGCACCTTCAGCGTGATCAGGGAGTTGAGCCCCGACTTCGAGTGCAGGATCCGCATGAACGGCTTGGGATCCACCGCCAGATGGATCGGCGCCACGGCGTCGCCTGCCTTCTGGGCTCCGTACACCACCGCCGGGATGTGCCCGGCGGCACGGGTACGGTTGCTTTCGTTCTTTCCCTTCGTGGTGCGCTTGACGGCTTCGAGTACGGCTTCCATGGGTTCCTTCGCAATCAGGCTCTGGGCCCTAGACGAACAACGACGAGACCGAGGTTTCCTCGTGAATGCTGCGAATGGCCTGCCCGAGCAGGCGGGCGACCGACAACTCCACGATCTTCTGACACTTCGCCCGCTCGGAGCCGAGCGGGATGGTATTGGTGATGATCAGCTTGTCGATGGGGGCCTTCTCGATGCGCTCGATGGCCGGCCCCGACAGCACCCCGTGCACGGCGCAGGCGAGCACGCGCTCGGCGCCGGCGTCCTTCACTGCCTGGGCGGCCTTCTGAATGGTGCCCGCCGTATCGATGATGTCGTCCACAATCACACACGTGCGGCCGCCCACTTCGCCAATCACGTTCATCACCTCCGCCGACCCGTCGTCGACGCGGCGCCGCTTGTCGATCACCGCCAGTTCGGCACCCAGGCGCTTGGCGTAGGCACGCGCGCGCTCGGCGCCACCCGCGTCCGGTGCGACGATGGTCAGTCGAGGATAGTCCTGACGCGAGAGCTCGTCGATGATCACCGGAGCCGCGAACAGGTGGTCCACCGGAATGTCGAAAAATGCCTGGATCTGCGCCTTGTGCAGGTCCATCGTGAGCACGCGGTTGGTGCCCGCCGCACTCAGCACGTTGGCCACGAGCTTGGCCGAAATGGGCACGCGCGGCTTGTCCTTGCGGTCCTGCCGGGCGTAGCCGTAGTAGGGCAGCACCGCGGTAATCCGCGCGGCCGACGAGCGGCGGAACGCGTCCACCATGATCATCAACTCCATCAGGTGCTGATCGACCGGGGCGCAGGTCGGCTGGATGATGAAGACGTCGGTGCCGCGAATGTTCTCGTCGATCTGGAACGAAACCTCCGTGTCCGGAAACCGGCGCAGCCGCGCCTGGCCGAGCCCGCAGCCCAGAAAATCGGCAATCTGCGTCGCCAGCGCCGGGTGGGCGCTGCCGGAGAAGACCTTCAACTCGCCAAAACCGCTCGGTCGCATGGTGTAACTGGTTGGGGCGGAAGGATTCGAACCTTCGAATACGGGTTCCAAAGACCCGCGCCTTACCGCTTGGCCACGCCCCAACACACCGGGGCAAACCCATATCGTATACGGGCATCCCCAGCTCTGGCAATCGCCTTCAGACGCCGCGCCCCCCGGACGGGAGCCGCAACAGCCGCTGGTACTCCCCCCGGGTGACCGTGCGCGTCGCCACCGCCATCCAGCCCGGCCTGGCCAGATCTCGCGCCGTCCGGCGGGCGGCCTCGGCACGCTCGAACAGGCCGAATACCGCCGAACCGGAGCCCGACATCAGGGCTGTCACCGCGCCCGCTTCCACCAGGGCCTGCCGGATCCGCCCAATGGTGGGATGATGGCGCACCACCGAAAGCTGGAGATCGTTGCCGAGCGAGGCGGCCCACGCCGGCCATCGCGGCGGTGTGGCTCGCCGCAGCGGGGCTGACCGGCGCGACCGTCCAGGACGCCGCGCGTCCTCGTCGTACCAGCGATAGGCCTCCACCGTCGAGACGCCAAACCCCGGGCGAAGGATCACCACATGCACCTGCGGGAGGTCGGCCAGCGGGTAGATATCGTCTCCGCGACCCAGCCCGAGGGCGGTGCCGCCCACCAGGAGGAACGGCACATCGGCTCCAACCCGGGATGCCACTCGGCTCAGCGAGGTCTCGTCGAGACCCAGACGCCACAGCCGGTTCAGGCCGGCAAGGGTAACGGCCGCATCGGCGCTGCCGCCCCCCAGCCCCGCCGCGGCGGGTATGCGCTTGGCGAGATGGATCGCGACGTTGCGGGGCTGCCCGCGCCCGAGCCGCGCCAGTCGCCATAAAAGCGAAGCGGCCTTCCAGACTAGATTGCGGCGATCGGTGGGGACGCCCGGATCGTCACACGTCAGCTCGAAGGGCCCGCGCGTCGTTCGGAGCGTCACGGTATCGGCCAGCGCGATCGATTGAAACACCGTCCGCAGGTCGTGGTAGCCGTCGGGTCGAAGGCCGAGCACGCGCAAGTCGAGGTTCACTTTCGCGCAGGCGCGCAGTGTCAACGTCATGGCGTGCGGAGGGGAGCCACCGATGTGAGCTCCGACAGCGTCATGGGCGCGGTGCCGGGTGGGATGCTCACCTCGAACGCTGCCGGATCGATGGACGTGTTCATCTGGAGCTGCTCAACACGCGCCAGCAGGTCCACCGTGCCGTCATCCGCGCGCAGCCGCACCTCGCTGGGCAGGCCGTTGACGACCTCGCGGTAGTCGGCCCGCCAGCCGCCGCCGTCGGCGGCCGCCACCTGCCACCGGCCCGCCCGCTGGCGGAGGAATACGGTGCGATTGCCCGGCGTCGACACGGCGCGCCAGCCGCGCGGCCATTGCCGGCCGTCGTGCGCCTCACCTCCCGCGCCAAGGCATCCGGCCAGAACACGGCGCAGGTCGTCGGCTCCGACCGGCAGGCCCGTCAGGCGCTCGATGACGTCGGTTACCGACGCCGAGGCCAGCACGCGACGATCGCGCGGCAGCAGCAGGGTCGCCTGCTCCGCCCGCGCGGCCAGGATGAAGACGGGCGCTCCGAAGGGCGCCACCCCTTCGAGCCGCGCCATGCCGCCGCGTTCCAGACCGGCGATGATGCGTCCGCGCACGCGTTGGGCGCCGGCCCGGCCCGACAGCGCCAGTTCCAGTGTCAGGGTGCGCAGACCCGCGCAGTGCGCGGTGGCCTGCTCGAAGAGCGGCACGGCGTCGGGCGCCGGCACGGCCGCCCCGGACGGCCGCGGCGGGAGGCGGGCCGCACAGCCGGCGGCTGCCATCGTCATCACGACGAGCAGTCCGGGGGAGAGCCTAGCGGCGACGCCGCGCATCCTGGAGTTTCTTGGTGACGCCGGCGCGGTCGATCGACTCGCCATCGCCGTCGAGCGCGCGCTGCCAGGCGGAGGCGGCCTCGGCCCACTTGCCCTGTCGGGCCAGCACGTCGCCGAGGTGATCCTGAATCACCGAGTTGGCCGGCAGCGCCGCCGCCGCGCGCCCCAGAGGAGCCGTAGCCTCGACGATCTTGCCCTGTTTGAAGAGGGCCCACCCGAAGCTGTCCAGATAGGACGGGTTGTCGGGCTCCACCTTGAGGGCACGCTCGATGAGGGCAACCGCCTCGGTCAGCCGATCGGTGCGGTCGGCGAGGAGATACCCGAGGTAGTTGAGGGCGAGGGCATCGAGCGGATCCCCCTCGATGCGCGCACGCAGCGCACGCTCGGCCTCACCCAGGCGTCCGGACTGTTCGTAGAGGCCGATGAGGCGCAGCGTGAACTCTTCCTCTACCCCGAAGGCCGTCTCCGCCTGTTCGATCACCCGCACCGCATCGTCGTAGCGCTTTTCGGCGGCGTAGGCGTCGGCCAGAGCGAGGGCGAGCTGCGGGCTCCGCGATTCCGCCTTGACGGCGCTTTCCAGCGAGGCGATGGCCTCGGCGCCTCGCCCGAGGCGTGACAGCGCCTGCGCCCGCAGGCGAATCAGGCGCAGCTCGTCGGGATGGGCTTTCAAGGCCTCGGCCGCCACCTCGGCCGCCCGATCGAACCGCCGTGCCGCGATGAGCGCCTGTACGACGTACAGGTCGAAGGTCGCGTCCGTGGGCGCCAGCGCCCTGGCCGAGGTGAAGGCGCCGATGGCCGCGTCGTATTCGCCGAGTTGCTGGTGAGCGAGCCCGAGTTGCGCGAGCGCGGCGGCCGCTTCGTCCTCGCGGCCCTTGACGCGCACGCCGGCATCCTGGGCCAGCGGCGACAGCAGGTCCACGACCTGGCGGTACTGGAACTGATCCGACAGAACTCGCGCGAGGGCGCTCAGGCCCGGAAGGCTGGTCGGGTCGAGCGACAGCAACTGGCGGGCGGCCGCCTCGGCACCCTCGGTGTCGCCCAGCTGGCGCGAGGCCGTGGACCGTAGGTACAACAGCCGCGCGTCGTTGGGACTCGCCTTGAGCAGCTCGTCGAGCGCATCCCGCGCCCGCGCGGCGCCGGCACCGGCCGGCACGTTGAGCAGCGCCGCGATGTAGCGCAACCGAAGATCGCGGCTCGGCGAGCGTACGCCCTCGAGCGCCTGCCCGTACGCGCCGGCCGCGGCTGCCCACCGGCCGAGCCGCTCGTACAGATCCCCTAGCGACATGTAGTAGCGGGGGTTGATCTCGGCGGCCTGCACTAGCGCCTGGGCGGCCTCGAACATCCGCCCCTGCGATGTGCGTGCCTCGGCCAGCAGCACGAAGGGCTCGGCGACATACGGCGCCTGCGACGCGATCGCTTCGAGTACCGTGGTGGCCTCGTCGGTTCGTCCGGACCGCAACAGCAGCCGCCCGTATGCAATCTGCAGGCTCAGGTCCGTAGCCATGGCCGGGGAGCCCTTGATGGCCTGCAGGTGCTCGATGGCCTTGTCGCGCAGCGACTCCGGAGACTCGCCGGCGGGCGCCGTGCCGGCGTTCTCGGACCGGGCCGAGTACACCAGTCCGAGAATGCGGTGCGCTTCGACGTTGTCCTTGTCGAGCGCCAGAGCGCGCTCGGCGGCCTCCTGCGCCTTCGCGCCGTCGTTCTCCCGCGCGTACAGCGCGGCTATCTCCGCCGGGATGTCGGCCGCGGTCGGGTCGAGCTTCGCGGCACGCGACAGCGCGGCGAGGGCCTCAGCCGTGCTGCCATCGGCTTCGAGGCGCCGCGCCAGCATGAATTCGTAGTAGGCCTGGGCCCTCGACGTGGACGCCGGCGGTTGGGCGGCAGCAGGCCCGGCAACGAAGAACAGGGCGACCACGACCACCGCACACCAGACGCGCATGCGATGATTCTGACCCGCTGATGGGGCGGTGTATAGTCCTTTTATGCCCGTCGATCCGGAGTTGCTCGAGATCCTCGCCTGCCCGGCCTGCAAGACGCCGGTTCGGCTCGTCAAGGACGGAACAGCGCTCAAGTGCGATGCGTGTCACCGCGTGTATCCGATTAGGGACGACATCCCGGTGATGCTGATCGACGAGGCCACGGTCGAGCCCTGAATCCCCAGTCCATCTTGCTGGTCCGATTGCGCCTGATCGGGGACGTGGTCTTCACCACGCCGGTCATCCGCGCGGTGAAGCGCCGCTTTCCGGCGGCGCGCCTCACCTATCTGGTCGAAGCCGCCTCGGCACCGGTCGTGCGTCACAATCCGCACATCGACGACCTCGTCATCGTCGAGCGCCCGCGTGGCTGGAGGCGTCTCCGCTACGACTGGAACCTCGCGCGCCGCCTGCGCCGGCAGCGCTTCGACGTGGCCATCGACCTGCACGGCGGCCCGCGCGCCGCATGGCTGACGCGCGGTTCGGCCGCGCCCGTTCGCATCGGCTACGATCTGCCGGGGCGGCGATGGGCCTACACGGCACGGATCGCGTGGACGGCGTCGCTCGTGCCGCCACGACACTCGGTACTGAACCAGTGGGACCTGCTGGCGCCGCTCGGCATCGGTCCCGCCGACCCGGCTCTCGACCCCGTGGAGATGCCCCTCACGCCAGATGCCATTGAGCGAGTGGACAAGCGCCTCCGCGACGCCGGCGTGGCCGCTGACGCGCGGCTGGCCATTCTGCACGTGAGCGCCGGCAACCCTTTCCGCCGCTGGCCGGCCGATCGCTTCGCCGCGCTGGCCGCGGCCCTGGCCAGCGACGCGCAGCCGCTGCGAGTGGTCATTACGTCGGGGCCTTCGGAGGCGGACGCGGCCTCACGCGTCGCGCTCGAGGCGCGGCGGCTCGCCGCCGACGACGGAACGCGCATCGTGCGTATCGGCGAATTCGACCTCGAGGAACTGGCCGCCCTCATCACGCGCGCGCGCCTCTACATTGGCGGCGACAGCGGCCCGCTCCACATCGCCGCCACCACGCCGACGCCCGTCGTGGCCTTGTTCGGTCCCACGCTCCCCCCGCGCTCCCTGCCATGGCGCGACCCTGCCTTGCCGTCCATCGGCGTCGAGGTGGGGCCCTTGCCATGTCGCCCGTGCCATCAACGCAGGTGTGTCCCGGGCGATTTCCGCTGCCTGACGGGCATCACCGTACCCATGGTGCTGGCGGCCTGCCGGCAGGCGCTGACCGCCCCGCCCCGCCCGTGACGCGGACGCGCGTCGACCGCCGCGCCCGGACGCGATAAGCTGTTCGCGCATCCCGGCCATGGCTTCCGTGACCCTCCCCGCCCAGTTGCCTCACGACCGAGTCGAGCTTGCCGGCATCGCGACCCTGATGGGCATCGTCGCGCTGATGCAGTTCTCGATTGCGGCGGCGCAGATCCTGCTCGGCCTGGCCCTGCTCTGCTGGCTGGGACTGCACCTGGCGCGCGGCGAACGGCTCGCCGCCCCGGCGTTCTTCTGGCCGCTGGCCGCCTACGCGGCTGCCACGCTGGTCTCAGCCGGGTTTTCGGTGGACCCGGCGGTGAGCGTGGTGGACTGCAAGCAGCTGGTGCTCTTCCTGCTGGTCCCCCTGGTGTACGACTTTGCGCGCGGAGAAGGCGCCGACAAGCTGCTCACCATCATCATCACGGTGGGGGCCGCCAGCGCGTTCATCGGCATCGTGCAATACGGCGTGCTCAACTACGACAACCTGGGCCGGCGCACCCAGGGCACGCTGTCGCACTGGATGACCTACTCGGGCACGCTCATGCTGGTGATCTGCGCCAGCGTCGCCCGCCTGCTCTTTGGCACCCGCGATCGGCTCTGGGCCGCGTTCGTGCTGCCGGCGCTGCTGGTGTCGCTCGCGCTGACGCTGACGCGCGGCGCCTGGATTGGCGCCGCTGCCGGCGCCGCCGTCCTCTTCGTCATCAAGGACTTCCGCCTCACGGCCCTGATTCCGCTGGCGGCCGTGATCATGCTCGTGGTCGCGCCCAACGAGCTGACCAGCCGTGTCAACTCCATCGGCGACATGAGCGACCCCACGACACGCGACCGCGTCGCCATGCTCGAGGCCGGCGTCGCCATCGTCCGGGACCATCCGTGGACGGGCGTCGGGCCCGACATGATCGGGCACGTCTATCCCGACTACCGTACGGCGTCGGCCGTGCAGGCCCACAACCCCCACCTGCACAACGTACCCATGCAGATCGCGGCCGAACGCGGCCTGCCGGCGCTGGGCCTGTGGCTCGGGTTCGTCGTCTCGGTCATCACCGGCCTGTGGCGGTTGCGCCAGGTGCACGGCGTGCGCCCGCTGGCGGCCGCGGGGCTGGGTGCCATGGTGGCGATGCTCGCCGCAGGACTCACGGAATACAACTTCGGCGACTCCGAGTTCCTCATGCTTCTGCTCGTGATCATCACCCTCCCCTTCGCCGCCGTTCGCGACGGCCGCCTCGCCCGATGACGCTGGGCCTGCCAGCGCCCGACGCGAGCCGGGCACGCCACCTCATCGCGCGGTTCCCCACCGGCCGCGTGCTCGTCGTGGGCGACGTGATGCTGGATCGCTTCCTGGTGGGACAGGTCAGCCGCATTTCGCCCGAGGCGCCCGTGCCGGTGGTGGTTTTCGATCACGACGAGTTCCGGCTCGGCGGCGCCGCCAACGTCGCCCACAACATCGCCGCGCTCGGCGGCCCGGTCACGCTGGTCGGCGCCGTCGGCGAAGACGAGGACGCCGGGCGCCTCGCCGCGCAGCTGGCGGCCAACGGCCTCTCGACCGCCGCATTGATCGCCGTGCCCGATCGCCGCACGACGTCGAAGGTGCGCGTGGTCACCACGCGGAACCAGCAGGTGGCGCGCATCGACTATGAAACCGACGGCGACCTCGATACCGCCGCCGAGGACGCCATCACCGCGGTGGTCGACCAGCACCTCGACGACGTACGGGTGCTGCTGGTGTCGGATTACCAGAAGGGCGTCGTCACGCGCCGGGTGATGGATCACCTGCTCACCCGCGCCCGAGAGCGGCGCGTTCCACTGCTCGTGGATCCGAAGGTGCCGCACCTCGACTTCTACCGCGGCGCCACGCTGATCACACCCAACCAGGGCGAGGCGGAAGCCGCCGCCGCCCGGCGCATCCGGACGATGGAGGATGCGCGCAACGCGGCCCGGCTGCTCATGGAGCGGGCCGGCGTCGAGGGCGTGCTCATCACGCTCGGCGAGCGTGGTATGTGGCTCTCGCACCTCGAGGTGGATGGTTCCCTGCCGGCCGTTGCGCGCGAGGTGTCGGACGTGACCGGAGCGGGCGACACCGTGATTGCCACGCTCGCCCTGGCCCTGGCCGCCGGCGCGCAACCCGGCGAAGCCGCCGCCCTCGCCAACGAAGCGGCCGGTATCGTCGTGGGCAAATTCGGGGCGGCGACGGTGACGACCGAGGAACTGCGGCGGCAATTCTGAGGGGTCTGGCGACGCCGCGCCGTCAGTGGCGGAAGTGCCGTCGGCCCGTGAACACCATGGCCAGGCCGTGCTCGTCCGCGGCGGCGATGACCTCGGCGTCCTTCACCGAGCCGCCCGGCTGCACCACGGCGGTGGCGCCGGCCGCGGCCACGGCATCGAGACCATCGCGGAAAGGAAAAAACGCATCCGAGGCAGCGACGCTCCCCTGCAACGCGCCCGGCGCGGCGCCCCAGTTCGATGCCTTGGCCACGGCCACCTTCACGGCGTCCACGCGGCTCATCTGCCCGGCGCCGATGGCCAGTGTCCGCACGGCGTCGGTGAAGATCACGGTGTTGGACTTCACGTGGGCCATCACTCGCCACGCAAAGCGCATCGCCTGCCATTCCTCCGCCGTCGGCTGCCGCTTCGTGACCACGCGCAGCCCGTCGGAGGGCCACGGGGCCCGCGCCTCGATCACCTGATCGCGCGCCTGCATCAGCAGCGCGCCAAGTACCGACCGCCACTCGCGGCGAAGCGGCAATGGCGCGTCAGCCCGTGACAGGGCGGCGAAGTTGCCGGTGATGACCCGCATGTTCCCCTTGGTCGCCAGGATGGGCCGGGCGGCTTCGTCTACACCCGGCGCGACCACGGCTTCGATGAACGAGGACACGACGGCCCGCGCCGTGTCCTCGTCGATCGACCGGTTCACGCCGACGATGCCGCCGAAGGCCGCCAGCGCGTCGGCGTCGCGTGCGCGGACGTAGGCCTCGGCCATCGACGCGCCCGTGGCGGCGCCGCAGGGGTTGGTGTGCTTGATGACCACCGCGGCCGGCTCGTCGAACTCGAGCGCGATGCGGGCCGCGGCGTCGAGATCCACCAGGTTGGTAAACGACAGTTCCTTGCCCTGGAGAACGGTGGGTGCGCCCAGGCCGAGGGGCGGGTCGAGCGCGTACCACGCCGCCGGCTGGTGCGGGTTCTCGCCGTAGCGCAAGTCGCGCAGTTTGTGTCCCTCCACGATGACGTGGTCGGGCGCGAACGACGCGGTGGCCGGATCGCGCCGGAAGTCCCCGTCCGCCACCGTCACTTCCGCGAGCGTCGCCGCAATGGCCGTGTCATACGCACCGGTGTGGGCGAACGCGCGGCGCGCGAGGTCGAAGCGGAACTCGAGCGCCGGCCCCTCGTCGCGATCGAGGGCGGTCAGCACGGCCGGGTAATCCGCCGGCGACACGACGACCAGGACGTCGCGGAAGTTCTTGGCCGCCGCGCGGACCAGGCTGGGGCCACCGATGTCGATCTGCTCGATGAGATCGTCGAAGGCCACGTCCGCGCGTGCGGCCGTGGCGACGAAGGGGTACAAGTTGACCACGACCAGATCCACCAGCCCGATGCCATGCGCCGCAGCGGCCGCCAGGTCGTCCGGATGGTCGCGCCGCGCCAGGAT
>Ga0073904_10000560_pt1 | contig 26823 bp, 19 predicted proteins | sample KloWWTrecipitate_FD_66668 | JGI IMG/M metagenome (GOLD analysis project Ga0073904, IMG submission 66668) | Active sludge microbial communities from Klosterneuburg, Austria, studying microevolution and ecology of nitrifiers - Klosterneuburg... | ecosystem: Engineered > WWTP > Aerobic digester >... | reverse complement strand
TCATGAAGGCGATCTGCGTGCCGAGCGCCGACGTCGCCCACAGCTGGGCGTCGGCGACGACGTTGCCCAGGGTGGACTCGCCGCCCCGGTTCTCCGAGCCGGCGACGGTGCGCGCCCGGTTGAGGTCGGCGGCGATCTGCCCGAGGGAGACCGAGCCGAGGACGTCGGCAACGGCAGTGGCGTCGGCGACGATCGCCGCGACCTCGGGGTCCGGCGTCGCGGAGCCGGCCAGCGACGTCACGACGGCGGCGTTGGACAGCACCTCGCCGGACTCCCGGTCGACCGTCAGCGTGACGCGACCGATGGCCTCGCCGTACTGACCGGCCTGCACGACCGGCCGGCTCAGGCCGGCGGTCCACCCGTCGACCGGCACCAGGTGGGCGTACCGCTGGTGGGTGTGGCCGGAGTAGATGACGTCGATCTCGGGGCTCGCGCCCGTGACGATCTGGCCGAAGCCCGAGCCGTCGGTCGCCGTCGCGGGGTCCGCGGTCGCGGCACCCTCGTGGACGAGCAGGACGATGACGTCCGCCTCGCCGTTGGCCGCGTCACCGTCCGTGAGGTCGGCCGCGACGCGGTTGACCTCCGGGAGCACCGGCTTGACCTCGAGCGAGGCGATGCCAGCAGGGGTGACGAGCGAGGGCAGCTCTGCGGTGACCGCGCCGATGAACCCGACGCTCACCCCGTCGACCTCGGTGACGAACGAGTCGTCGTAGGCCGGCAGCCCGGTGACCCGGTCGTAGACGTTCGCGCCGAGGTACGGGAAGTCGGACGCCGGGAGCACACGGTCGTCCAGGTCCACGCGGCCCTGGTCGAACTCGTGGTTGCCGAGCGCGGTGACCTCCAGGCCCATGGCGTTGAGCGCCGCGATGGTCGGGTCGTCCTGCTGGATGAACGAGGTGAACGTCGACGCGCCGATCGAGTCGCCCGCGGAGAAGAACACCGTGTTCGGGTTGGCGGCCCGCGCGGCGTCGACGTAGCCCGCGAGCACGGCGGCACCCGCGACGACGCCGCCGGCCTCGAGCCGGCCGTGGAAGTCGTTGATCCCCAGCAGGTCGATGGTGACCGGCGGGGTGCTGGCGGTGATGCCGACCCGGATCGGGTCGTGGTCCGAGGCCCGGTACACCGACGTCGCCTCGACGGCGGCGGCCGCACCCCAGTACTCGTAGCCCGACCACTCGTCGGCGTTGATGTCCCACACCTCTGCGCCGGTCATGCGCTCGACAAACGAGGCGCTGAGCAGCGCGTGGTCCAGCGAGCCGAGCTCGCCGTTGAAGGTGTAGCTGTGCTCCGCCGGCGCGGCGGCCATGACGTCGGTGTACCCGGCGGCGGTGATCGTCGCGATCGGGTCCTCCTGGGCGTAGGCGTTGAAGTCGCCCAGCAGGGCCACGTCCGTGGTCCCGGCCGCGGTGGCGACCTCGTCGGCGAAGGCGACCAGCGCGGTGGCCTGCTCGACGCGCTCCGGGTTGAAGAAGCCCTGCCCGTCCGCGGGCTCCGTGCCCGTGCCGCTCTTGGACTTGAAGTGGTTGGCGATGACGACGAACGGGTCGCCGACCGCCGTGGTGAAAGCCTGGGCGATCGGCTCGCGCGCGATGTCCCAGACGGTCTCGTCGACGTCCGCGACGGACTCACCGACCCGCGTGACGACGTCGGAGCGGTAGATGATCGCGCTCATGATCTCGTCTGTCGCGGGGGCACCGGCGCCGTACAGCGAGGTCGGTGTCGGCACGTAGCCCCAGACGCTCGATCCGGCGGCGGCGTTGAGGCCGTCGACGAGGTCGGCCAGTGCGACATCCGGGGTCGCCCCGCCGAACATGATCGCGTTCTCGATCTCCTGGAGGGCGACGACGTCAGCGTCGAGCGCGGTGATCGCGGCCACGATCTTGGCCTTCTGGATCGCGAACTCCTCTGGCGTCTCGGCGCCACGGGCCGCGAGCGTCGTGAAGTAGTTGAGGACGTTGAACGCCGCGACGGTGAGGTCGCCGCCGACGGCCGCGACGGCGGGCCGCGCGTTGCGCTCGACGAAGGACACCTTGGCGTCCGCCGGCGTGGCGCCGCTGACCGGGGTCTGCGGCTGGAAGCGCCACAGGCCGAAGCCCTCCGACAGCACCACGGGGACGTCGAACGCGGCGACGTCGCCCGTCCGGACCTCGTCCGCGGGGTCGACGTAGGGCTGCGGGATCGGGTTCTGGCTGCTGACGCCGTCGTCCAGGACGATGCGGCGCGCGGCGTTGGACGCGGCGATCGCGTCGGCAGCAGGGCCGGGGCGCTCGACGGCCGTGGCCTTGACCAGTGGCGCGGTGCCGGCGCTGAGCCAGACGCTGCCGAACCGGTCGAGCTCGTGGAAGGACGCGACGAGGTAGTCGCCGGTCGGGGCGACCAGCATGTTCTCGAACGGCTCGCGCGCGGTGCCGACGACCGTGTCGGGCAGCGCGGTGGGGACCGGCGGGTCGGCCGGTGCGCCGAGCACCTCGACGGCGCCGGTCGCCGTGGCACTCACCTGCGTGACGAACGACTGGCCCATGGCTGCCGTGGACGTGAGGAAGTCACCGACCGGGCCGGTCACCCGGACGAGGTCGCCGACGGCCATGGGGATCGCAGCGGGGACGGAGTTCGCGGTGCCGAGGAAGACGAAGATCCCGTCGGACGCGCCGGGGGTGGCGTCGGTCGCGCCGCCCGAGCCCTCGGCCTGGATCGAGATGCCGCGGAAGCCGCCGGTGCGGTAGTCGCCGACGACGACGCCCTCGACGGTCACCGTCGCGCCGATCATCGTCGACTGCGACGCGGTGCCCTGCACCTCGGCGATCGTGTGGGTGACGTCGGCCGCGGCGGCGGACGGGACGACGGCGGCGGTCAGCACCAGTGCTGCCGTCGCCGTGAGGGGGATCAGGCGCCGGGAACGGCGCCGGGTGGTGGGCATCGCGTAGACCTCCAGGGTCACGAGGGCACAGGCCGGGTACGGACGGGCGATCGTGCGTCGGTGCCCGGCTTGTAGCAGGGCACCTCTCGGCACGCTAGACCCGTTCCGGTGCCACCCGCCAGGGGAGGCATGACATCCGTCACACGATGGCTCACCGGCGTTCACCGCACGGCCAGACGCCGCCCGGCGCGCGGCCGGACGACGTCAGCCCCCCGCCCCGCACCGGGCGGGCCGGGGGCGGGTCGGGGGGCTGACGGTCGGAGCGGTCGGTGCGGCCTCAGCTCACGGGAGGATGAGGCACGGCTGCCCGTTGAGCGCGAAGCCCGCCGGGTTGCCGATCCCGTTCGGTGCCTTGCCGATCAGCGCGAAGGAGACCGCGCCGTCGGGCCGGATCGTCGAGGTGACCCGCGTGCTGGTCGCCGTCGCGAGCGTCCCGCTCTGGCGTGCCTTGACGCCGATCCCAGCGGTGAGCTTCTCGGCCTGGGTGTAGGTCCAGGTGAGGGTCCAGCCGCGCACCGCCGTCGCTGTCTCGTTGTGCACGGTCACGCCGGCGAGGAAGTTCCGCCCCAGGCGCAGCGCGTCGTACTCGACCGAGCACGTCAGGACGGCGAGCGGGACGGTGAAGGCCGAGACCGTGCCCGACGCCGTCGTGACGTCGACCGTGAGGGTGGTGCCCACCAGCCGCTCCGGGACGGCGAACGTCGCCGTCGCCCGGCCGACCTCGTCGGTGGTGTCGACGATCGTCGGGTCGATCGGGAAGGTGCCGAGCGTGGTGCCGCCCGCGGCGAGCGTCACCTCGGTGGGCTGGACCTCCCCGGCCGAGAAGGCCAGCGATGACAGGTTGACCGTGACCGTCTGGCCGGGCACGTACCCGCCGGCCGGGACGCCCACCAGCTGCACGCCGACGGCGCGCTGGGCCAGGTCCGGGCTCAGCGGGGAGACGGCGGCCATGTAGTCGACGAACGCCTGGAGGTCGATCCGGCCCGAGTCCGCCTTGTTCGTCCCGGCGGCGAGCGTGAAGAAGCTGTCGCCGCCCGAGGCGAGGAACGAGTTCGCGACGACGGTGTACGTCGCCGCGAGGTCCAGCGGCACCCCGGCCACGAGCACCTGGGTGACCCGGTGGCCGGCGGCGGCCGTCGGGTCGTAGGTGTACGTCAGGCCCGCGACACCGAGCTTGAGGAACGGCCGCGCGGACCCGGCCGGCTGCCACTGCTCCTCGAGCACCTGGACCACCTGGGCCCCGGTGAGGCCCTGCGTCACGAGCGTGTTGGCGAACGGCTGGACCGTCGCGGCCTCCTTGAACGTGACGTTGCCGGCCGGGTCGGCATCGCCCGTGGCGGCGTAGGCGATGTTGGCGCGCAGGCCGCCCGGGTTCATGAAGGCGATCTGGGTGCCCAGCTCGCGCGTGGCCCACAGCTGCGCGTCCGCGACGGCGTTGCTCAGCGTGGACTCGCCACCGCGGTTCTCGGCACCGGCGACGGTGCGCGCCCGGTTGAGGTCGGCCGTGATCTGGCCGAGCGAGACGGCGCCGGGTGCCGCGGCGGCGGCGACAGCGGAGGCGACGATCGCCGCGACCTCCGGGTCGGCAGGGTAGGCGGCGACGCCGCCGGGGGCGAGCGGGAGGATCGCCGACGCGTTGGCGACGACGTCGCCCGTGGCGCGGTCCACCGTCAGGGTGACCTTGTCGAGGTTGGTCCCGTAGGAGCCGGACTGCACGACGGGCCGCGTGAGGCCGGCCGGCCAGCCCGCCACGGGGACCTGGTGCGCGAACGTCTGGTGGGTGTGACCCGAGAAGATCGCGTCCACCTGCGCGCCGACGCCGGCGACGATCTGGCCGAAGACGGAGGCGTCGGTCGAGGACGACAGCACACCGGTGTCCGGGCCCTCGTGCACGAGGAGGACGACGACGTCGGCCTCGCCGTTGGCGGGCTCGCCGTCGGACAGGTTCGCCGCGACGCGGTTGACCTCGGTGACGACGGGACGCACCTGCAGGGTCGAGATCCCGGCGGGCGAGACCAGGGACGGCAACCCTGCCGTGACGGCCCCGATGAAGCCGACGGTCACCCCGTCGACGTCGGTGACCCAGGACTCGGCGTAGGCCGGGGTGTTGGTCACCGTGTCGTAGAGGTTGGCTGCCAGGTGCGGGAACGTCGCGCGGGCGAGCACGCGGTCGTCGACGTCGGTGCGGCCCTGGTCGAACTCGTGGTTGCCGAGCGCCGAGACCTGCAGGCCCATGGCGTTGAGCGCGTCGATGGTGGGGTTGTCCTGCTGGATGAACGACGTGAACGTCGAGGCGCCGATGTTGTCGCCGGCCGAGACGAACACCGTGCTGGGGTTGGCCGCGCGCAGGGCGTCCACCGCCCCGGCGAGCACCGCTGCCCCGGCCACCGTGCCGCTGGCCTCGAGCCGGCCGTGGAAGTCGTTGATCCCGACGATGTCGATCGTCACCGGGTCGACCGCCTCGGCTGCCGAGGCGGACGGCACGACGGCGGCGGACAGCACGAGCGCTGCCGCGGCCGACAGGGGGATCAGGCGCCGGGTGGGGCGCCGGGTGGTGAGCATCGCGTGGACCTCCAGGGTCGACGAGGGCACAGGCCGGTGGACGGGGTGAGCCGCACGCTAGACCTTGATCGGGTCGAACCGCCAGATACCGGGCGAAACCGCACGTCGCCCGTGCTCACGACGGGTCAAGTCCGGGGGCGGTGTGCCGATGACACCGGTGAGGACTCGTGCCGGCCGGCGGCACCGTCGGCGCGGTGCGCCACCGGGCCGCGCGGTGCGCACCCAGGAGAGCTAGGTGGTGCCGTGAGCAGAGACCGCGCCGTGCGGACGCTCGCGCTCGCCCTGACCTGGCTCACGGTGGCCGTCTGCGCCACCTATGTCGTGCTCGTCCTCGCCGCCGTCCGTCCCGCCGAGGGGCAGGCGTTGCGGCTCGCCGCGGTGTTCCTGCTGCTCGCCGCGGTCGCCTGGGCGCGGGCCGCGCAGGCCGGCTGGCAGCCGCCCGACGTGCTGCTCGCCACCGGTCAGTCGCTGGCAGCGGCAGGCTGGACCTACTGGGCGGTCGCGCTCACACCGTTGACCGACCCGCCCTACCCGAGCGCCGCCGACGCCCTGTGGGTCGCCCGCTTCCCGATCCTCTACCTCGCGCTGGCGTGGCACGTCGGCCGCTTCGGCGCCGCACGACGCGCCCTGAGCCTCGATGTCCTGATCGGCGCCCTCGGGGTCACCGCAGCGGTCGCCGGAATGATCGTCCCGGCCCTGGCCAGCACGCCTCACGACACGCTCGTCGTCGGCGTGAACGCCGTCTACCTCGGCGCGGCCGTCGCCTACCTCCTCACCCTCGTGAGCGTCGTCACCGCACGCGGGCTGCGCGTCCCGGTCGGACTCTGGCGGCAGGTCGCGGGAGCCGTGCTGCTGGTTGCCACCAACTCGGTGTTCCTCGTCGAGGTGGCCGACACCGGGGTGATCCCGTTCGGCACGGTGCTGAGCTTCGGCTGGCTCGCCTCGTACGCGCTGCTGACCTCCGGTGTCGGCACGCCGATCCCGACAGAGCGCCGGGCGACCTCGCGGGGCGCCCTGGTCGTGGTGCCGCTGACCGGTTCGGTGCTGGCGCTGGCGGTCCTCCTCACCGCGTACGAGGACCCGGCAGCCCGCTGGATCGCCTCGGCCGCCATCGCGCTCGCCATGGGCCGGATGGTGCTCGCGTTCGTCGAGGCCGAAGAGCTGGCCGGCAGCCACCGGCTCGCGCACACCGACGAGCTCACCGGGCTGGTCAACCGGCGAGGGTTCGGTGAGGCCCTGCAGCGCACGCTCGCCTCCGGCGACAGCGCCGTCCTCGTGCTGGCCGACCTCAACCGGTTCAAGGAGGTCAACGACGCGCTGGGCCACCAGACCGGTGACGAGCTGCTTGAGCGCATCGGGCAACGACTGACCGCCGAGACCCGGTCCGACCCGCCGTGCTCCGACGTCGTCGCCCGGGTGGGGGGCGACGAGTTCGCACTGCTGCTGCGCCGGACGAGCGCGTCCGACGCCGAGGAGGCTGCGCGGCGGCTGGTGGACGGGCTGGCCGCGGTGTACGAGGTCGGGGGTGTGACCGTGCGGGCCTCGGCCTCGGCCGGCGTGGTCCACCTGCCGGGTCAGGGTCGCGACCCGGTCGAGCTCATGCGGCGAGCGGACGTCGCGATGTACGCGGCCAAGGCGCTGGGCGCACCGGTCGTGGTCTACCGGGCCGATCTGGACACCCGCAACGCGGCCTCCCTCGAACGGGTCGAGCAGGTGCGCGCGTCGCTCGCCGACGGCGGCCTGGTGCTGCACTACCAGCCGAAGGTCGACCTTCGCACCGACGCTGTCACCGGTGTGGAGGCGCTGGCGAGGCTGCGCGACCCGGCTGGCGAGCTCATGCTCCCCGGGCACTTCCTGCCACTGCTCGACCACGCGGCACAGCTCGTCTCACTGACCACCCAGGTGCTCGACGCCGCCGTCGCCCAGGCCGCGGCCTGGCGGGCGGTCGGGGTGCCGCTCTCGGTCGCGGTCAACGTGCCCGCGGCTGCCCTGGTCGAGCCTCGCTTCGCCGACCGGGTCGAGGCGACCCTGCAGCGCCACGGGGTGGCGGGCCGGCTCCTCTCGCTCGAGGTCACCGAGGAGTCCCTGCTGCACGACCGGGCGGCCGGGCGTGCCGCTCTGGACGAGGTACGGACGTTGGGCGTCCGGGTCTCGATCGACGACTACGGGACGGGCTGGTCCTCGCTCACCTACCTGCGTGAGCTGCCGCTCGACGAGCTCAAGCTGGACCGCTCGTTCATCCGCGGCATGGCGACCGATCCACGGGCGACCCGGATCGTTCGCTCGACGGTCGCGCTCGCTCACGGCCTCGACCTCACCGTCGTCGCCGAGGGCGTCGAGACCCCCGAGGACCGGGACGCCGCGACCGAGGCAGGCTGCGACCTCGCCCAGGGGTACTGGTTCGCCCGCCCGTTGCCCGCGGACCGTGTGCTGGGGCTGCTGCGCAACGGGCCGATCCTCCGCGCTCCCGCAGCACGCGAGGGCACCATCTCGTCCGTGGCCGACTGAGCCGCCGGCGCCGGACGTCACCGGCCGGAGCTCAGCGGCGGCGGGCCGCCTGGAGCGGCAGGTGGGCGGAGAGGTCCGCCCGCTCCCCCGACGCGGACACCCGACCGGTCGCCAGGGCGTCGGCCCACGTCACCGCCCCGCTGACGAGCGCGAGCCACGTCTGCGGGTCCGTCTCGACGACGTTGGGCGGCGTGCCGCGCGTGTGCCGCGGCCCTGCCACGGCCTGGACGGCGCCGTCGGGCGGCACGCGGACCTCCACCGCGTTGCCGGGGGCGACGTCGGCGAGCTCCTCGAGAGCGAACCGGACCGCCGTGCGCACGACGCCGCGCGGCGTCGCGTCCCCCGCGGCCAGCCAGGTCTGGAGGGCCTGGCGCCCCTCGACGGGATCCGTGCGGCGACGCGGGGGCACGGTCTGCTCAGGCGAAGTGCCGCGGGAGGGTCGCGGTGTGCGCTGCTGCGAGCGCGGCGATCGGCACGGTGAACTGGCCCTGGACCTCGAGCTCTGCACCGGCCGCGCCGTCGCCCACGGGGTCGCCGGTGCCCGTGTCGTCTGTGACGCCGATCCGCAGCGCGGGGAAGCCGCGCGCGGTGCACATGTCGACGAACCGGACCTCCTCCGTTCGCGGCACAGCGACCAGGGCCCTGGCCGTGGACTCGGAGAACAGCGCGGTGAACGGCGAGACGCCGTCGCGCTGGCACAGCTCGTCGAGCCACACCCGCGCACCCGTGCCGTAGCGCAGGCAGGCCTCCGCCAGGGCGATCGCCAGACCACCCTCGGACAGGTCGTGCGCCGCGTCGACGAGACCGTCGCGCGAGGCGTTGACGAGGATGGCCGCGAGCGTGCGCTCGGCGGCGAGGTCCACCGCGGGCGGCAGGCCACCGAGGTGACCGTGCACGACGTCGGCCCATGCGGAGCCGTCGAGCTCGTCCGCCGTGCGGCCGAGCAGGTAGACCGCCTGGCCCGGTGTGCGCCAGCCGGAGGGCGTGACCCGGGCGACGTCGTCGAGCACCCCCATGACGCCCACCACCGGGGTGGGGTGGATCGAGGAGTCGAGAGTGCCGGGCTCGCCCGTGCCGTTGTACAGGGAGACGTTGCCGCCGGTCACGGGGACCCCGAGCGTCAGGCACGCGTCGGCGAGGCCCTCGATCGCCCGGACCAGCTGCCACATGGCGTCCGGGTCCTCCGGGGAGCCGAAGTTGAGGCAGTCGGTCACGGCCATCGGCCGGGCGCCGACGGTCGCGACGTTGCGGTAGGACTCCGCCAGCGCGAGCTGCGCGCCGACGTACGGGTCGAGCTTGGCGTAGCGCCCGTTGGCGTCCGTCGCCAGGGCGACGCCCAGGCCCGTCGTCTCGTCGACGCGGACCACGCCGCCGTCGTCGGGCTGCGCCATCGCGGTGTTGCCCTGGACGAACCGGTCGTACTGGTCGGTCACCCACGCCTTGCTCGCCAGGTTGGGCGAGGCGACCAGGCGCAGCAGCGTCTCGCGCAGCTCCGCGCCCGTGGTGGGACGGGCGGCGCGCGCGGCGCCCTCGGGGCCGGAGACGGTGTCGGCCTGGAGCGCGTCCATCCACGCGGGGCGCGCGTAGGGGCGGTGGTAGACGGGGCCGTCGTGCGCCACCGAGCGCGGCTCGACGTCGACGATCCGGTGGCCGAAGTGGTCGATCGTCAGGCGGCCCGTGCCGGTGACCTCGCCGATGACGGCGGTCTCGACGTCCCACTTGGCGGTGATGGCGAGGAAGGCGTCGAGCTTGTCCGGCGCGACGACGGCCATCATCCGCTCCTGCGACTCCGACATGAGGATCTCGCCTGCGGTCAGCGTCGGGTCCCGCAGCAGCACCTTCTCGAGGTCGACGTGCATGCCGCCGTCGCCGTTCGAGGCCAGCTCGCTCGTGGCGCACGAGATGCCGGCCGCGCCGAGGTCCTGGATGCCCTCGACCACGCGCGCGGCGTACAGCTCGAGGCAGCACTCGATGAGCACCTTCTCCATGAAGGGGTCACCCACCTGGACGGAGGGCCGCTTGGAGGGCTTGGTCTCGTCGAACGTCTCGCTCGCCAGGATCGAGGCGCCGCCGATGCCGTCGCCGCCGGTGCGGGCGCCGAACAGGACGATCTGGTTGCCGATGCCCGAGGCGTTGGCGAGGTGGATGTCCTCGTGCCGCAGCACCCCGACGCACAGCGCGTTGACCAGCGGGTTGCCCTGGTAGGAGGCGTCGAAGACCAGCTCGCCGCCGATGTTCGGCAGGCCGAGCGAGTTGCCGTAGCCGCCGACCCCTGCGACGACGCCGTGCACGACGCGGGCCGTGTCGGGGTGGTCGACGGCGCCGAACCGCAGCTGGTCCATGACGGCGACCGGGCGCGCGCCCATCGAGATGATGTCGCGGACGATCCCTCCGACGCCGGTCGCGGCGCCCTGGTAGGGCTCGACGAAGCTCGGGTGGTTGTGGCTCTCGACCTTGAAGGTCACCGCCCAGCCGTCGCCGATGTCCACGACGCCCGCGTTCTCGCCGATCCCGACGAGGAGGTGCTCGCGCATCGCCTCGGTGGTCTTGTCGCCGAACTGGCGCAGGTGGACCTTGGAGGACTTGTACGAGCAGTGCTCGGACCACATCACCGAGTACATGGCGAGCTCCGCCGCGGTGGGGCGGCGGCCGAGGAGGTCGACGACCCGCTGGTACTCGTCGGGCTTGAGGCCCAGCTCCGCCCAGGGCAGCTCCAGCTCCGGGGTGGCAGCGGCGTGCTCGACGGTGTCGGGGGCGTGGACGGGCTGCGGAGCGGTGGTCATCGGGTCCCTACCTCAGGCGCGCGCGGACGGGCCCCAGGGTACCGGTGGCGGACTACTGTGCGGATCATGGCCAGCAGCAAGGCACCGAAGACCACCGTCGTGAAGCGCCTGCCCAGGCAGCTGTACGAGGACGAGCTGTTCCGGCTCCAGGCCGAGCTCGTGACGATGCAGGAGTGGGTGCGGGCCGAGGGCAAGCGCCTGGTGGTGATCTTCGAGGGGCGCGACGCCGCGGGCAAGGGCTCGACGATCAAGCGCGTCACGCAGTACCTCAACCCGCGCGTCGCGCGCATCGCGGCGCTGCCTGCACCCAGTGACCGCGAGCGCTCCCAGTGGTACTTCCAGCGGTACGTCGCGCAGCTGCCAGCGGCCGGCGAGATCGTCCTGTTCGACCGGTCCTGGTACAACCGCGCCGGGGTCGAGAAGGTCATGGGGTTCTGCACACCGGACGAGTACCACCGGTTCCTGCACCAGACGCCGATCTTCGAGCGCATGCTCGTCGAGGACGGGGTGCTGCTCCGCAAGTACTGGTTCTCGGTGTCCGACGCCGAGCAGGAGGCCCGGTTCGCGTCCCGGCTCGCCGACCCGATGCGGCACTGGAAGCTCTCGCCGATGGACCTGCAGTCCATCACCCGGTGGGAGGACTACTCGCGGGCCAAGGACCAGATGCTGGTGCACACCGACATCCCCGAGGCGCCGTGGTGGGTGGTCGACTCCGACGACAAGCGCCGCGCGCGGCTCGACATGATCCACCACCTGCTCTCGACGATCGACTACCGCGATGTGCAGCGCATCCCGGTCGAGCTGCCGCCGCGGCCGCCGTCGACGGGGTACGTGCGCCCGCCGCTGGACTCCCAGCGGCACGTGCCGGACCACGCCTCGACGCTGCTGCGGGACGCGGGCGCCGGCCCGGCCCCGACGGGCTGAGCGGTGCCGAGCGCTGACACCCTCGCGCTGTTCGCCGTCGCCAGCATCGCCCTCATCGTCGCGCCGGGGCCGGCGGTGACCTTCATCCTCGCGACGACCCTGCGGCGCGGGCGGGGGGCCGGCCTGGCCGCGACCGCGGGGGTCGAGCTCGGCAACACGGTGCACGTGGTCGCGGCGGCCTTCGGCGTGTCGGCCGTCGTCGCGGCGAGCGCCACGGCGTTCACGGTGATCAAGGTCGCGGGCGCGGCGTGGCTGCTGTGGCTGGCGGTGCGGGCCTGGCTGGCGCGGACACCCGGGACGCTCGCGCAGGTGGGCTCGCCCGCGGGGGACGGGGGTGCGGCGGGCGTCCCGACGGAGGACCGGGCGGGCGGTCCGGCCGGCGGCGCCAGCGTCCGGGCGGGGTTCCTCGTCGGGGTTCTCAACCCCAAGACGGCGCTGTTCTTCCTGGCCTTCCTGCCGCAGTTCGTGCGGCCCGACTCCGGTGCTGCCTGGACCCAGATGCTCGCGCTGGGGCTCGTGTTCGTCGCGCTGGCGTGCGTCGGCGACTCGATGTGGGCGCTCGGCGGCGGGGCCCTGCGGCGGGCGCTGCCGCGGGTGCGGATGGTGGTGCTGGACCGCCTCTCGGCGGGGGTCTACGCAGCGCTCGGCCTGGTGACCCTCACGGCGCGACGCATCACCTGAGGGCGCGCCCGGCCACCCCCGGTGTCGGCGACCAGCGTGGTCCCTCTCGGCCCCGCCAGGTCGAGCCCTGCCAGGTCGAGCCGTGCCGGGTCGGGTCGGTTCGAGTCGGGTCGGGTCGGGTCGGGACACTCTGCTGAGATGCGTGACACGTCACGCTCACGTCACGGGTGAGGCGCCGGTGACACGTCACACATCTCGGACAGTTCTGTGGGGTCCGGCGGGCCGGCCGAGCATGGAGTCCCCGGCGGTGGGTCGCGGGGCTCGGCCACCGGTCGCCCGTCCGGGCCGGGGCCAGCACACTGGGGCGATGGACCTGCCGGTGATGCCACCCGTCGCCCCGATGCTCGCCAAGGCCGCCCCCGCCATCCCGCCGGGCCAGCACTACGAGCCGAAGTGGGACGGGTTCCGGGCGATCGTCTTCCGGGACGGCGACGACGTGGAGATCGGCAGCCGCACCACCAAGCCCATCACGCGGTACTTCCCGGAGGTGGTCGATGCCGTCCGCCGCGACCTGCCGGAGCGGTGTGTCGTCGACGGGGAGATCGTCGTCGCGACGCCGGACGCGACCCACCTCGACTTCGAGGCCCTGCTGGCGCGGATCCACCCGGCGGCCTCGCGCGTGCGTCTGCTCGCGGAGCAGACCCCGGCGGCGCTCGTCGTCTTCGACCTGCTCGCGCTCGGCGACGACGACCTGACCGGCCGACCCTTCGCCGAACGTCGGGCCATGCTCGAGGGCCTGCTCCCCGTGGCGCGGGCCAGCGACGGGCCCGGGGCAGGGTCGGCGTCCGCGGCCGGGCCGGGGAGCCGGGCCGCCGTCCACCTCACCCGCGCGACGACGGACCTCGCCGAGGCCACCGCGTGGTTCTCGGCCTTCGAGGGCGCGGGGCTCGACGGCGTGGTCGCCAAACGCCTCGACCTGCCGTACCAGCCCGACAAGCGCACCATGACGAAGATCAAGCACGAGCGCACGGCGGACTGCGTCGTCGGCGGCTACCGCGTGCACAAGGCGGCGGACGACGCCGTCGGCTCCCTGCTGCTGGGCCTGTACGACGACGACGGCGTGCTCGCGTCGGTGGGGGTGACCAGCGCGTTCACCATGGACCGTCGCCGCGAGCTGTTCGCGGAGCTCGCGCCGCTCGTGCTCGGGCCGGACGAGGCCGGGGACCATCCGTGGTCCATGGCCGCCCAGGCCGCGGGCACACGGACGCCGCGCGAGGGTCAGTCCAGCCGCTGGAACGCCGGCAAGGACCTCGGCTTCGTTCCGCTGCGGCCGGAGCGCGTCGTGGAGGTGCGCTACGACCACCTCGAGGGCCCGAGGTTCCGGCACACCACCCAGCTGGTGCGCTGGCGCCAGGACCGCGACCCGGCGAGCTGCACCTACGCCCAGCTCGAGCTGCCCGTCAGCTACGACCTCGGCGAGGTGCTCGGCGGCTGACCCGCCGCCGGGGGTTCAGCCGGTGCGTCGGGAGCGGAGCGACCGACCGACCGACGCGGACCGCTCGGGGCGCGTCGGTCGGTCGGCCGACCGCTCCGGACGCGGGGCCGTGCCGTCGGCGCGCGCCCGGCGCGCGTGCTCGCGGGCCTCGCGCTGGCGCTCACCCTCGACACCCGTCGCGATCGTGGCGCGCACGTGCTCCGGGCCGTAGCCGAAGGCGTCGACGAGGTCCTGCGCGTGCGGCCGCAGCCGGGCCAGGAGCCGCTCGATGTACGACGTCACCGTGCGGGCCCGCCCCGCGGACAGCCGGCCGTGGATGAGGTACCACGCGAGGTGGCGCTCGAGGAGCACGAGCCCGAACAGGTCCCGCAGCCAGGTGAGCACCTGCCGCGTCCCCTCGTCCGTCACCTCGTCGAGGCCGGCGGTGAACGCCTCCCACTGGAGCAGCTCTGCGTGCGCCTGGGCCGCCTCGAGCATCGCGTGCTGGTGCGCGTCGACCAGGCGCGCCGCGTCCTCGCGCGACGCCGTCGTCGCGGGCCGCAGCGCCACGGCGAGGTCGGCGACCATCGTCTCGGCGCGGTCAGCGAGCAGCTCGCGCTGGGCCTGCGCGCCGCGCAGCTGACCGGCCGATCGCCGCTTGTCGCCGCCGTCGGACAGGGTCTGCACCATGCGCGTCAACGGGGTGCGGTGCAGCGCGACGTCGGCCGCCCTGCCGGCGACGAACCGCGCAACGCCGCCCACGTCGATCCGCGCGAGGTCACGCGACCAGTCGGCCAGCAGACGCTTGGCCACGAGCTGCAGCAGCACCGTGTTGTCGCCCTCGAAGGTCACGTACACGTCGAGGTCGGCCCGCAGGGACGTGAGGCGGTTCTCGGTGAGGAACCCCGCACCGCCGCACGCCTCGCGCGCGGCCTGGAGCGTGGTCAGGGCGTGCCAGGTCGAGGACGCCTTGAGCGCCGCGGCGACCGTCTCGAGGTCCTGCCGGTCCTCGTCGGTGCCCGCCGCGCCGGAGAACACGTCGTCGAACCGCTGGAGCAGCCGCTCGTGCGCGAACGCCTGGGCGTAGGTCTGGGCGAGCAGCGGGAGAAGGCGGCGCTGGTGCTCGGCGCGGTCGAGCAGCACGACCTCGTCGTGCTCGCTCGCCCCGGTGAACTGGCGGCGCTCGTTGCCGTAGCTCACCGCGACGATGAGCGCGAGCTTGCCCGCGTTGACCGCGGCGCCGTCGAGCGACACCCGGCCCTGCACGAGCGTGGAGAGCATGGTGAAGAACCGCCGCCCGGGGCTCGCGATGGGCGAGGAGTAGGTGCCGTCCGGCGCGACGGAGCCGTACCGGTCGAGGAGGTTGGTCCGGGGGACGCGCACCTGGTCGAAGTGCAGCCGGCCGTTGTCGATGCCCAGCAGGCCGCCCTTGAGCCCGTCGTCCTCGCCGCCGATGCCGGGCAGGAAGGCCCCCGTCACCGGGTCCCGCAGGGGGACGTAGACGGCGTGCACGCCGTGGTCGACGGGCTGCTCGCCCGGACCGGCGGTGACGAGGTGCGCGAAGACGACGGCGGCCGTGCCGTGCAGCGCCGCGTTGCCGAGGTAGTCCTTCCAGGCGGCGCGGTACGGGGTGTGCAGCACGAGCTCGTCGGTCGCCGGGTCGAACGTCGCGGTGGTCGCGATGCCGGCGACGTCCGAGCCGTGGCCGGTCTCCGTCATGGCGAAGACCCCGGGCACGGCGACCGACATCGCGTCCGGCAGCAGTGCCGTGTGGTGCCGCTCGGTGCCGAGGTGCAGGATCGCGGACGCGAACAGCCCCCACTGCACACCGGACTTGATCTGCAGCGCGGGGTCCGCCACGACGAGCTCCTCGAACCGGGCGACGCTGCCACCGTGGTCGTCCGCGCCGCCCTGGGTCGCGGGGAACGCGCGCAGCACGTCGCCCTCGGCCGCGAGGATGCGCAGCTGGTCGAGCACGCGGGCGCGCTGCTCGGCCATCGGCAGGCCCTCGATGCGGTGCAGGCGCGGGTCGGCGAGCAGGGCGCGGGCCGAGCGGCGGATGTCGGCCCAGCGGCCCAGGAGCACCTCCTCGAGCGCGGCGACGTCGACGGCGGGGGTCGCTGGCGTGGTCAGCGCGGGGCTCATCGGGACTCCTCGGTGCGGGAACGGGCCAGGCTGCTGACCGGGCCGGTCCACAGCCATGCGGTGAGACGGTCGGTGAGCTCGTCGCGCGTGGGCGCGTCGGCGTCGGTGCGGTGCGTCATCCACCACTCGCCCGCGCCGCGGACGAACCCCACGGCGCCCGTGGCCCACACGTCGACGAGCACGGGGTCCCCGCCGCCGACCACGCGCGCGAACGGCTGGGCGACGAGCTGGACGACCTCGTCGAGGAAGGGGCCCATCGGGGTCGCGTCGTCCTGCCCGACGGGACGCGTGACGAACCAGTAGACGTTGGGCGAGGCCTCGACCATCGCGAGGTAGATCCCGATCATCGAGCTCAGCCCCTCGCGCGGGGTGGTCGCGGCGCGCGCGGCCTCGTCGAGCGCGTCGTGGATCGAGGCGACGACGGCCTGCCCGACGGCGACCTGGAGCGCCGACTTGTCGGCGAAGTAGCGGTAGACGATCGACTTGGACGTCTCGGCCGCCGCGGCGATCTCCTCCATGGAGACGTCCGGGCCCCGTCGGTGGACGGTCCGACGTGCGGCGTGGACCAGCGCGGTGCGACGTGCGGCGCGGTGGTCGGCCCAGCGGGTCGCACGGCCGTCCTGGGCCGGGGCGTCGTCGGGTGGCCCGACGGCGTCCGGGCGACCGAGGGATCCGGAGGGTGTGACCTGACTCACGCAACCGACGGTATCAGGTACTGTGGGTCGCAGGCACTACCCGCAGCACCCCGACCGGTCGACGACGACCCGAGAGGACGGCCCCGTGGCCCCGCCCCGCACCCGCCCCACCGCACGCCCCGCCGCGCCGGCGGCTCAGCCCGCCGACCAGCAGCCCGCCGACCAGCACGGGCCGCGCCGCGCCGTCGTCGTGGGCGGCAACCGCGTGCCGTTCGCACGGGCCGGCGGGCGCTACGCGCACGCCTCGGAGCAGGACCTGCTCACCGCGGCGCTCGACGGGCTGGTGGCACGGTTCGGGCTCGCCGGCGAGCGGCTCGGTGCGGTCGCCGCGGGTGCGGTGCTCAAGCAGTCGCGCGACTTCAACCTCACGCGCGAGGTGGTGCTCGGCTCGGCGCTCTCCGACGAGACCCCCGCGTACGACGTCCAGATGGCGTGCGCGACGGGCATGGAGACCGTGGTCGGCCTGAGCGACAAGATCCGGCTCGGCCGGCTGGAGGTCGCCGTGGCCGGCGGCGTCGACTCGGCGTCGGACGCGCCGATCGTCGTCACCGAGCCCCTGCGTCGCGCGCTGCTCGACCTGTCCCGCGCACGCACCGTGCAGGGCCGGCTCGCCGCGCTCGCGCGGATCCGTCCCAGCCACCTCGCTCCTGTCGCCCCGACCACCACCGAGCCGCGCACCGGGCTGTCGATGGGCGAGCACCAGGCGCTGACCACGGCCGCGTGGGGGATCACGCGGCAGGCTCAGGACGAGCTCGCCGTGACCAGCCACCGGCGCCTCGCCGCCGCGTACGACGCCGGGTTCTTCGACGATCTCGTCACGCCCTACCGCGGCCTGTCCCGCGACGGCACCCTGCGCGCCGACACGTCGCTGGAGAAGCTGGCGGCCCTGCCACCGGTGTTCGGCACGCGCCTCGACAGCCCCGCCACGATGACAGCCGGCAACTCGACGCCGCTGACCGACGGCGCCGCGACCGTGCTGCTGGCGAGCGAGGCGTGGGCAGCGGCGCGCGGGCTGCCGGCGCTCGCCGCGGTGGTGGACTCCGAGGCCGCAGCGGTGGACTTCGTGCACGGCACCGACGGGCTGCTCATGGCCCCGGTGCACGCGGTTCCGCGGCTCCTTGCCCGCAACGGCCTCACGCTGGATGACCTCGACCTCGTCGAGATCCACGAGGCGTTCGCAGCGACCGTGCTCACCACGCTCGCCGCGTGGGAGTCGGCCGAGTTCTGCCGCGAGCGGCTGGGCCTGGACGGCCCGCTCGGCCCGATCGATCGCGAGCGCCTCAACGTGCACGGCTCGTCGTTGGCGGCCGGGCACCCGTTCGCGGCGACCGGCGGTCGGATCGTGGCGACGCTCGCGGCCGAGCTGGCCGCGCGCGGACCCGGCAGCCGTGGGCTGATCTCCGTGTGCGCCGCCGGCGGCCAGGGTGTCGCGATGCTGCTGGAGGCGCTGTGAGCGACCGGTACCTGGACCTCGTCAACACGGGGTTCACGAAGTCCCTGGCGAAGCGGCTCGGCCTGCCGCGGCCAGCGGTGCTGCGCCGCCACCACGCGGGCGACCCGCTGGTGCCCGGTCCGGTGCTCGTGGTGCACGACGCGGCCTCCCGCGCCGACGCCGACGCCCTCGCGGCCTCGCTGCTCGCGTGGGACCTCGACGTGCGGCGGCACGGCGGACCCGGTGAGCGCTTCGGCGCCGTCGTCGCGGTGCTCACGGGGGTCGCGGCGCCGGCGGACCTCGGCACGCCGCTGCTCGAGGTGGGTGCCGCGCTGCGCGGCCTGGCCCCCGGGGGGCGCGTCGTGACGGTCTCGCGGTCGGCAGGCTGCGGGGCGGGCGGTGGCGCGCCGGACGGGGTCGTGCCCGCGGTGGCAACGGTCGCGGCGGCGCGACGCGGGGTCGAGGGCGCGCTGCGCTCGCTGGCCAAGGAGCTCCGGGGCGGCGCGACCGGCAACGGGGTCGTGCTCGCCGACGGCGTGGGCGTCGGGGCGCCATCGGCCCTCGGCGCGTTGCGGTTCCTGCTCTCCGGGCGGTCGGCGTTCGTCGACGGTCAGCTGCTCACGGTGGGCTCGGCGGCCGGGACGCTCCCGGCGGACCTCGACCGTCCGCTCGCCGGGACCGTCGCGGTCGTCACCGGCGCGGCCCGCGGGATCGGCGCGGCGATCGCCCGCACGCTCGCGCGGGACGGCGCGACGCTCGTGCTCGTCGACGTGCCCGCGGCCGGGGACGCGCTCGCGGCCGTCGCCAACGAGGTGCACGGCAGCGCGCTGCAGCTGGACGTCACGGCCGACGACGCGGCGCAGCGCCTCGTCGCGCACGTCGCCGCGCGGCACGGCCACCTGGACGTGGTCGTGCACAACGCGGGGATCACGCGGGACAAGCTGCTCGCCAACCTGCGACCCGAGACCTGGGACCCGGTCCTCGCGGTCAACGTCACCGCTCCGCTGCGCCTGACCGCAGCGCTGCTCGCGGCCGACGTGCTCGGCCCGGCGCCGCGCGTCGTCGCGCTGGCCTCGACCAGCGGGATCGCGGGCAACCGCGGGCAGTCGTCGTACGCCGCGTCGAAGGCCGGGGTGATCGGCATGGTGCAGGCTTCGGTGGGCGAGCTCGCCGCGGCGGGCGGGACGGTCAACGCCGTCGCGCCCGGGTTCATCGAGACCGAGATGACCGCGCGCATCCCCTTCGCCACCCGCGAGGTGGCCCGACGGCTCAACTCGCTGCAGCAGGGCGGGCAGCCCGTCGACGTCGCCGAGGCGATCGCCTTCCTCGCCTCCCCGCAGGCCGGCGGGATCACCGGCCAGGTGCTGCGCGTCTGCGGCCAGAACCTCGTCGGCGCATGACCTCCGCCACCCGGCCCCCGCGCCCCGGTCGCCCTCCCCGCCCCGAGCGCGAGGGGCTCGGGGGTGACGTCGTCGAGCTCCCTGGGGTGCCGGGGCTGGGGCGGATGTACCGACGGGGGGTCGTCGGCTCGGTGCTCCACGGTGGCGGAGGGCGCACCGGCCGGGCGGACGCGCTGCCCACCCACCGGCTGCTGGTGCGCGGGGTTCAGGCGGACGTCGATCGGCTCACCGCCTACCAGCACCTGCTCGGGGAGCCGGGGACCGACGTGCTGCCCGCAGGGTTCGTGCACGTGCTCACCTTCCCGACGGCGCTGGCGCTCATGACCGGTCGGGACTTCCCCCTGCCCCTGCTGGGGATGGTCCACCTGGCCAACCGCGTCACGCAGCACCGCCCGGTGCTGCTCGGCGAGGCGCTGGACGTCGTCGTGCACGCCGAGAACCTCGCGACCCGTCGCGCCGGGGTGAGCGTCGACGTCGTCACGCGGGTGCTGGTCGGCGGCGACGTGGTGTGGGACGGGGTCTCGACCTACCTGGTCAAGGGCGCGCGACGGGCCGGGGCTGCCGGGGGCGGCCCGGCGGACGACAGCGGCCAGTCATCGACAGCACGGCCGGTGTGGACGCCGCCCGACCCGACCGCCCGGTGGCGGCTGGGCACCGACGTCGGGCGCGCGTACGCGACCGTCTCCGGGGACCGCAACCCGATCCACACGTCGGCGCTCGCCGCCAGGGCGTTCGGGTTCCGCCGGCCCATCGCCCACGGGATGTACACGGCGGCCCGCGCGCTGGCCGACGTCGGCGCTGCGCGCGGTGAGGCCTTCGACTGGTCGGTGGAGTTCGCGCGACCGGTGCTGCTGCCCGGCACCGTCTCCGTGCGGGTCGCGCCCGACGACGACGGCGGCTTCACGGTGGCGGGCTGGGACGCCCCCACGGGTCGACGCCACCTGGACGTCACCGTCCGCCCCGGCTGACCCCGCCCGCGTGACCCGAGGGACGGGTGTCCGTGGGCCCGGGGGACGGTGTCCGTAGGCTCGGGGGCATGGAGCCCCGCGTCAGCCTCATCACCCTGGGCGTGCCCGACGTCGCCGCCGCCCGCCGGTTCTACGTCGACGGTCTCGGCTGGACCCCCACCTTCGAGGTCCCGGGCGACGTGGTGTTCCTCCAGGTGGGACCCGGGCTGCTGCTGTCCCTGTTCGGCGCGGCCGACCTCGCCGAGGACGTGGACCCGGACGCGACGGGGCCGGCCCCGGCCCCCGCCGGGATGACGCTGGCGCACAACGTCGAGTCGGCCGAGCAGGTCGACGCCGTCATCGCCGACGCTCTCGCTGCGGGCGCCCGCCTGGTCAAGCCTGCCCGGCGCGCCGCCTGGGGCGGCTACCACGGCTACGTCGCCGACCCGGCCGGCGTGCTGTGGGAGATCGCGTTCAACCCGAGCTGGTCGGTGGCGGCGGACGGGACCGTGCAGATCTGATGCCGCAGCCGAGCCGTCGTCCCTCCGCGCGCTGGCGTACCGCCCGGCGCCCCGCGAGCGCATCGCCCCCGCAGACGCCCGTGGTCCGCGAGCCGTACGACGGCGACCTGGAGCCAGACGGCGACTACGACCGCCTCACGCTCGACGGGCTCGACCTGCGCGGCCAGGACGCGCGGCGCGCCCGGTTCATCGAGTGTGCCGTGACCGGCTGCGCGCTGGACGACGCCCGCCTCGACGGCGCCGATCTCGTGGACACCGAGATCACCGGCTCGCACGCCGGCACCCTCACCGCACCGGACAGCCGGTGGCGCGACGTCGTCGTCGGCGACTGCCGGCTCGGCGCGCTCGTCGCGCACGGCGCGACGATGACCCGGGTCACGGTGCGCGGCGCGAAGATCGACTACCTCAACCTGCGCGGTGCGCGGCTCGAGGACGTCACCCTCGTCGGCGCCACGATCGGCGACCTCGACCTCGGCGGTGCCATGGCCCGGCGGCTCGTGCTCGAGGACTGCCGGGTGGGCCGCCTCGACCTGCAGGGCGCCACCCTCGTCGAGGCCGACCTGCGCGGGGCGGACCTGCGCCGCATCGACGGCGTGGCCGGCCTCGCTGGCGCGACCATCAGCGAGGAGCAGCTGGCATCCCTCGCCCAGGTGTTCGCCACGCACCTGCGGGTCACCGTCGCCTGAGGCGACCGACATCCCGCGACCCGCGCGCGACCGTCCGTCCGTCCGCGACGGCGCCCGGCCGCGACCCGCGCCCGGAGCCCTGAGCCCCAGGACCCGTCAGCGCAGCGTGAACTCGTGCACGCCGGCGTTGAGCTCCCCGGCCACGCGGGACAGCTCGCCGACGGCGGTGCGCACCTCACCGACCTGACCGTTGGTGCCCTCGGCCGAGCCCGCAACCTGCGAGATGCTCTCGGCGATGTCGGCCGTGCCGCCGGCGACCCGCACGAGGTTGCGCTCGATCTCGGTGGTCGTGACGCTCTGCTCCTCGACGATCGCGGAGATCGAGCTCTGGTGCTCGCTGACCTCGCGGATCGAGGCCGAGATGCGTTCGATGGCGACCCGCACCTCCGCGGCGTCCCCCAGCACGGCGGCGAGGACCGGGTCGATCGCCTCGATCGCCGCGGCGGTCTGGTGCGACAGCTCCTTGACCTCGCCCGCCACGACGGCGAACCCCTTGCCGGCCTGCCCGGCGCGGGCCGCCTCGATGGTGGCGTTGAGTGCCAGCAGGTTGGTCTGCTCGGCGATCGCCGTGATCGAGTGCAGCACCGCGGAGATCTGCGCCGACGACTCTCCGAGCCGCAGCGCCGAGCCCCCGGCCTCCTCGGTCAGCGCGACGGCCCGCTCCACCTGGGTGGAGGCCGAGTGCACGTCCCCGCTCACCGACTCGATCGACGTGCGCATCTGGGTCATCGCCGCGGTCACCGACTGGACCTCCTGGGAGACCAGCCGGGCCGAGTCCGCCGCCTGGGCGGCGAGCCGTCCGGCCTCGCCGGCGATCCCCTCGAGCGTCCCGCTGGACCCCTCCAGCCCGTGCGTCGTGCCGCCCAACGAGTCCGCGCTCGTGGACATCCGCTCGACGGTCGAGCGCATGCCGAGGACCGCCTCGTGGAGCGCCTCGCCCATCATCCCGATCTCGTCGGTCCCCTCGGGGACCACCTCGACCGCCAGGTCCCGCGCCGCCACGCGACGCAGCGCGGCCGTCAACCGGCCGATCCGCGCCACGAGGCGCCCGGAGGTGACCATGACCAGCCCGGCGATGACCGTCGCGATGACGGCACCTGCCAGGAGCAGGTTGCGCAGCAGGGCGGTGGACCCGGCCGCCAGCCGCGCGGGGACGACGCCCAGCTCCTCGTCCGGGCCCCACGCCGCGATGGTCCATCCCCACGGCGCGAACCGCGTCACCTGGACGGCGGCGCCGCCACCCGCGAGCTCGACCCGGACCTGCTGGGACTGCCCGGCCTCGAGCCCCGCGGCGGTGTCGAGCAACCCCTGCACGTAGGGCTCCCCCGCGGCGTCGACGGCCTCGAGCGCGACGTCTCCGGCGGCCTCGCCCGGCGGCGGAACGACGTAGCGCCCCGAGGGGTCCACGACGGTGAGGTACCCGTGCTCGCCGATCGCGACGCGCGCGAGCGCCTCGCGCAGCGGCGCGTCGACCTCGGACTGCGGGATCCCGACGAACACGGCCCCCACGAGCGCGCCGTCGACCATGATCGGTGCGAAGGCCGTGACGTACGTGGAACCGACCACCTGGGCCGTGCCGATGTACGAGGTGCCGGCGAGCAGCACCGCGACCACCGGGTTGGGGCTGCCGTCGGCCGCGGCGGTGGGGATGTAGGTGCCGATCGCCCGCCTGCCCTCTGCCGTGGCGACGGTGGTGGCGACCCGGAGCAGGTCACCCTCCTCGTCCATGCGCTGGAAGATCGTCACCGACTCGCCGAGCAGCGCGGCGACGTCGTCGACCACGGGCGTGGGCGACGCGGCGTCCGTGTTCTGCCCGAGCCACACCCCGCCGAGCGACATGCGCGGCAGCGACACCGCGGTGACCTCCTGGGTCAGCTGGTTGGTCGCCTGCCAGTCGGCCGAGCCGCCGAACGACACCGGGCCGGCGTCGGCCACGAGCTGCTGGGCGACGCGCAGGTCGGAGGCGAGCCGGTCGCTGACCGTCGCCACCTGGGCCGTGACCAGCTCGGCCGCCTGCGCCGTCGTCGTGGCGAGCTCGGCAGAGGTCATCGCGGTGACGTCGCGCGTTGCGGCCTCGGCGAGCTGCTGGCTCTGCCAGCCGCCGATCGCCGTCAGCAGCACGGCGGTGAGGACCACCGAGCCGACGCCGGTGAGCGCCAGCTGGGCGCGCAGGCCACCACCACGGCGGCTCTGGGACGCGTCACGACCGGCGGCACGTGCGGCGGGCTTCGGGCTCGTCGACGACACGGGGAGACTCCTCGGGGTAGGCCTGACGTGACGAACGGCATGCCCCATGGGCTCACCGCCCCCCTGGTCCACTGATCCGCAGCCCGGGACCGACCATGACCGGTTCGCGCCGCCGACCTGCGCGGGCGCCAGCCTGCCACCCCCTGGCCCTCCCCGGCCCGCACGGTCAGCCCGCGCCGTCAGCCCCCGAGCCGCGCCACCAGCCCCGCCCGCACGGCCGGCCACTCGGGCGCCAGCACCGAGAAGTAGGCGGTGTCCCCGCGCGAGCCGTCCGCGGCGACCCGGTGCCCGCGCAGCACGCCCTCGGGCCGCGCCCCGAGCCTGCGCATCGCCGCGATGCTGCGCGCGTTGCGCGCGTCCGCCCGCAGCGCGACCCGGTGCAGGCCCCAGGCCTCGAACGCGTGGCGCAGCAGCGCGAGCTTGCACGCCGGGTTGGTCGCGCCGCCCCACCAGGAGCGCCCGTAGAACGTGAACCCGATCTCGCACCGCTGCTGCGCGGGCTCGACGTCGTAGAACGACGTCGAGCCGCGCACCGCGCCGTCGGGCCCGAGCACCGCGAAGGCGTAGCGAGTGGGGTGCGCCTCGGCGGCGACGACGGCGGCGAGCAGGTCCTCGTGGCTGCGGGGGGTCGGGCTGGTCATCCCGGCCCAGAGCGCATCGTCGATGAGGGCCAGCAGCGGGGCCGCGTGCCCCGCCGCGAGCGGGACGAGCCGGACGTCACCGGCCGCGAGGGTGAGGTCGTGGATCACGGCAGGTCCCGAGCGAAGCAGACCGAGGACTCCTCGTCGACGTACGGGCCGTACCGGGCGATCGGCAGGTAGCCGGCCGAGCGGTAGAGCGCGATCGCCTCGGGTTGGCGCACGCCCGTCTCCAGCACCAGGTGCGTCAGGCCGGCCGCGGCGGCCCGGGCTTCGAGGTCGGTCAGGACGAGGCGCGACAGCCCTCGCCCGCGGAACGCGGGGCGCACGTACATCCGCTTGAGCTCGCCGACGCCGCGGCCCAGCCCCTGGATCGGCCGCACCGACCCGCACGCCGCGGGCTTCCCGGCGACGCGGACCAGCACCGTCGCGAGCATCTCGTGCGGCGGCAGCACGGGTTCGATGTCCTCGACCCCGTCGTACCGGGCGGCGAGCTCGGCCTGCTGCTCGGTGCGCAGCGCCGCCGCGTCGACGTCATGCCACGGGACGAGCGCGAGGGTGACGTCGGTCGCGCCGTCCACCCCGGCGCGACGCCCCAGGGCGCCGTCGGCCATCAGCGCAGCAGGGCGCTGATCACCGAGGTGAAGGAGCGCAGCCCGTCGGTGCCGGTGCGCGGCCCGCGTGGGCCGTCCGGGCCGAAGCCGGGCTCGACCGCGTGCTCGGGGTGCGGCATGAGGCCCACGACGTTGCCCGCGGCGTTGGCGATGCCCGCGATGTCGCGGCGCGAGCCGTTGGGGTTCCAGCCGACGTAGCGGAAGACGACGCGGCCCTCGCCCTCGAGCTCGTCGAGCGTGCGGGCGTCGGCGACGAACTGGCCGTCCTGGTTCTTCAGCGGGATGGTGATGTGCTCGCCCGCGGTGTAGTCACGCGTCCACGCCGTGTCCGCGTTCTCGACCGCGAGCACCTGCTCGCGGCACAGGAACGTGCGGTGGTCGTTCTTGATCATCGCGCCGGGCAGCAGGTGGGTCTCGGCGAGGATCTGGAAGCCGTTGCAGATGCCCAGCACGGGCAGGCCGCCGTTCGCGGCGTCGACCAGCGGTTCCATGACGGGGGCGAACCGGCTGATCGCCCCGGCGCGCAGGTAGTCGCCGTAGGAGAAGCCGCCGGGCAGCACCACGCCGTCGACCCCGTGCAGGTCGGCGTCGGCGTGCCACAGCGGGACGGCCGTGCCGCCGGCGAGACGCACGGCGCGGGCGGCGTCGCGGTCGTCCAGCGTGCCGGGGAACGTCACGACGCCGATCCGGGCGCCGGTGAGCCCCGGTGCGGCCGGGCCGGGGAAGGAGCCGACGAGCGGGGTGCTCATGCGTCGGCCGCCGCGGGCTCCGCGACCGCCTCGACCCGGACGACGTCCTCGATGACGGGGTTGGACAGCAGCGTCGCGGCGGCCTCGCGGACCTGCTCGAGGACCTCCTCGGTCACCTCGCCGTCGACGGTGAGCTCGAACCGACGGCCCTGGCGTACGCCGGTGAACCCGGTGAAGCCCAGGCGGGGCAGCGCGGCCGCGACGGCCTTGCCCTGCGGGTCGAGGATCTCGGGCTTCGGCATCACATCGACGACGACAGTTCCCACGGAGGGCTCCCGGTGCTGGCTGGTGCGGGTCGGGCGGTGGGCTCAGCGTACCGAGCGGCAGGTCGGCGCCGCGCCCACGCCCGTCCGGTGGACGGGGTGGTCGGTCGGGAGCGCCCCATACGGCGTGAACTCCTGAGCCGGGGCGTCGACGGCAGGTGGTGAGCCGTGCGACGCGACCCAGACCAGGTCGACGGCGGCCAGCGGTGAGCCGTCGGGTGCGAGCCAGCCGACCCGGTGCGCGGCGCGGGTCGCCACCAGCGCCGCCGGAAGCAGGAACAGGGCCGCCCCGGCGAGCCATGGTGCGGCACGCACGGCCATCAGGCCGGTGGCCTCCGCGACGATGTCGGCCGCGACGACGAGCAGCCCGACGACGAGACCGAGGTCGGCGGCTCGTGGGCCGCGCAGCAGCGTGCGATGGGGCTGGGGGGGCAGGGCCGCGAGGGTGGACTCGAGACTGCCGACGACCGCAACCCAGACGAGCCCGGCCAGCAGCAGCACACCGGGCACACCGACGGTCCAGCCCAGCGCCCCGATCGGGGCCGCGGTCAGCACTGCGGCGATCGCAGCGCCGACCGCCGTGGCGCCGAGCACGACACACAGCCGGACGGCGACCCACCGGGCCTCGAGACGCGGTCGAGGTGCCCGCGACGGCACGAGCAGGCCTGGCACCAACGGCTCGCCGGGCTGGGCCACG
>Ga0073904_10000557_pt1 | contig 26906 bp, 30 predicted proteins | sample KloWWTrecipitate_FD_66668 | JGI IMG/M metagenome (GOLD analysis project Ga0073904, IMG submission 66668) | Active sludge microbial communities from Klosterneuburg, Austria, studying microevolution and ecology of nitrifiers - Klosterneuburg... | ecosystem: Engineered > WWTP > Aerobic digester >... | reverse complement strand
CCGATGATGATGTCGTCCGAAACCAGACCGCCTGCATCCATCACCTTCTTGGCTTCGACACCAAGCGGGGTGCCGGCCTTGACCGCGGCGCGCAGCATGTCACCGGTCGAGATCTGTGGAATGCCGAACTTTTCCTTGATGAAGTTGGCCTGCGTACCCTTGCCCGCACCCGGCGGCCCCAACAGAATCAGTCGCATACACCCTCCCAATGAATGTCGGCCGTGAAATATGACCGCTCGTTTGTAGAAAATTTTGTGGAACTTAACCGACGCGCGGCCGGCGGTCAAACGCCTTCGATGCGAAATGACTGCCTGACCCGCTCCAGATCCTCCAGGGTATCGACGCCCGCAGCAGGCGCAGCGGCCAGTTCGAGCACCTGGATGCGATAGCCATGCCATAGGGCACGCAACTGCTCGAGCGCTTCCCACTGTTCGAGCGGCGATGGCGCAAGCGCGGCGTAGCGACGCAGGAAGCTGACACGATAGGCGTAAAGACCGACATGACGAAGCATCGGCAAGCCCGCGGGCAGCGCATCACGCCGCTCGGCAAAGGCATCGCGCGCCCAGGGAATCGGCGCGCGCGAGAAGTACAAGGCACGGCCGGCTGCGTCACACACGACCTTGACGACGTTCGGATTGAAGGCCTCATCCGCGTCCGCCAGCGCATGCGCAGCGGTGGCTATCGCAGCATCGGGGGCCGCCGCCAGCACGCCGGCCACAGCCGAAACGATCTTCGGGTCGATCAGGGGTTCATCCCCCTGGACATTGACCACGATGTCGTCGTCCGCCCAGGCACGCAGCATCGCAACTTCGGCCAGACGGTCGGTGCCACTAGGATGATCGGCACGCGTCATCACCACCTCGCCTCCAGCAGCAAGCACCGCCTCACGTACGCCCTCGTGATCAGTAGCGACACAGACCTCCACCGCGCCCGCAGCGCGCACGCGCTCAAGCACGCGAACGATCATCGGCTTGCCGCAGATGTCCGCCAGCGGCTTGGCGGGCAGCCGAGTCGACGCATGGCGCGCCGGAATGACGATTCGAAATGCGGTCTTCATCGCGATCAGGTACGCAGGGCGTCCACTTCCTCGGCGCTCATCGTGCGCGCCTCTTCGTCGAGCATCACCGGGATGTCGTCGCGAATCGGGAAAGCCAGGCGGTCAGCCTTGCACACGAGTTCCTGCTTGTCCTTCAGGTAGTTCAGCGGCCCCTTGCACAAGGGGCAGACGAGGATTTCAAGCAATCGTGCGTCCATTTTTCAGTTTCTCCAGGATGCGTTCGGCAGCGCCCGAACCGATCTGCGCCTGGACCGGGAACTCCCAACTGTCGTCAGGCGCGAAAGCCTTGCATTTTACCGCATCCTTCGCCGTCATCAGGATCGGAACGGACTCGGAAAACACGAGATCGCGCGCGACGAAGTCATGATGATCGGGAAACGGGTGGCGCAGCACCTCGAGCCCCGCGGCCTCAAGTTGGGCGAAAAAACGCTCAGGACGACCGATTCCGGCAACGGCATGCACCCGTCGGCCACGCAGCGCCTCGAGCTCAAGGGTTTGCTGCGGGTTGCGCAGCGCGCGCAACACGCCGCCCCACAACTGCATCGGAAACACCGGTACGGCACCGGCAGCCGCCTGCTGCGTGGCGCTCAGCGCGCCATGGGCAATGAGCACATCCACTTCACGCAATCGTGCCAGCGGTTCGCGCAGGGGCCCTGCCGGCAACAGGAAGCCATTGCCCAGCGTCGCGGGATCGACCACGGCGATTTCGACGTCGCGCGCCAGACGATAATGCTGCATACCGTCGTCGGCCACAATCACGTCGCATTCGGGGTGCTGCCGCAGCAGCTCACGCGCAGCGGCTGGCCGATCGCGGCCAACCACCAGTGGACAGGCACAGGAGCCTGCAAGCAGGATGGGCTCATCACCATAGCGCGCCGGATCACCATCGACAGGCACCTCCGCCACCCCGTCGACACGGCCACCATGCCCGCGGCTGACGATGCCGGGGCGAAAACCCGCTGCACGCAACTGCGCCACCAGCCACTGCACCACCGGCGTCTTGCCACTGCCACCGACGGCAATATTGCCAACCACGATGACGGGCACGGGCAAGGTTTCGACCCGGGCGCGGCGGCGGCGACGGCGTGCCAGAGCGCCAAACAGCAATGAAAGAGGAAACAGCAGGCAGGCAAGCGGGCCGCGCTTGCGCCAGAAGGCCGGCGCCTGGGCAGGCATATCAGCGCATCACTTCGCCGGCGCCTGCGTGGCGAAGGTCACATGGCTCAAGCCGGCACGCTGGGCCGCCTGCATCACGTCAATGACGCTCTGGTGCGCAGCCTTGGCATCGGCATTGATGACGACGACCGGCTCGCGCCCGTCACTGGGTACCGCCTTGCCCAGCGCGGCGGCCAGCGATTCAACGCTGCGGTCGGCCACCGACTGGCGATTGACCAGCACCTCGCCCGCCGCCGTCACCGCCACGACGATCTCATTGGCCACCGACTCTGCGCCGTCGGATTCGGCCGACGGCAGATTGATCTCAAGCCCGGAGACTTTGGAAAAGGTCGTGGTCAGCATGAGGAAAATGATGATGACGAGCACCACGTCGATCAGAGGAATCAGGTTGATCTCGGGCTCTTCACTGCGGCTGCCACGGCGGAAGTTCATCGCTGCATACCTCAGTCGCGGCGCTCGCCGTGCGCCACTTCCACGAGCTTGATCGCCTGCTGCTCCATGTCGATGACGAAGCTGTCGATCAGAGCGCGGAAATGGCGCCAGAAGATCATCGACGGAATGGCAATGATCAGTCCAAGCCCGGTGGTGTACAGGGCGATCGAGATGCCCTGGGCGAGCTGGGCCGGATTGGCACCATTGACGCCCTGCGACGCGAAAATATCGATCATGCCGACGATGGTGCCGAACAGCCCGAGTAGCGGGCTGATCGCGGCGATGGTGCCGAGCGTGGTCAGGAAGCGTTCAAGCTCATGCACGACCGCGCGGCCGGTTTCCTCGATCGACTCCTTCATGATCTCGCGCGGGCTGCTGACGTTGCGCAGACCCGCAGCCAGCACCCGCCCAAGGGGCGAATGGGCGCCGACGCGCTCGACCATGACCAGCGAGACCCCTTGCTGACGCAGGTCGTTGAGCACATTCTCGAGCAGGCCGGCAGGCACGATTCGCGCTCGTCGCAAGGTGATCGAACGCTCGATGATCAGCGCAAACGCCACGACCGAAGCCAGAATCAACGGCCATATTGGCCAGCCCACCGCCTGGATGATCGCGAACACGCCGTTGGTACTCCACTCTGCAAAAGCGGAACTGTAGCGCCCGCAAGCCAGCACCGACAAGCGCCATGCATGAAAGTCCGCGAGCAACATGCCCTGCGCACGACCGCCGTCCCGGATGAAATCGCGCTGAAAGTAGGGCGCAGGCAAGCAATCCACAGAACCTGTGGATAAGTTTGTGGGCTATCTCTGGATGTTGGCCCAGACCCCGCTGATGGCAAGCCTTCGAACACTCCGATGCAAAATTGTGCAACATGAAAATATCAATAGAAACAATAACTTAATAATTCACCCCTTGCAGATCAAGGACTTGCAAGAAGGCGCTTGACAGCGCGTGTGCGCTGTGGATTCCGCTACAATCGGCGCATGCTGAAGCCTCCATTTTTTGACTCTGACGAGGCACCGCGCCAGCCTGGAATGCAGTCCGCGCCGGTACTGACGGTGTCTGCGCTCAACCGGCTAGCGCGCGAAGCCCTCGAATCGGCCCTGCCCCTGATGTGGATTGACGGCGAGATATCCAACCTCACCCGCGCCGCATCCGGCCATCTCTACTTCACCCTCAAGGACGCCAGCGCCCAGGTGCGCTGCACGATATGGCGCAACCGCGCCCAGCTGCTCGCGTTCCGCCCCGAAAACGGCATGCGGGTCGAGATTCGCGCACTGGCCACGCTTTACGAGGCGCGCGGGGACTACCAGCTCAACGTCGAAACCGTACGCAAGGCAGGTATCGGCGACCTGTTCGAGGCCTTCAGGCGACTACGGGACACGCTGACAGCCGAAGGTCTGTTTGATGCGGATGCGAAGCGCCCGATACCACGGTTTCCGCGCGCAATCGGTCTCGTCACCTCACCAGCGGCGGCGGCGCTGCGCGACGTGCTGGTCACCCTGGGCAGACGTGCAGCGCACGTGCCGGTCATCCTTTACCCCGCGCCGGTGCAGGGCGCAGATGCGGCCACTCGTCTGGTCGAGGCCGTCAGGACCGCTGGCGAACGTGCCGCCCAGGACGGCATCGAGGTGTTGCTGCTGGTTCGCGGCGGAGGCAGCCTGGAGGATCTGTGGTCCTTCAACGATGAAGCGCTTGCGCGTGCGCTGCGGGCATGCCCAATCCCGGTACTCAGCGGTGTGGGGCACGAAACGGACTTCAGCATTGCCGACTTTGCCGCGGACCTCCGTGCGCCGACCCCCACCGGCGCCGCCGAACTGGCCAGCGCCGGCTGGCATGCCGCGCACCGCGAGATCGACGCCCTTGGCCCGCAGCTGGAACGGAGCATGCAGCGCCGGCTCGAGGCGCTGGCCCAGCGCCTGGACCGCGCCTCACTGCGCTTCGTCCACCCGCGCGAACGCCTGCGCCAGGCGCAGACCGACACCCACTTGAGTGCGGCGCGGCTGCAGCGCGCCATGCAGCGCCAGCTTGAGCGCACGCAATTTCGCCATGCCGCGCTCGAACTCCGCCTGGCTCGCCAGCGGCCGAACTTCACCACTGCGCATTCACGCACCGACGACCTCGGGCACCGGCTGCAGCGCGCAGGCCAGACCCTGCTTGCCCGGCGCCAGGCACAGGTCGACGCGCTCGCCGCCCATCTCCAGCACCTGAACCCGGAATCCGTGCTCGCACGCGGCTATGCCATCGCCCGCGACACACACGGCCGTGTGCTGCGCTCGGCAACTGAAATCGCTACCGAAGCCACGGTCGAGGTTCAACTGGCTAGCGGTCGGCTGCTTACGCAGGTCACCGGGCGTATTCCGGCGGACATCTGATTCAGATGGGGCAGTCGCCCCTCCAGGCCTGCGATCAACAAGCGACTTACGCAGAAAGCGCTGAGCGCCTATGATGACGGTCGCGAGGATTGTCAGCGGCCTGCAATCCTGACTAAAATAGTCCGGCTTTAGTGACAACTTCCAAGAACCTGCAACAAGGAGAGACCCGCATGGAACATACCCTTCCCGCCCTGCCCTACGCCAAGGACGCCCTGGCTCCGCACATTTCGGCCGAGACCCTGGAATTCCATTACGGCAAGCACCATCAGGCCTACGTCACCAACCTGAACAACCTGATCAAGGGCACCGAGTACGAGAACCTCGACCTCGAAGCCATCATCAAGAAGGCCCCCGCCGGTGGCGTTTATAACAACTCCGCCCAGGTCTGGAACCACACCTTCTTCTGGAGCAGCATGAAGCCGAACGGCGGCGGCGAAGCCACCGGCGCTCTGGCTGACGCGATCAAGGCCAAGTGGGGTTCGTTTGACGACTTCAAGAAAGCCTTCCAGGCCTCCGCAGTGGGCAACTTCGGTTCGGGCTGGACCTGGCTGGTCAAGAAGGCTGACGGCTCGGTCGACATCGTGAACATGGGCGCCGCCGGCACCCCGCTGACCACCGGCGACAAGGCACTACTCTGTGTCGACGTGTGGGAACACGCCTATTACATCGACTACCGCAACCGTCGTCCCGACTTCGTCGCCACCTTCCTTGACAAGCTGGCCAACTGGGATTTCGCAGCGCAGAACTTCGCCTGATCGTCTCAACCCGGCTCGCGCCGGGCAAGGCAGGCGCACGAAGGCGACCCTTGGGTCGCTTTCGTCTTTTCCGGCAGCCGCGCGCTGCGGCACACTGAGCCCCATGCTCGACATTCTCTATCGCGACGAGTGGCTCATCGCCGTCGACAAGCCCTCCAGCCTGCTGGTGCACCGCAGCCCCATCGCGGCCGATGCAGAACGCTTCGCCGTGCAGCTGCTGCGCGACCAGATCGGCCAGCGCGTCTATCCTGCGCATCGTCTCGACCGCGGCACCTCGGGTGTGTTGCTGTTCGCCCTCAATCGTGAGGTTGCTGCCGCACTCGGGCAGCAGTTCGAAACGCACACCGTCGACAAGCGCTATGTAGCCATCGTCCGTGGCTACCCGCCCGAGAGCGGCACCATAGACCATCCGCTCGCTCGCCTGCTGGATCCGATCGAGCGTAGCCGCGGACGTGGTGCAGGCGCGCGTGACGACCTGCCAGAGGACGAAGAGCGCAGCTCCAGCCTGGGCACGACGCCGAGCACGGCATCTGCCCAGCCCGCACTGACCCGCTTTCGCCGCCTGGCGACGACCGAACTGCCCCATGCGGTCGATCGCTACCCGACCAGCCGCTACGCCCTCGTCGAGCTTGAACCCGAGAGCGGGCGACGCCACCAGTTGCGCCGGCATCTCAAGCACATCTCGCATCCCATCATCGGCGATTCAAGCTACGGCAAGGGCCGACACAATCGTCTGTTCCACACGCTGTTCGGCTGTCAGCGCCTGCTTCTGGCCTGCACCCGCCTCGGTTTGACACATCCCGTAACGAGGACCCCGCTGATCCTGCAAGCCGCGCCAGCCGAAGACTTTTCACGGGTGATGGAAGCCCTCGGTTGGCATGACGTGCTGCTGGAATAGCGCTTTTCGCCTCACCCTGCATGCAGCTTTCAAGGCACAATCGCGGGGTTGCCGACACCCGGCCTCATGGCCGGAAGCCGGCCTTACCGACCACTTACGCACGATCAGGCACACCGATGAATCCGCTCCTTCAGGTAAGCCAGCTCGGCCAGCAGATCTGGCTCGACAACCTTTCCCGCACCTTGCTCAACGACGGTGAGCTCGCGCGCTTCATCACCGAGGACGGCATCGCTGGCGTGACCACCAATCCGGCCATTTTTCACAAGGCCATTGCGGGCGGGCGCTACTACGAGGACGATCTGGCGGCACTTAAGCAGCAGGGGCTGAGTGCCGAAGCCCGTTACGAGGCACTGGTAATTCCCGACGTGCAAGCTGCCTGCGACCTGCTGGCATCGCTACATCGTGCAAGCGGCGGCAATGCCGGCTATGTCAGCCTCGAAGTTTCGCCTGAACTGGCGCATGACGCCGCCGGCACGCTCGCCGCTGGCCTGCGCCTGAGCGCGGCAGTCGACCGGACAAATCTGCTGATCAAGGTGCCCGCCACGGCGGCCGGCATTGAAGCCATCGAGCAACTGATCGGCGCGGGCGTCAACGTCAACGTCACGCTGCTGTTCTCGCTCGCGCACTCGGACGCAGTGGCCCAGGCCTACCTGCGCGGCCTCGAGCGCCTGCGCCTCGCCGGCGGTGATGTGACCCGCGTCATGTCGGTGGCGAGCCTGTTCCTGTCGCGTGTCGACTCCCTGGTCGACAAACAGCTGGAAGAGCTGGGCGGCCAGGCGCTCGCGCTGCGCGGGAAAAGCGCAGTCGCGATCGCGAAACTGGCTTATCAACGTTATCGCGAACGCTTTCACGGGCCCGAGTTCGCCACGCTGCGCAGCCTCGGCGCACGGCCTCAGTTCATGTTGTGGGCCAGTACCGGCACCAAGAATCCGGCCTACAGCGATCTGCTCTATGTCGAGCCGCTAATTGGCGCAGAAACGATCAACACTCTGCCCGATGGCACGCTCGCCGCCTTGCGGGATCACGGCCAGGCCGGCAACACCCTTGGCGCGGATGTCGTCGAAGCAGCGGCGCAGTATTTAGCACTGGGGCAAACAGGAATCGACCTTGAACAGGTCGGCGAGCGCCTGCAGCGGGAAGGCCTGGACCAGTTCGAGCAGGCCTTTGCCGCCCTGCTGCAGCTGACAAGCTGAGCCGGCAAGGCTGCATTTCAGGCCGGTGCAAGCGTATCCGTGTTGCGCATCAGTGCGGCACGCGGCACGCCACGCTGGTTGCCGGCCGCCGCGAGCAGTTCCTTCATGTCGAGAATGAGCACGATCTGACCATTGGACAGGGTGCTCACCCCGGCAACGCCCTTCGGCCGGAAGTCATCGAGCGACTTGATCACCGCATCCTCACGGCCAGCGAAACTGTCGATCGCGAGAATGAAGGACAGCTCTGCCGCCTGCATCAGCACCCCGAATTGCGGCACGCGCTCCTGAGGCCAGCCGAGCAGCGACGACAGCGGCAAAATCTGCAGCACTTCGCCCCGCACCACCGCGGTCGCCTTGCCGCCCACGTCCTGGATGATGGACGGATCAATCGGCAATATCTCGCGAACCATCGACAGCGGCACGGCAAACGGCTGCTCGCCAAGGCGCACGAGCAACACGGGCAGGATGGCGAGGGTCAGCGGCAGGCTGATGGTGAGGGTCGTGCCCTTGCCATGTTGCGAGCGTATCTCGATGGCACCGTTGAGCTTCTGGATGTTGGTTCGCACCACGTCCATGCCCACGCCACGGCCCGACACGTCCGAGACCTGCTCGGCCATCGAGAACCCGGGCAGGAAGATCAGGTTATAGGTCTGGCGATCATCCATCGTGCTCGCCTCCTCATCCGTGATGAGGCCCTTGGCAAGTGCCTTGCGGCGCAGTCGCTCCGCATCCATGCCACGACCATCATCGGCAACGAGAATGACGATGTGGTCACCCTCCTGACGCGCTTCGAGGCGGACCCTGGATTTTTCCGGCTTGCCCGCTGCGCGGCGTCCGGCACGATCCTCCACCCCGTGATCCACCGCGTTGCGAATCAAATGGATGATGGGATCGGACAGATCCTCGATCATCGTCTTGTCGATCTCGGTGTCCTCGCCGACCAGCTCCAGCTCGACGTCCTTGCCGAGGTTGCGAGCAAGGTCCCGTGCAATACGCGGATATTTCTGGAACAGGCGCCCGATCGGCTGCATGCGGGTCTTCATGACCGCACTCTGCAGGTCGGAGACGAGCAGGTCGAGCTGACTGACCGCCAGGTCAAGCGCATGCAGCGTCTCGGTATCGTTGCGCCCGCTCAGGATGTCACTGCGCAAGGCGTTGAGCCGATTCTTGGTCAGACCAATCTCGCCCGAAAGGTTGAGCACCTGATCCAGCCGCGAGGTATCGACACGGATCGAGTTGTCGCGCTGGCGTTCCCCTTCGCGCCGCCCGATCGGCCCGCTGACGCCCGGTGAGTCGGTCGTGCGTCGCCCAACCGCCGCCTTGATGATTGCCTCAGGTGAGCCAGGGGCGGCATCGGCCACTGCAACGCCCACAGGGGCTGCGGCAGCGGTCTTCGCCACCGTCTGCGCCGTTGAGGTGGATGGCCTGGTCGACGACTCAGCGGTCACGACCGCATACAACAAATCCCAGTCAGGCCCGCTCGGCGGCGGCGCCTTTTCGGCGCTGGGGGCGGCGACCACCGGCTCGCCCACAAGCGTTGCCTGCAGGCCACGGATCAGCGCCGGATCGGCTGGCGGTGGCTGCGTACCGCGCTCCAGGTAGCCAAACATGTCGCGCACCGCGGATGTGGCCCCCAGAATCGTATCCATGGCTTCATGCGTGATCGACAGCTCACCGTTGCGCAACTTGTCGAACAGGCTCTCGGTCAAATGGCACAGCGTGACCAGTTCACTCGCATTCAGAAAGCCTGCCCCGCCCTTGATGGTGTGGAAGCCGCGAAAAATGTCGTTGAGCAGGCTGCGATCTTCGGGCGAACGTTCCAGTTCGACCAGCTTGTTGTCCACCCCGGACAGCAGGTCCCCGGCCTCGACCAGAAAGTCCTGCAGCAGGTCTTCCATTCCCGAAAATTCACTCATGGCTCACTCTAACTCCACACTGTCCATTGCGGGGGACACCACCCCGCTGGCCCCATCACCCGGCCAAAGCCAGGCGCGGGATCAGAAACCCAGGCTCCCGAGCAGATCGTCGACCTGCTCCTGACTGGTCACGACCTCGGCACGGGACTCACTGTCCATTACCGGCCCGTTCATCAGACAGCTCGCTCGCTCGCCTCTCACTGCGGGCGGTGCCGCCTCGAGCAGCACCTGAAGCAGCTGCGTCTCGAGCGTCTGAGCCGCCTGCAGGATGCGTTTGATGACCTGCCCGGTCAGATCCTGAAAATCCTGCGCCATCATGATTTCCATCAACTGCGCATTGCTTGCGCGACTGTCGGCCTCGGCCTGGCCAAGAAAAATACGCGTCTCGGCGCTCAGTACGCGAAACTCGTCGGGAGACATCGCGCCAGCAAACAGCGCCTCCCAGCGCGCGTGCAGGGCGCCCGCTCCAAGCTGAATCCGATCCTGCAGCGGCCGCGCGATGTCGATCGCGTTGAGCGCCCGACTGGCCGCCTGCTCGGTCATCTGTGCGATGTAATCCAGCCGCTGGCGTGCATCAGGCATCGCCTTCGCCGCGTCATGCAAGGCCTCATCGAGCCCGAGTTCGCGCAAGGTGTCGTGCAATTGCCGCGCCATCTGGCCGAGACGATTGAAGACTGCGCCACCGTCTGCGGCGTGGATCACGTCGGGATCGGGTTGAGCCGCATCCGGCACTGCATCGGCAAGCTCGACCTCGGAGACTACAGCATCGAACAAGGCCTGCAATTCGTCGCTGTCTCCAAGCCCATCGCCAAGCACCGCTGCACCGACCGGCGGCGCTGGCGACGCCATCGCCGCCGGTCGTGCGGCAATGCTGTCAAACAACGCCTGCAGGTCATCCGAGTCGCCCGACTCGTCGAATTTCGGCCTCTTGCTCATGTTCAGGCTCCGTCTTTGTAAGGGCTCGACCGCTCAGGCGGGACGCCCCATTTTCTCGAAAATCTTCTGCAGCTTCTCCGCCAGCGTCACCGCCGTAAACGGCTTGACGACATAACCGCTTGCCCCAGCCTGAGCTGCGGCGATGATGTTTTCCTTCTTGGCCTCGGCCGTGATCATCAGCACCGGCAGATGCTTGAGCTGTGGCGTGCGGCGAATCGTCTGCAACAGCGTCAGGCCGTCCATGTTCGGCATGTTCCAGTCGGTGACGACAAAATCGAACGGTGTGGCCGTCAGCTTCTGCAATGCGATCGCACCGTCTTCGGCCTCATCGACGTTGGTATAGCCGAGCTCTTTGAGCAGGTTGCGGACGATCCGCCGCATCGTTGAAAAATCGTCAACGATCAGAAACTTGAGTTTGGGGTCGGACATATAGCGTTCTCCATTTGTGCCTAGGCGAGCTGATCAGGCCGCCCGGCGCGCACGCTCAAGCAGCGGGCGCAGTGTTTCGGCGAGTACATCAGCGTCGAATTTTGCCACGTACGAATCCACCCCCACTCGCTTGCCCATCGCCCGATTGGCTTCGGACGACAGAGAGGAATGCATCACCACCGGAATTCCGCCAAACCGTGAATCGCCCTTGATGTTGCGTGTCAGCACGTAACCGTCCATTTCGGGCATTTCGGCATCGACCATGATCAGGTCGATCTCGTCAGCCACATGGCGGCAGGCCTGATCAGCGTGATCGGCGATGCTGGCCAGCCGTGTCCACGCTTCCAGCCCGTTCTGGGCATGCTTGTGGCGAACCCCAAGTTTGTCGAGAACTTCGGTGATCTTGCGCCGTGCAACTGCCGAATCATCGACGAAGAAGACATTCACCTCGTGGCCATTGCCGATGGGCGTGATGTTGCCGATCGCGGCATCACCGAAGGTGTTCGCGAGAATGCTCTCGACGTCGAGAATGGAAACCAGCCGGCCATCACGCAATTCGGTGATTGCGGTGATGTAGGCGTTGCTGCCACCCGAAACATTCTCGGGCATGCGCACCTTCTCCCAATCGACGCGAATGATGCGGTCGACATCGTTGACCAGGAAACCGAGCGTGCGCTTGCTGTATTCGGTCACCATCATCGCACCCTTCTGTTGCGCTCCAGGCGGAGCGAAACCGAGGATGCCTGCCAGTGACAGCACCGGGATGACATTGCCTCGCAACGAGATCAAGCCCTCTACGCCGTGCGGCATATTGGGCGTGCGCGTGATGAAAGGCGTCGTGGACACTTCGCGCACCTTGAACACATTGATGCCGAAGGTCTCGGTCGTACCGAGGGAGAACAGCAGAATCTCCATGCAGTTGGAACCCGCGAGCTGGGTGCGACCATCGATTGAATCAGTCAGCCCCGCTTCGTCCTGGTGGTCAAGGTTCAGCATGATATTTCCTCAATCCTGAGCATGTGGCACACAGCCTTCCAGCAACAAGCGACTCAGCGTTCTTGCCAGCCGCTGGGGTTCGAACTTGGGCACATACTCATCCACGCCTACGGACTTGCCCAGCTGCTGGTTGGAGTTACCCGACAGGGATGAATGCATGATCACCGGAATGCCGGCGAAGCGACGGTCTGACTTGATGTGCTTGGTCAGGATGTAGCCGTCCATTTCGGGCATCTCGACATCCGTCAGCACAAGACTGACGAGATCACTGACCTTGCGATCGGTCGCCTCAGCGTGCGCTGCAGCTTTCTTGAGCTCATCCCAGGCCTGGCGACCATTCATCGCCGCCACGTAACGCACGCCCATGGCATCGAGGGTCTGCTGGATCTGCTTGCGTGCCACCGACGAGTCGTCGGCAAAATACACCACATGGCCCTCGGCGTCGGGCAAGGGGGCGATGTCCTTGAACAGGAGTTCGTTGTCGTAGCGTGCGGTCTCCGACAATACCTTCTCGACGTCAAGCATCATCACCAGCTTGTCGCCCGGCAGCTCGGTGACGGCAGTGACGAGCCCGCCCATGTTGGCCGTCAGCATTTCAGGCGGCACCCGCATCTGCGACCAGTCCAGGCGCAGGATGGTATCGACGGCCTCCACCAGAAAACCCTGGGTGTGACCGTTGTATTCGGTGACGATCATGATGTCCCGCGGCGTCTCGACCCCCATGCCGACATAGCGCGCAAGGTCGACCACCGGCACCAGTGCACCACGCAGACTGACCATGCCCTCGACCGACGAGGGCATCTCGGGGGCGGCCGTGATGTTTGGCCTGCGCATGACCTCGCGCACCTTGAAAACGTTGATGCCGAAGGTCTCGCGGCGGCCCGTGCGCGGATCCGGCCCGAGCGTGAAGAGCAGAATTTCGAGCTTGTTGGTACCCGCGAGCCGGGTGCGCGCATCGATGTTCTTGAATAGATCAGACATTGTTTTCCCCGCCTGGGGCAGTAGTCGGTCATCGCAGCGGCGACGGTATGAAACGGATAACGGCAACCAGCCGGCGGACTTGAGGCCTGGCCTTCAGCGCGGGGGCGGGGGCGGCAAACCCTGGATCAACCCACCCACCCGGCCCAGCGGTGCAATGGCCGGAGGGACGGCATTGCCCTGAATCTGTTCGCCGATCTCGTTGCTGGTCTCACCCGTCTGTACCTCGACCCCCGCAGTGCTCTTCTGACTGCGGATGGACTCCTCGGTCAGCTTGTTCAGCACGATGATGCTGATCCGGCGGTTGGTGGAGTCGAAGGGGTCCTCACGGTTTAATGGAATGGTATCGGCGAGACCGACGACGCGCAGCATCTTGCCCGCCTCCAGCCCGCCGGCAACCAGCTCCCGGCGCGAGGCATTGGCGCGATTGGACGAGAGTTCCCAATTCGAAAACCCGCGCTCGCCCCCCGCATACTGTGACGAATCGGTATGCCCCGACAGGCTGATCCGGTTGTCGACGTCGTTCAGCGCCCGCGCAATCTCACGCAGCAAATCACGCGTATAGGGTCGAAGCTCGGCGCTGGCGGACTGGAACATCGGGCGGTTCTGCTCGTCGACGAGTTGTATGCGCAAACCCTCTGAGGTGATGTCCATCAGTATCTGGTTCTTGAACTGACGCAAGGAAGGACTGGCCTCGATCACGGCGTCCAGCCGTCCCTTCAGATCAATCAACTTCGCTCGCTCCTTGCGCTCGGCGAGCTTCTCAGCACTGACCTCGGCGTCGCTCTTGCGCTTGCCCCCCGCAGCATCCATGTTGAACGAGCGGGTGCTGTCGACATCGCCGCGCTTGACCTGCCCCACCGAGCGCGTCAGATCTTCACCGCCACCGGGAATCACGCTCGAGCTGTCGCCCGACCCCTCACCCCCGGCCATCGACACCTTGATCGGATTCTGGAAATAATCGGAGATGCCCTCGAGGTCGCCCTGGGCCGTGGAGCCGAGCAGCCACATCAACAGAAAGAAGGCCATCATGGCGGTCACGAAGTCCGCGTAAGCGATCTTCCACGCGCCACCGTGCGCCCCGCCGCCGCCCTTCTTGATGCGTTTGACGACAATCGGTTGCTGGGTGTCGTCGCTCACGCCACGCTCCCCTTAAACCCGTCGCTGGTCTGCGCTCGCATCGCTCAGCCCTTGCGGTTCTTGATTTCCTGCTCGAGCTCGGCGAAGCCCGGGCGATCGGTCGAGTACAGGACCTTGCGTCCAAACTCAATCGCAACCTGTGGTGCGTAGCCATTCATGCTGGCAAGCAGCACCACTTTCATGCATTGGTAGATCTTTCCGCTCTCCTCGACCTTTTGCTCAAGCTGACCGGCAATCGGCGCCACAAAGCCGTACGAGACCAGAATACCGAGAAAGGTACCGACCAGCGCGCCACCGATCATCTTGCCCAGCACGGCGGGCGGCTGGCCGACCGAACCCATCACGTTCACCACGCCCATCACCGCCACCACGATACCGAAAGCCGGCACCGCGTCGGCCACCTTGGACACCACATGTGGCGCCTGATGCGCCTCGGTATGATGGGTTTCGATCTCCATGTCCATCAGGTTCTCGATCTCGAAGGCGTTCAGATTACCGCCCACCATCATGCGCAGGTAGTCGGTCATGAATTCGATCGCATGGTGGTCTGCAGAAACGCTCGGATACTTGGAAAAAATCGGGCTTGAATCCGGATTCTCGATATCACCTTCAATCGACATCAAGCCTTCCTTGCGGACCTTGGCGAGGATCTCGTAAAGCAGCGACAGCAGGTCCACATACATGGCCTTGTTGTACTTCGAGCCCTTGAACACCGAAGGCAATGCGCCAACTGTCGCCTTGATCGCCTTGGGTCCGTTGCCGGCGACGAAACCACCGATCATCAGACCAAAGATCGCGAGATATTCCATCGGCACCCACAGTGCGGCAAGACTGCCGTGCACGGCATAAGTACCGACCGAGGCCGCGAGGATGATGACGTAGCCAATGATCAGGAACACTGGACACTCCAGAAAAAAAGGGGGGCTGCTGCAAAGCCTAGTCGCAAGCAGTTGTGCAGCGCGTGACTTTTAACGTCCGCTCCGGGGAAAACTTGAATCGGACGTGAGCGACTTTGCACGGGCCAAAAAACTGGGGCTGCCCAACCTGCGGGCAGCCCCAGTTCCGTAATTTCCGCCCGAACGCGTCGGGCCGTGATCACAATCAGGTGGTCGCGGCTGTCGCCTTTTGCTTGGCCACGGCACGCGGCTTGCCTACGCCCGCCCTGGAAGCACGTGACTTGCCCGCACGCGAAGGCATGTTGCACAGGCCGCAAACGTAGGCGTGCACCGGGTCGTGGGCATGGGCGACAAAATGGCCACCACACGAGGTGCAGGCCGCCGTCTGCAACAGGTCGGCGTCAAAAAAGCGCACCAGCGTCCACGCACGTGTCAGGCTCAGTGCCGGCTCGACGGCACTCGCCTCGATATGGTCAAGATAAAGGTGGTAGGCCTTGATGATCGCATCGAGCCCCCTTGCTGCGGCTTGGCCGGCATAAAAACGATAAAGCGCCATGAACAGCGACGAGTGCACGTTGGGCTGCCAGGTCATGAACCAGTCGGTCGAGAATGGCAGCATGCCCTTGGGCGGAGACACCCCTCGCACCTCCTTATAGATGCGCAATAGCTTCTCACGGCTGAGCTTGGTCTCGACCTCGAGCATCTGCATGCGCGCGCCGAGCTGCACCATCTCGACCGCACGGCCAATGTCATCTGCTTCTTCAATGACGCTCTTGTTCTTCATCTCATGCTCCTCAGGCCCCGTCTTCAGCAGCCCTGCCTGCTGCGATGATCGCAGCGTGCAGGCCGGCGCTGACCGCATCGCGCCCTTCCCCCGCCATCAAACGGGCAAGCTGAGCATCGTCGAAGCGAAAACAGGGCACCAGCATCTGACTACCGGCCATTCTTACCAATTTGGCCGCACTCATCGTCTCGATCAGGTCAGCCAGCTCATCACTGACACCGAGCCGGAACATTGCCGTGGCCCGATCACTGCGCAACATCTGTTGAGCAAGCATCAAGTAGGCAAGGTTCAGTTCACGGATCTCGGCCTGAAAGTCGGGTCTAGCCATAATTTCCATTCCCTTTCAGGCACGAACGTAAGCAAACTTAATGTAATTTCTCAGAAGCAGCAAGTTACAAAGTCACATTACGGCCACGACGGGCCGACATGAGCGTTGCCGTAAAACGACACCCGGACAGAATCAGGAAGAAAGGTTGCGCGCCTGCGAGGCCACCACGCAGTTGCGCCCGCGCCCCTTGGCGAGGAATGCACTACGGTCGGCAAGCTTGATCAGCGCTTCCATGCTGGCCGTCGATCCTTCGCGTGTCGCCACACCGACGCTCACCGAAAGATTGAGAAGGGGGCCACCCGTTTCGATCGCGAGGCCCTGAGCTGCGGCCCGCAGTCGCTCTCCGCAGGACAAGGCCGCGCGCAGGTCGGAGTCAGGGCAGATGACCAGAAACTCGTCCCCGCCCGTACGGCAGATCACGTCCTGTGCGCGCAAGACGCCCCGCAATGCATCAGCCATCTGGCGCAGCGCCATGTCGCCGACATCATGGCCGTGCGCATCATTGACCTCCTTGAAGCCATCCAGGTCTACGATCATGACTGACAGGGGACGATTGTGCCGCGCGCATGACAACCATTCCATCTGCATACGTTCGATCGCATAGCGACGGTTTGGTATCCCTGTCAGGGAATCAGTCATTGCGGCTTCCTGCAGGCGACGATTCGAAATGGCGAGCTCGGCGGCGAAATGCCGCAATTCCTCGCGCTCGCGCTCGAGTTCACGCTGCAGGGTCATTGTTCGGCGACCCGATCTGAGGCGCAAAGCCAGCGATCGTCGATAAAGGGGCCGGACCAGAAAATCATCCACGCCCACCGCCGCCGCCTCCTGGAGAAGACTGTCCTTTTCGCTGTCGAGCAAGGCGATCAAATACAGGGACTGCCCGAAGCGGGTGGCACGCAAGGCCTGAATCAGCTCGGCACCGCAATGCTCGCCTGTCCAGTCGACCAACAACAACTGGGGCTGGATATCGATCGTCCGTTCGATCGCGAGACTGCAGTCATCTTCGTCCACCACCAGAAACTCGCCCGCCCCCAGCGCCTCCCTGATCAGCGCCCGCTCCATCGCGTTCGCCCCCACGACCAGTACCCTCATGGGCCCGTCCGCCGAGGCGGGATCGACGCTTGCCGACTGATCGGTCGACTCGGCGGACGGTGCATCCGGTGCCGCGTGAGCGTCACCTGGCAGCGGAAGCTGTTCCTCGGCGGATAGCCCGGCAAAAGAGGGCGCCCGCTGGGTATCGAGCTGCAGCAGCTTGCCCCATTCGCCCCAGTCACGGCCAATGCGTTCGCACAAGGCAACGAAATCGCCGTGCGGCAGGCCCAGTCGGCTCGCGAGCCTCAGCATCGGCCCCATCAGACGCGCCTGTTCGGATTCGGGCGCAAGACACAACTGGGCGATCGCTCGCGACAACACGAGGCACTGAATGATGCCCGCCTCACGCGAACCTTCGGCATAGCCAACCGCCTCCGGCATCTCATAAAAACGCACGGGCTCAACCAGGGGTATCGGCAGCCCCCAGTCGAGAAGCATCGCCGCACCGAGCTCACTGTGCGTCATCGCAAAGGCAGCCTGCTCCAGGTCCATCTGACGCAATTCGGGTCGCGCCGCAATCTGACCCAGCAATCGCCCGAAATCGGCTGGATACAGGGTCGCCATGGCGAGTTCTCCAACCCGCGCCAACAAGCCCAGGCTGAACGCCTCGTCGGCTGCAACCACGCGTACACGCTGTGCCAATGCCTGCATCGACAAGGCCATCAGCAGGGACGATGACCAGAAGCGCGCGTAGTCGAAGGCCTCGCATGCACCCTTGCGATAATTCGACAGCAGCGAAAAACCCAATGCCAGCGTCCGCACCGCAGGCAGGCCCAAGACCATCAGTGCATCCTGCACCGACACCACGGACCTGCCGTTCACAGACACGAGGCCATTGGCTGCCTTGACCAGACGTCCCACGAACGCCGGATCGGCCTTGATCACACGTGCAAGCTCCGCCACAGACACGTCGGGAGACTGCGCAAGCCGAATGATCGCGATCGCCACGCCGCGCGGCGAGGGCAGGTCGCCCGCAGCCTTGAGCTGTTCGAAACGCTTCATGTCGATAGGCTGCGGCATGGAATCCTCTGACTATGATGATGAATCGTCTGCAAGTCTCGGCCACGCGTAAATTCACCCCCAGCTGACCTTTGGCAGCTACGGCGCGGACGAAGCATTTGGAATGGCGCCACAGTATATGGCGTTTCAAGGCCGGGCCCGAGCTGAAAAGCACGCTAGAATCCGGGAAAGACGTCATCTCCCTCCTGATCCACCTCATGAACTTCTGCTCGAACTGTGGCGCCCGCGTCGAATTCCGCATCCCGGCGGGCGACAGCCTTCCGCGCCATGTCTGCCCCCAGTGCGGCGCGATCCACTACCAGAATCCCAAGCTGGTGGTGGGCGCACTGGCCGAGTGGGAAGACCGCATCCTTCTCTGCCGCCGCGCCATTGAGCCCCGTCATGGCTTCTGGACGCTGCCCGCCGGCTTCATGGAAAACGACGAAACCACTGCAGAGGCCGCCGCGCGCGAAACTGCCGAGGAGGCCTGCGCGCGCATCGAGGTCGGTGCGCTATACACGCTGATCGATGTGCCGCACATCAGCCAGGTACACCTGGTCTACCGCGCCCGTCTGCTCGACCTGGACTTCAGCGCCGGAGAGGAGTCACTCGAAGTCGCCCTGTTTCGCGAGGAAGACATTCCCTGGGACGACATTGCCTTCCGCACCATTGGCATGACCTTGCGCTATTTTTTCGACGACCGTCGTCGTGGGCGCTGGCCTTTTCACTGCGCCAGTCTGCCGCCTCCCCCGCCTCTCGCATGAGCCGCGCACGCCACATTCGGGCGCTGCACACATAAGCCTATAAGCGCATCAGGGTTGAGTGCCCCTGCGCAGAGGGCGATAATTCACCGATTACTCCCCCGCACGGCGGATCATGAGCAGCTACCTCTTCGTCGTCATCAGCGCGGTTTTGGTGAACAACGTCGTCTTCGTTCGCATCCTGGGCCTGTGCCCATTCATGGGCGTGTCGAAGAAGCTTGAGACCGCGATCGGCATGGGTGCGGCGACCACCTTCGTGCTCACGCTCGGTTCAGGCTCGAGCTATCTGATCGACCACTACCTGCTGCAGCCCTTTGACCTGGGCTATTTGCGCACACTGTCCTTCATCGTCGTCATCGCCGCGATCGTGCAGCTCACCGAGCTGGTCATCCAGAAGACCAGCCCGCTGCTGCACCAGGTCCTCGGCATCTACCTGCCACTGATCACCACCAACTGCGCAGTGCTGGGCGTGCCGCTGCTCAACGTCGGCATGAAACACAACCTGCTCGAATCCCTGCTGTTCGGCTTCGGCTCGTCGGTTGGCTTCACCCTCGCGCTGGTCTTGTTCGCCGGCATCCGTGAGCGACTGGAAGGCGCCGACGTGCCCTTGCCGTTCAAGGGCACGGCGATCGCGATGATCACCGCCGGACTCATGAGCCTGGCCTTCATGGGCTTCGCCGGCCTCGATCGTTTCCACTGATGCTGCAGCGCCCCGGCCCCCGCCACGAACGAAGAAGACCCACCGCATGCTGACCGCCCTTCTCGTAATGACCGCCATCGCCCTAGTGGTGGGCGCGGCACTGGGCTACGCCGCCATCCGCTTCAAGGTCGAAGGCGATCCCCTGGTCGAAAAAATCGACGCCATCCTGCCGCAGACGCAGTGTGGTCAGTGTGGCTATCCGGGCTGCAAACCCTATGCCGAAGCCATCGCCAAGGGCGAAGCCGAGATCAACCAGTGCCCGCCAGGGGGCGAGGAAGGCATCCGCAAGCTGGCCGACCTGCTCGGGCGCGAGTTCAAGCCATTGTCCGAAGAGCACGGCGTCGAGAAGCCCAAGTCGGTCGCCGTCATCGACGAACAGACCTGCATTGGCTGTACGCTGTGCATTCAGGCCTGCCCGGTGGACGCCATCGTCGGCGCAGCCAAGCAAATGCATACCGTGGTCGAGCCGCTGTGCACCGGTTGCGAGCTGTGTGTCGCACCCTGCCCGGTCGATTGCATCACCATGGTGCCGGTGGCCGATACCGTCCAGACCTGGAAATGGAAGTACCCGGTGGTCGAAATCAGGAAAGTCGCATGATCACGCGCCTGTTCAAGTTCCACGGCGGCATCAAACCCGACGCCCACAAACACGAATCGGCCAGCGCGCCGATCCGTCCACCCGTGTTGCCCTCGAAGCTGGTGGTGCCGCTGCGTCAGAGCACGCGCGCCACCGCACGCTGCAGCGTCGAAGTGGGGCAAAAGGTGCTGAAGGGCCAGCGCATCGGTGAGCCCGAAGGCTTTCTCGGAACCGCCGTTCATGCTCCGACTTCGGGCACGGTGATCGACATCGGCCGCTACACCATGGCCCATGCGTCGGGCCTGGAGACACGCTGCGTGGTCATCGAACCCGATGGCGAGGATCGCTGGGTCGAGCACGCGCCATTCGATGCCGAAGCGGCGGGCCGCGATGCGACGCTTGCCTGGCTGCGCGACTGCGGCCTGGTCGGTCTGGGGGGCGCCACCTTCCCCAGTCACGTCAAACTGGGCAAGGGTTCGGGTGTCAATACGCTGATCCTCAACGGTGCCGAATGCGAACCGTGGATCACCTGCGACGATCGCCTGATGCGCGAACGTGCGGACGACATTCTGGCTGGGGCACGCATTCTGTTCCGACTGATCGGCGCGCGTGAACTCGTAATCGGCATCGAGGACAACAAGCCCGAAGCCATCGAGGCGATGCGCGTCGCGGCACGGCGGGCGGGTGACGCGGTACGCGTCCAGCCTGTGCCTGCACTCTACCCGGCCGGCGGCGAAAAACAGCTGATCCGCGTGCTGACCGGGATCGAGATTCCCTACGGCAAGCTCGGTGCAGACTACGCCGTGCAATGCTTCAACGTCGGCACCGCGCATGCGGTGTACCGCGCAATTGCGCACGGCGAACCCCTGTTGAGCCGCATCGTCACGCTCACTGGCAACGTCGCCCAGCCCGGTAACTGGGAAGTGCTGATCGGCACCCCGATCGACGAACTGCTGCCGCTGGCGCAGCCGAAAGCGGATACCAATCGGCACCTGATGGGCGGCCCGATGATGGGGTTCGCCCTGCCGCGGCTCGATGTGCCGGTCGTCAAGGGCAGCAACTGCATCATTGCCGCCTCACCCACGCTGCTGCCGCCGCCACCGCCCGAACAGCCCTGCATCCGTTGCGGCGAATGCGCGCGCGCCTGCCCGGCCGAGCTCCAGCCCTTCGAGCTGTACTGGTTCAGTCGTGCCCGGAACTTCGGCAAGGCCCAGGAATACAAGCTGTTCGACTGCATCGAATGTGGCTGCTGTGCCTACGTTTGCCCATCCCATATCCCACTGGTCGATTACTACCGCTTCGCCAAAAGCGAGATCTGGGCACGCGAACGCGACAACACGGCCGCTGATCAGGCCCGTGAGCGCTTCGAGTTCCGCAACTATCGACAGGAGCGCGAGAAGGAAGAAAAGGCCGCCAAGCTCGCCGCCAAGGCCGCCGAAACTCGAGCCAAGCTGGCCAGCGAAGGCAGTGGCGAAACCGCGCCAAGTACCGACATGCCCGCGACGGCCACCGAAGACCCAAAAAAGGCCTTGATTGCGGCCGCCCTGGCCCGCGCCCAGGCCCAAAAAACCGCCACGCAAGCGCGTAACGTCGATGAATTGAGCCCGGAAACCCAGGCAAAAATCGCCGAGATCGAGGCCCGGCGCCAGGCGCTCGCCAGCGACGACGTCAGCGCGGCGGACGCAAGCCCCGCGACCAGCGCGCCTGCGCCCGCCGAAACCGAAGGCTCACCCCGCCCCTGACTCCATGATCCACTCCCCCTACATCCGCAAACCGGCAAGCGTCCAGCGCGTGATGGGCACGGTGCTGCTCGCCCTCACGCCTGGCATCGCTGCGTATGCCAGCAAAGTGGGCGCCGGCATACTCGTCAATCTCGCCATCGCCACGATCACGGCGCTCGCGGCCGAAGCCCTGATGCTGACGCTGCGCAAGCGTCCGGTCGGCATCGCCATCACCGACCTCTCGGCGGTTGTCACGGCCTGGCTGGTTGCGCTGTGCTTTCCGCCCATCGTGCCCTGGTGGCTGACGATGTCCGCCGTGCTGGTGGCGATCATCGTCGCCAAGCATCTCTATGGCGGCCTGGGCCAGAACCCATTCAACCCGGCCATGGTCGCCTACTGCTCGATGATCGTCGCCTACCCGGCGCTGATGTCGCAATGGCCACCTGCAGGCGTGCTCAGCTTCGAAACCCAGCTCGGGCTGATCCTGGGCGCAGCACGCGACATCGACGGCATGACCGGTGCCACGGCGCTCGATGCGCTGCGCACCGGGCTGCGCAGCGGCAACGGCGGGGTCGATGCGGTCATGCAGGGTTCGGCCTTCGGCTTTCTGGGCGGACGCGGCTGGGAATGGATTTCGCTAGGCTACATTGCCGGCGGGGCACTGCTGCTGCTTACCCGCTGCATCACCTGGCACATGCCTGCCGCCTTCATCGGCGCCCTGGTTTCGATCTCGGGCGTGTTCTGGCTCTTCGACCCGACACGCTTCGCCTCGCCGCTGTTCCACCTCGCCAGCGGGGGGGCCATGCTTGCCGCGTTCTTCATCGTCACCGACCCGGTATCAGGCGCCACCACGCCACGCGGCAAGCTCATCTTCGCCGCCGGCATCGCCCTGATCGCCTGGCTGATCCGCAGCTTCGGCGCCTACCCGGAAGGGATCGCTTTCGGGGTGCTGCTGATGAACCTGTGCGTGCCGCTGATCGACATGAAAACCCAACCACGTGTCTTCGGCCATCGAGACGCCCCTCGCCACCAGGACGAAGGAGGCCCGCAGTGACGGCGCGTTACAGTGCCACGCGCACCTCGCTGCGCACAGCCAGCATCATGCTGGTGTTCACGCTGGTGTTTACCACCTTGATGGCCGCCACCTACGGCCTCACGCGCCCCGCCATCCAGGCCTCGATGCAGGAGGCCCAGATGCGCCTGATCGACGAAGTGCTGCCGCCGGGCAGCTACGACAACGACCTGCTCGACGATGTCGTGCGCGTCGGCCCCACGCCCGCGCTCGGCCTGGATGACGGCGGCCGTATCTGGCGCGCGCGCAGGGCGGGTCAGCCGGTCGCGCTGATCGTCGAGACTGCCGCCACCGATGGCTACGCCGGCCGCATTGCCATGGTGGTGGCGATCAACACCAACGGCCTGCTGTCGGGTGTGCGTGTCACGGCACACAAGGAAACCCCGGGGCTGGGCGATTACATCGACCCGAAGAAGGATCGGCGCAAGGACATGCCCTGGATCGGCCAGTTTGCTGTTGCCACCTGGAAGAACGTCAACACGGCGACGTGGGCCGTGCGCAAGGACGGCGGCACCTTTGGCTACCGCACTGGCGCCACGATCAGTGCCCGTGCCGTCGTTGGCGCGGTCGGTCGCGCCACCGCCTGGGCCAGCGCAAGGCAGGACGCCCTGTTCGCCGCCCCTGCCGGCAGCACCTTCGGAGTGCAACCATGACCCCGCAACAGTTTCGTGACCTCTCTTACAACGGCTTGTGGAAGCAGAATGCCGGCCTGGCGCAGTTGCTCGGCCTGTGTCCGATCCTCGCCATCAGCACCAGCGTGGTCAACGCCGTCAGCTTGGGGCTGGCCACCATCCTGGTGATGGCGCTGGCCAACCTCACGGTGGCGACCCTGCGCAACTTCATCCCCTACGAGATCCGCATCCCGGTCTTCGTCCTCATCATCGCCGCGCTGGTCACCGTGGTCGATCTGTCGTTCAACGCCTTCCTGCACGACCTATATCTGGTCCTCGGCATCTTCATTCCGCTGATCGTCACCAACTGCATCGTGCTCGCCCGCGTCGAGGCCTACGCGGCCAAGAACGACCCCCTGACGTCCACCGTGGACGGGGTGATGATGGGCCTCGGCCTGGTGTGGGTACTCGGCGTGCTGGGCGGCATCCGCGAACTGCTGGGCGCCGGCACGCTGTTTTCCGGTATCGAAATGCTCGTTCCCGGGCTGTCGGCCTGGAACGTGTTCGGCAATGACTACCCCGGCTTCCTGATCGCCATTCTTCCGCCTGGCGCCTTTTTTGCACTGGGCTGCCTGATCGCGGCCTTCAACGCCATCAACACCAATCTGGCAGCGCGCGCGCGCAAGCGCCCGCCTGCGGCACAAGCCGCGCCCGAAGCAGCGCCGGCCGAACCCGCCACAGCGGTTTGAACCGATGGCGACGATGAAGCGTGACACGATTCGCGAGTTCTTCCGTCGCCTGCACGACGCCAATCCCACCCCGCAGACCGAACTCGAGTACGCCTCGCCCTATCAGCTGCTGGTGGCGGTGGTGCTTTCGGCCCAGGCCACCGATCGCAGCGTGAACATCGCCACGCACAGGCTGTTCGCCGCTGCACCCACCCCCGAAGCCATGGTGTCGCTCGGCGAGGAGGGCATTGTCGAGTACATCAAGACCATCGGCCTGTTCCGCAACAAGGCAAAGAACACCCAGGCGCTGTCGCGCCTGCTGCTCGAACGCCATGGCGGCGACGTACCGGCCAATCGCGAAGCGCTCGAGGCCCTGCCCGGCGTCGGCCGCAAGACCGCCAACGTGGTGCTCAACACCGTGTTCCGTCAGCCAGTGATGGCGGTCGATACGCACATTTTTCGCCTTGCCAATCGCACCGGGCTCGCGCCGGGCAAGGACGTGGTCGAGGTGGAAAAGGCGCTGATGCGCCGCGTGCCCCGGGACTATCTGCTCGACGCCCACCACTGGCTGATCCTGCACGGCCGCTATGTATGCACCGCTCGCCGCCCGAAATGTGGCCAGTGCAGCGTGCGCGATCTGTGCCTGTTCCGTGACAAGACCGACTGAGCGTCACCAACCAACCCAACCCCATGACGCGTTCCGCTGCGGAACGCCCCCTCCTGGAGCCGACATGTTCAACCCCAGCCGCGACCAGGTGCGCAGCTTCTTCATCGACACCTGGCGCAAACACCGCGCCCGCGAGGTGCTGACACCGATGGAGACGATCGCCGCCGACATCATCGCCCTGCACCCCGAGTACCATGCCACCGTCGAGGATCCGGGCGCGATCGAACGCGATTTCACGCCCGAGGACGGCGCCATCAACCCCTTCCTGCACCTGTCGCTGCATCTGGCCATCGAGGAGCAGTTGTCGATCAACCAGCCGCCTGGCATCCGCGCCGCCTTCGAGGCCGTCTGTGCGCGTCGTGGCGACCGCCACGACGCCTTGCACGATGCTCTGGAATGCCTGGGCGAGATGCTGTTCAATGCCCAGCGCAACGGCACCCAGCCCGATGGCCTGGCCTACATCGGCTGTCTGAAGAAGAAGGCAGGCATGGCTTAGCAACAGCAGCTTGACGAGCGCAGGGGTTGAAAACCTTGCGGACGGCTTTCAGCTTCGTCTTTCAGCTTCGTTTCAGGCAGGGGCGGCAATACTGCAGGCGTTCATTCCGAACCCAGGAACAATCAAGGAGCCCATCATGAGCCCCCGTCGCACCCTCGCCGCCACCGCCCTCGCCACCACCCTCGCGTTCACCACATTCCTTGCTGTCGGCCTGCAGCCCTTCGCTGCACACGCAAGCGACGACCGCGCCCGCAGCAGCGAAGTACGACAGCTGCGCGAGAGCGGCAAGATCCTGCCGATGGAAGACATCCTCAGCCGCAGCCAGGCCGCACAACCGGGTCAGGTCGTCGAGGTCGAGCTCGACCGCGAGGGCGGAACGTATGTCTACGAGGTCAAGATCATCGATGCCGCCGACGCGGTTCACAAGCTTGAGATCGACGCCGCCAGCGGTGAGATCTTGCGTCGCAAGGTGAAATAGGCCATGCGCATACTCGTCGTTGAGGACGATTCGGATCTGAGTGAACGCCTGTGCGCTCGGCTCGAACTTGAAGGCTACGCCGTCGACGTCGCCAGCAACGGCATCGACGGCGCCCACCTCGGCAGCACCGAACCCTACGATGCCGCCGTGCTCGACCTCGGCCTGCCGGGCAAACCGGGGCTGGAGGTATTGAAAGCCTGGCGCGAAGCCGGCAGCCGCCTGCCGGTGCTGATCCTCACCGCGCGCGACGGCTGGGCCGAGCGCGTGGGAGGGCTGCAGGCCGGCGCTGACGACTACCTCGGCAAGCCCTTTCACGTCGAGGAGTTGCTCGCACGACTGCAGGCACTGTTGCGCCGCAGCGCTGCCACACCGACCCTCGAACTGCGCGCGGGGCCATGGCGCCTGGACGAAGGGCGGCAATGCCTGGCGGGTGAAGATGGCAGCGAACAGCCGCTGACTGCCACCGAGTTTCGCCTGCTGCGCTACTTCATGCGCCACCCCGATGAGGTGCTGTCGAAGACGCAACTCTACGAACACGTCTACGATTACGGCGCCGAGCACGACAGCAACGTCATCGAGGTCTATGTGCGGCGCCTGCGCAAGCTGATCGGCACGCAGCACATCGAGACCCATCGCGGACAAGGCTACGTGTTCCTGCCCTGAGTAATGTGCGAAACACGGCGCCAAGGGCAGATGAACGAGCAGATGAACGAGC
>Ga0073904_10000556_pt1 | contig 26910 bp, 22 predicted proteins | sample KloWWTrecipitate_FD_66668 | JGI IMG/M metagenome (GOLD analysis project Ga0073904, IMG submission 66668) | Active sludge microbial communities from Klosterneuburg, Austria, studying microevolution and ecology of nitrifiers - Klosterneuburg... | ecosystem: Engineered > WWTP > Aerobic digester >... | reverse complement strand
GCAGAGCCTGGATCCTGCGAGTTCTTCTTGGCCACTTCGGCGAACGACGCGGGGTTCTTGCGCACCTCGGCCAGCAGTTCTTCGGCGCGGGCCTTGGCCTTGGCGCGATCGGCCGCTGGCGCATCCTTGGGTGCTGCAATCAGGATGTGGCTTGCACGGCGCTCTTCCTTGCCGCTGAGCCGGCCGACATTCTGGTCGTAATAACTCTTGAGGTCAGCTTCGTTGACCGTGATCGATTGCTTGATCGCGTCCAGGTCGAGCACCACGTATTCGATGTTCACCGACTCACTGGCCTGAAACTGCTTCGGATTGGCCTTGTAGTAAGCCTCGATATCGGCGTCACTGGGTGTCACCTTGGCGCTGAAATCGGCCGTCGCGAAACGCGCCACCTGGATCTCGCGCTTCTCGAACAATGCGCCGAGGGTCACGTCGGCGATAGCCGGTGTGGCAACCTCGGTGCCCAGCACACCTGCCTCGACCTGGCGCAGCGAAAGGTCGCGCCGCACCCGCGCTTCAAAGCCTTCCGGCGTCAGGCCCTGGCTGGCGGCCAACTGGCGATAACGCTCCATGTCGAGCTTGCCATCGGCCCCACGCAAGGCGGCAATGGTCGGGTTCTGCTGCAGTTCGCGCGCCAGTCGGGCGTCGCTGGTCGTCAGGTGCAGCTTTTCGGCGGCTTCGGCCAGCACCCGCTCCCGGACAAGACGCTCGAGCGTCGCATAACGCGCAGCCGGCGAGTCGAGCAGCTTGGCATCGATGGTCGGCATCGAGGCGCGAATCCGGTCTGATTCATTCTTGTGGGCAAAGTCCCATTCGGCTTGCGTGATGTCCTGGCTGCCGACGCGCGCCACTGCAACCGACTTGTTGTTCAGCCGGCTATAGCCGTCAACGCCCACCAGTACGAAAGCAGGAATGATCAGCAAGAACATCAGGAACATCAAAACCTTGGTGTGCTTGCGGACGAGATCGAACATGCGCTACTTCTCCATGAAAACGGGAACCGGACTTGGCTGGCGGATGCGTTGGCAGCCGGGCTGTCGCCAAGTCAACAAAAAAGGCGAACATCATGTTCGCCTTTTTCCGGGTGGTGGGTCCTGACGGGCTCGAACCGCCGACCTACGCCTTGTAAGGGCGCCGCTCTACCAACTGAGCTAAGAACCCCACTTAAACCATCAGCATCAGTTCAACGCATCTTTCAATGCCTTGCCTGGGCGGAACTTTGGAACCTTGGCGGCCTTGATTTTAATCGCAGCGCCGGTTCGCGGATTGCGACCAACGCGGGCAGCCCTTTTGCCGACAGCAAAAGTACCGAAACCGACCAGCGAAACAGAGCCACCTTTTTTCAGCGTGGTCTTGACGGCGCCGATGGTGGACTCCAGCGCGCGGGTTGCCGCGGCCTTGGAAATGTCGGCGTGTTTCGCAATGTGTTCGATCAACTCAGTCTTGTTCACAAAGAACCTCTCGTATGGGTGCAGAGACAGGGAGAACATCTCCGCGAGAATCTGGTCACCGCGCGTACTGCATCAGCTGCGTGGTGGGCTCGGTCGCACAGGAAGCCATCGGTCTGGATCACAGAATTCGAAGTCCGTACTGCTGGAGTGATTAAAGCCACGGACCACGACCGTGTCAACCTGCCAGACGGCAATCTTCGGTGCGGACGCGAATTCTATTCGGTTTTGAACAGCTCACCCGCCCGCACGGCTCACGCCCGCAAGGCCTGTTCGATCGCACGCCCCAGGTCCGAGGTACTGGCTTTGCCACCGATATCGGGCGTACGGGGCGCGCCGCTGGCGGGCGCCAGCACGGTCTCGATCGCCGAAAGAACCGCGTCATGGGCGTCCCGGTGGCCCAGAAACTCCAGCATCATTGCGCCGCACCAGATCTGACCGATCGGATTGGCCACGCCTTTGCCAGCGATATCGGGCGCCGAGCCATGGACCGGCTCGAACAGCGAGGGATGCTTGCGCGTCGGATTGAGGTTGGCACTGGGCGCGATCCCGATGGTGCCGGTACATGCCGGTCCGAGGTCGCTCAGGATGTCGCCGAACAAATTGCTGGCAACCACCACGTCGAAAAAGTCAGGACGCTGCACGAAATGCGCCGTCAGGATGTCGATGTGGAATTTGTCAACCGTCACGTCCGGATACGCCTGCGCCATTTCTGCAACACGTTCGTCCCAATACGGCATCGTGATCGCAATGCCATTGGATTTGGTCGCGCTGGTCAGGTGCCGGTTCGGCCGCGAGCGCGCCAGTTCGAACGCAAAACGCAACACCCGGTCCACGCCGATGCGCGACATCACCGTCTCCTGCATCACGATCTCGCGCTCGGTGCCGGCAAACATGCGCCCGCCGATACTCGAGTACTCGCCTTCGGTGTTCTCGCGCACGATGTACATGTCGATCTCGCCCGGGTCGCGCCGGCTGCCGTCGCGGCGCACCACTGGCGCGATGATGCCGGGCATCAGGCGGGCCGGGCGCAGATTGATGTACTGGTCGAACTCGCGCCGGAACAGCAGCAGCGAGCCCCACAGCGACACATGGTCGGCAATCTTCTCGGGCCAGCCGACGGCCCCGAAGTAGATCGCATCATGCCCGCCTATCTGGTCCTTCCAGTCGTCGGGCAGCATCTTGCCGTGGCGTTCGCAATAGTCCCAGCTCGAAAAATCGAAGTGGTCGAACTGCAGCGAAATGCCGAACCTGTCGGCCGCTGCCTCCATCACGCGGATGCCCTCGGGCATGACTTCCTTGCCGATACCGTCTCCGGCAATCACGGCGATACGCTTCGTGCTCATTGCTGCTCCTTGTCAAACACATCGATCCTGGCGCCTGCGCGGCAAGCCAACGCGGCCAGTGCGCCATCCATCCGATTCACGTCCGTGACCTTATCACCAGGCTCACCCCCAGTGCCGTGACCGCCATACCCACAATCGTGGTCACGGTGATCGGCTCCGAGAACAGCACCCAGGCCATCACTGCCGCGGTCGGCGGAACCAGATAGAACAGGCTGGTGACCGTGGTTGCCGCCCCCTTCTGGATCAGCAGGTACAGCAGGGAACTGCCGCCCAGCGTCAACACCAGCACCGACCAGGCCATCGCCCCGATCGCCTGCGGGTCCCAGCGCATGGCCTCGGATTCCAGCAAGGCCAGCGGAAGCGTGACCACCAGCGCAGCGGCCAGTTGTATCGCATTGGCCGTACGCACGTCGCAGGGCCCGACGAAACGCTTCTGATAAAGAGTGCCCACCGTGATCGCCAGCAAGGCACCGACGGCCAGCGACAGGTTGACCAGTGTGATCTGGTCGCCGGCACTGCCCAGGCCCAGCTTGCGCGAGACCACCATGACCAGTCCGGCCAGGCCCAGGCCCAGGCCAGCCCATTGGCGGCGCGAGACGCTGGTTCCGCGCGACGACAGCCAGATCGCCGTCAGTACCGGCTGCAACCCGACGATCAGTGCCGAGACCCCCGACCCCATGCCGGCCTTGACGGCCGCCCAGACCCCGCCCAGGTAGAGCGCGTGCATCAGGATGCCAGTCACCGCCAGATGGCCCCACTGGCGCCGGCCGCTCGGCCAGCGCGAGCGCGACAACCAGATCCAGGGCAGGAAACACACCACCGACAAGGCGTAACGAATAGCCAGAAACGTGAACGGCGGGCCGTGCGGCATGCCATATCGCGCGACGATGAAACCGGTGCTCCAGATCAGCACAAAAACCAGCGGCATCGCCCGCAGCAGCGGATCTTCCCGACCCGAAACGCTCATTTGACCCGTGCCCGGATCTCCGGAACCGCCTTTTGCAGGTAATACACCATCGACCAGACGGTCAACACGGCCGCCACCCAGATCAGCCAGTGGCCCCATTGACGGGTGTCGATCACACCGAACAACACGCCGTCATACAGAAGAAACGGAATCGCCACCATCTGGCCGACCGTCTTGAGTTTGCCGATCATGTGCACCGCCACGCTTTTGGCAGCGCCAATCTGGGCCATCCACTCACGCAGCGCAGAAATCGCGATCTCGCGCCCGATGATGATCAGGCCCACAAAAACATCGGCGCGGTTCAGATGCACCAGCACCAGCAATGAGGCGCAGACCAGGAACTTGTCGGCCACCGGGTCCAGAAACGCGCCAAACGAAGACGTCTGGTTCAGCTTGCGGGCCAGATACCCGTCGAGCCAGTCGGTGGCGGCAAACAATACAAACATGATCGTGGCGACCAGGTTCTTGTTGGGCAGGGTGATGAGCGTTTCGGGCAGGTAGAAGATGCCGACAATGAGGGGGATCGCGACAATCCGCGTCCAGGTCATGATGGTCGGAATCGTCAGAAACATGGGCGAATTGTGGCACGGCCCGCAGCCGCGGCGCACCCTGCGCGCAACTGCGCCAATCTGTCAGTGCAGCGCGCGGTAGATTTCTTCGGCCAGCGCCTGCGATACACCCTCGACCGTGGCCAGATCATCGGCGCTGGCCATGGCCACGCCGCGCACGCCGCCAAAACGTTGCAGCAGCCGAGCGCGCCGCTTGGGGCCGACTCCGGGAATCTCCTGCAATTGCCCGCCGCCGACGCGCACCCGGTCACGCCGGGCCCGCATGCCGGTGATCGCAAACCGGTGTGCCTCGTCGCGTACCTGCGCCACCAGCATCAGCGCCGCCGAATCCTTGCCCAGGTAGACCTTTTCGCGCCCATCGGCAAACACCAGTTCCTCCAGTCCGACGCGTCGGCCCTCGCCCTTTTCCACTCCGACGATCAACGACAGGTCCAGGCCCAGGCCTTCGAACACTTCGCGCGCCATGGCCACCTGGCCCTTGCCGCCGTCGACCAGCACCAGGTCCGGCAGGCGGGCACCATCGGCCAGCGGCTCGCCGCTGTCCTGCGCGGCGCGCGCCGCCTCGACCAGCTTGCTGTAGCGTCGGCTCAGCACCTGGCGCATGGCGGCATAGTCGTCGCCCGGCGTGATGCCTTCGATCGTGTAGCGCCGGTACTGCGCCGGCTGCATCTTGTGGTGCTGATACACGACGCAGGAAGCCTGGGTCGACTCGCCGGCCGTGTGCGAGATATCGAAACACTCGACGCGCAAACCGTCGAGGTCATCGACCGCCAGATCCAGCGCCTGTGCCATGGCCAGCGTGCGCGCCTGTTGCGAACCTTCCTCCGACAGCAAGCGCGCCAACTGCAGCGCCGCGTTGGTCTGCGCCATCTCCAGCCAGATACGGCGCTGCTCGCGCGGCTGGTGCACCACGCCCACCTTGCTGCCGCTTTGTTGCGACAAGGCCTGCACCAGCGACGGCCGCACCGGCTCGCTGGTGATCAGCGAGGCTGGCACGGCCACGTCGATGTAATGCTGGGCGATGAAGGCCTCGAGCACCTTGACCTCGATCGAGGTGCGGGTGTCCTGCGCATCGTCGCCCTCGCCCGACATCGCGACGCCATCGTCCACGTGCACCGGGAAATACGGGCGGTCACCCAGATGGCGTCCGCCGCGCACCATGGCCAGATTGACGCAGGCCTTGCCGCCCTGCACCTTGACTGCCAGGATGTCGACGTCACGGTCCGACACGTTCTCGACCGACTGCTGGTGCAATACGCTGGACAGCGCCGACACCTGGTCGCGCAACTCGGCGGCCTGCTCGAACTCCAGCCGCTCGGCGTGCGCCATCATGCGTGCCTCCAGACGGGTAAGTACCTCACCTGCATCACCCTGCAGAAAGCGCTCGGCATTGGCCACGTCCTGCGCATAGTCGCTGCTGCCCACATGACCCACGCACGGCGCCGAGCAACGCTTGATCTGGTACAGCAGGCAAGGCCGCGTGCGGTTGTTGAACACCGTGTCTTCACAGGTGCGCAACCGAAACAGCTTCTGGATCAGCAGAATGCTTTCCTTGACCGCCCAGGCGCTGGGATAGGGACCGAAGTAGCGATGTTTTTTCTCGACCGATCCGCGGTAATACGAGACCCGCGCAAACGCACTGGCTTGTATCGGCGCCACAGCGGCTTCTGCTTGCGGCGCCAAGGGCGCCCCACCAGCTGCGGCTGCATCTTGCGCCGCAGCGGCCGACGCTGCCGTCTGGCGCCTGCGTTCTGCCGATCCCACCCCGGTACCGGAAAGCCGCAGATAGGGGTAACTCTTGTCGTCGCGAAACAGGATGTTGTATTTCGGGCCCAGCGTCTTGATCAGGTTGTTTTCGAGTAGCAGCGCCTCGGCCTCGGAGCGCACCACCGTGGTCTGCAGACGCGTGATCTGTCCCACCATGTGGCCGATACGCGTGCCGCCATGGGTGTTGCGAAAGTAGCTGGCAACGCGCTTTTTCAGGTTGATCGCCTTGCCCACATACAACACCGCGCCAGCCGCATCGAAGAAGCGGTAGACACCTGGCAGACCGGGCAAGGCCGCCACTTCCGACAACAGCTGCGCGTCATGGCCGGGCCGCGCGTCTGTGCCATTCGCGGACGCACCGCGGTTCGCTGGCGGTTCGGTCGCCGCTTGCATGGGTCCGTCACTGGGTTTGGGCATAGACCCGTATTGTGGACAATCTGGCGCATGAACCCGCCAACCCGATGGGACATCTTCTGCAGGGTCATCGACAACCACGGCGACATCGGCGTCAGCTGGCGCCTGGCGGCTGACCTGGCCAGCCGGGGAAATCAGGTCCGCCTTTGGGTCGATGACACCAGCGCACTGCCATGGATGGCGCCAGGGGCGATGCAGGGACAGTGGCCGGGTATCCGCGTGCTGGGCTGGGACCAGGCCAGTGATGCGCAGGTGCTGCGGGCGCTGGAGCCGTCCGATGTGTGGATCGAGGCCTTTGGCTGCGAGCTTGCGCCATCCTTCATCCGCCACAGGCTGGCTGCGGCCGCGCCAGCGCCGGTCTGGATCAACCTGGAATACCTTTCGGCCGAGCCTTATGCCGAACGCTCGCACCGGCTGGCATCGCCGGTGATGCAAGGTATCGCGCGCGGGCAGACCAAATATTTCTACTACCCCGGATTCACGCCGGCCAGCGGAGGCCTGCTGCGCGAGCGCGATCTGGCGGCACGCAAGGCAGGATTCGACCGCGCGCGCTGGCTGGAGCGTCAGGGCATACGCTGGCAGGGTGAGCGCCTGGTCTCGCTTTTCTGCTACGAACCCGCTGCCTTGCCAGCCCTGCTGGCGCACTGGCAACACGGCGCCGAGCCGACCCGCCTGCTGGTGACGCCTGGCCGTGCAGCTGCCGCCGTTCAGGGCGCCCTTGGCACATGCGGTGATGGCGTGACGGGTGTCGGCGCGCTGGTTATCGACATGTTGCCGCCACTGAGTCAGACCGACTTTGACCACCTGCTCTGGGCCAGCGATCTCAATCTGGTTCGTGGCGAAGACTCGGTGATCCGCGCCTTGTGGGCCGGCAAGCCGCTGATCTGGCAAATCTACCCGCAACATGACAACGCACACCATGCCAAGCTGCAGGCCTTCCTTGACGTGCTTGACGCGCCAGCTTCACTGCGGCTGGCCCATCAGGCCTGGAACGGCATCGACAACGATCCGTTGCAGGACCTGGCTACGGCAGCGGCGGGCTGGAAACCATGGGCAGCAGCCGTGTGCGAGCAGCTGTTCCGGCAGCGCGACCTGGTGACCCGATTGCAGGAATTTGTCGCATTGAAGTACCAGGACGCTTTTGGACGAGCGGAAGAACGTTAAAATTCAAGGCTTTGCGAAAACTGCCCGGGCTCTGCCTGCCGGTGTCGCAGCTATCCACCGCTGGCACGGGTCGAACTGAGCATTGCAGCCTGCAATGCGCCCGTCGCGCGGAAACTGATGGGGAACCCGTATGAAAATCGCGCAAGAAATCCGTGCCGGAAATGTGATCATGCATGGCAAGGACCCGATGGTCGTCCTGAAAACCGAATACAGCCGTGGCGGCCGCAACTCCGCCACCGTGCGCATGAAGCTCAAGAGCCTGCTCAACAACTTCGGCACCGAAGTCGTGTTCAAGGCCGACGACAAGATGGACCAGGTCATTCTGGACAAGAAGGAGTGCACCTACTCCTACTTTGCCGATCCGATGTATGTCTGCATGGACGAGGAGTTCAACCAGTACGAGGTCGAATCCGAGAACATGGGCGACACACTGAACTACCTCGAAGACGGTATGCCGCTGGAAGTGGTGTTCTATGACGGCAAGGCGATTTCGGTCGAATTGCCTACCAGCGTTGAACGCGAGATCACCTGGACCGAACCCGCCGTCAAGGGAGACACGTCCGGCAAGGTGCTCAAGCCCGCCAAGATCGCCACTGGCTTCGAGATCGGCGTGCCGCTGTTTGTGTCCCAGGGTGACAAGGTCGAGATCGACACCCGCACCGGCGAGTACCGCAAACGTGTCTGACGGCGTGTCGCCACGCCAGCGCCAAAGGGCTCCACAAGGAGCCTTTTGTGTTTCCGGGCGCTGACGGCCCGGACCGGAGAATGGCAATCGGAGTAGGCTAAGACCATGCAAGCAAACGCCACTCCTGCGTCGGCGCAAACCGACCTGACGCCCCGTTCGCAACTGGCGATCCGCCGCATTGGCATCGATACCTATCGCGAGAACGTGGCCTATCTGCACCGCGACTGCGCGGTGTACCGGGCCGAAGGTTTCCAGGCGCTGAGCAAGATCTCGGTCCACGCCAACGGACAACGCATCCTGGCCACGCTCAACGTGGTCGACGACCCCAGCATCGTGGGCTGCGACGAACTCGGATTGTCCGAAGACGCGTTCGCGCAGCTCGGCGTCGCCGACGGCCACACGGCCAGCCTCTGGCACGCCGAACAACCCGCATCGATGCCCGCCCTGAATCGCAAGATCGCAGGTGAACGCCTGAACCAGGCCGAATTCAGCGCGGTGATTGCCGACATTGCGGGGCGCGAGTATTCGAAGATCGAGCTGACGGCATTTGTCGTGTCGACCCATCGCTACGAACTCGACCGGGAAGAGGTGTATTTCCTGACCCGCGCGATGGTGGCCGTCGGCCGCAAGCTGCATTGGCACGCTGACCTGGTGGTCGACAAGCACTGCATCGGCGGCATACCGGGCAATCGCACTTCGATGCTGGTCGTGCCCATCGTGGCCGAACACGGATTGTTGTGCCCCAAGACCTCGTCACGCGCGATCACATCGCCGGCCGGCACAGCCGACACGATGGAAGTGATGGCACGGGTCGAACTCGGCCTGGATGCGCTGGGCGACATCGTGCGGTCCCAGCGCGGCTGCGTGGCCTGGGGTGGCACTGCCGACCTCTCCCCGGCCGATGACGTGCTGATCTCGGTGGAGCGGCCTCTTGGCATCGACTCCCCCGGCCAGATGGTGGCATCGATACTGTCCAAAAAAATTGCCGCAGGTTCGACCCATCTGTTGCTCGACATACCGATCGGTCCGACCGCGAAGGTGCACGGCATGGCGCAGGCCCAGCGGCTCAAGCGCCTGTTCGAATACGTGGCGCAGCGCATGGGCCTGGCGCTGGAGGTTGTGATCACCGATGGGCGCCAGCCGATCGGCAACGGCATCGGACCGGTACTCGAAGCACGCGACGTGATGCAGGTTCTGCACAATGATCGGGAGGCACCTGCAGACCTGCGCGAAAAAGCACTGCGGCTTGCCGGCCGCATGATCGAATGGGATCCTGCCGTGCGCGGCGGCCAGGGGCTGGAGATTGCCCGCGACATCCTGGCCAGCGGCCGGGCCCTGCGCCGGATGAATGCCATCATTGCCGCACAAGGCGCCACCGGTTTCGACTACCGACATCCGGCGCTGGGGGAACGCAGCTTCGAGGTCCTGGCACCCGCGTCCGGCGTCGTCACGCTGATCAACAACCAGCAATTGGCGCGTATCGCCGGACATGCCGGCGCACCCAAGGTCAAGAGTGCAGGTGTCGACCTGTGCTGCAAACTGGGCCAGACCGTGGCCAGGGGCGAGGTGTTGTACCGTGTCTATGCGCGTTACCCGGCCGACCTGGAATTTGCGCGCAAGGCCTGTCAAACGTCCAGCGGATACGCCATCGGCGCGGCGCAGGATGTGCCGCAGGTATCGGTCGAATTTTGAGAATCGAACCCCATGCTGCTTTATTTCGACGACCAGAAGGACGCCGCGCTGCGGCTGGCAAAAGCCGCCGGGCTTCTGGCGGTGGCCATCGAGCGCCATCGGTTTCCGGACGGTGAGCTCAAGCTGAAACTACCGGCCATGGTGCCGGCGCGCGCGGTGTTGTACCGCAGCCTGGACAATCCCAACGAAAAACTGGTCGAGCTGCTGCTGGTGGCCCAGACCGCGCGCCAGCTCGGTGCGCGCCACCTGACGCTGGTCGCGCCCTATCTCGCCTATATGCGCCAGGACATGGCGTTCGCCCCGGGCGAGGCGATCAGCCAGCGCGTCGTCGGGCAATTTCTGTCAACCATCGTCAACGCGGTTGTTTCGGTCGACCCGCACCTGCACCGGGTTGCGACCATGCAGGAACTGGTTCCAGGCGCCGGCGCCGTTGTCCTGACCGGAGCCGAGGTACTGTCCGACCTGATCGTGCAGCGACGGCAAAAGCCTTTGCTGGTCGGGCCCGATGCGGAATCTGCCCAATGGATCGCACTGGCCGCCCGGCGCCATGCTTTGGATCACCTGGTCTGCACCAAGGTGCGCAGCGGCGACCATGACGTCGCAGTTGCACTGCCACCGGGCAGCGTGAAGGGCCGCGCGGTGGTCATTCTGGACGATATGGCCAGCACCGGCCACACCATTGCTGCGGCGGCCCGGCTGTTGACTGACGCTGGTGCGGCATCGGTCGACGCAGCCGTGACCCATGCCCTGTTCACGCCGCAGGCAATGGCACTCATGCAGGACAGTGGCATCGGTGAGGTCTGGAGTACCGACTGCATTGCCCATGCCAGCAACGCCGTCGAAATGGCACCCTTGCTGGCCGGCGCACTGGCCCAGCTGGGGTCGACGCTGCCGTCGGCCTGAAGCGCCTTTGGCAGGCACGCGCGGCCCACGCTCACCGTCGCATGCCAGGGAATCGACGGCCAGGCCGATCGATATGCGTCAATCACCAGGCGCACCAAAGGTCTGTTCGAACGCCTGCACGAAATGCTCCAGCCTTGCCTGCGGCAGACAGTCGATCCCTGCCGCCGCCGCCCGGCCCCCGCCGCCGGGGAACTGCCGGCACAAGCGATCGGCATCGCGCCCTGCGCGCAACGGCGCACGCACGCTCACGACATAACTGCCTTGCGGGTTCTGCGTCAGCACTGCATGCGCACAATCGGGCGCTTCACGCGCCAGTTCATTGCCCCAGACGCCGCGCACCCGCCGGCTCCACGCGGCATCGGGCAACAGGAAAACCCGTCCGCTGGAAAATTCGATCAGCGGCCGGACATGCCGCGCCAGTTCGAGGTCTTGGGCCCGTCCCGCACGGATCTTCTGCAGCAGCGGCTCGCGCGCGATGAATTGCAGCGGATCGGCATACCGATGCAGACATTCGTACAGGGCAGCGGGATGCGCAAACAGGTCGGCTTCGCTCTCACCATAGGCGTTGTAGTTCAGGTTCTCGCCCAGATCCTGCAGCGCCGCAATGCAGGCCGCAGAAAGGCCTATGGACTGCGCCAGTTGCAAGGCCGCGTCGCCCAGGTTGTCGCCGAACGCGCCCACGACTGCCCACACGCGCTGCGCGCCACCCAGATGCCGGTCCACCAGCATGCTGGTGCAAACCTGGGCCGCCGTATCGATATGGGCATGGAGACCGGCATCGGCCGGTATCTCGCCGGCGTAGTGGTGATCGAAATAGTCGACCTGCATCCCGCATTGCAACAGGCTTTGCAAGGCCTCGCGGTTTCGGTCGAGCGACACATCGAGCACGGTGACGACGGCTGCGGGCAGCCGCGGCACACGACGCAACAGGTCAATGTCGCGCTTGACACCGGTGACCAGCGCGGCGCGGCGCGGGTACGACAGGCGCAACTGGTGCAAGGCACACAGGCCATCGGCATCACCGTTGAAAACATCGAAATACTGCATGCACACTCCAGCAATACCTGACCACAAGCGGCCACCACCGGTCAGACCGGATGCAACTTCGTGCATATTCTCATGTTCGCAGCTGCTGTTGCGGGTGACCGCCTTCATGCGACGCAAAGCCGGGCCACTACTGCGCGCCGAATGATCGGCGCAACCGGATGGCCAACAAATTCATCCACAATCGACGCCATGAAAAAACACCAACAACTCAACGAGCGCCGCCTGGCAGACGCCTGGGCGGAATTGCAGAAACACGCGGAACAGGGCAATCCGATGGAAGCCGACGCCTACCGGTTGGCATTCTGGGACCCGGAGTTCCTGCTGCGTCGCGAGACCCGGGGAATCCGCTTCCAGCTCGAGTTGCTCAAACCGGACCTTGAGCAAGCCGACGCCGGCATCGAGAACACCATCGTGATCTACGGCAGCGCCCGATTTCCGTCCCCTGAAAATGCGGACAAGGCCCTGGCGGACGCGCGCGCCAGTGGCGACCCGAAGGCGCTGGCACTGGCCGAGCGGGGCGTGCGCAATTCGGTCTACTACGAACAGGCACGCCAGTTCGCGCAACTGGTGGTGAAACACAGCCAGGACAAGCCTGCTGCGCAGCGGCTGTATATCGCCACCGGCGGTGGCCCGGGCATCATGGAGGCCGCCAACCGCGGCGCGCATGAGCTCGGCGCAGCCAATATCGGACTGAACATTGCCCTGCCCCACGAGCAACATGCCAACCCCTACGTCACACCGTCGCTGAGCTTCAAATTCCACTATTTCGCGCTGCGCAAGATGCACTTCATGATGCGCGCAAAGGCGCTGGCCGCGTTCCCGGGTGGGTTCGGAACCATGGACGAACTGTTCGAGGTCATCACGCTGGTGCAGACCGGCAAGGCCAAGCCGGTACCCATCGTGCTGTTCGGGTCGGACTACTGGAAGCGGCTGGTCAATTTCGACCTGCTGGTCGAAACCGGCGCCATCTCACCCGACGACTTGAAGCTGTTCACCTTCGTCGATACGCCCGAGGCGGCATGGGACTACATCAAGGAGTTCTACGATCTGTGACCGGCAGAACCCGGCTACACAGGCGCAGATCCGTGTCCCGCTTCGTGGCGGGGGCTAACCAGAGGCCCCGTGCCCGTGGCGTTCGTCGCCTCGCAGCCGCATGGCCTGGCGCGAACCCAGTACGACAAAACCACCCACAGCCCAGAAAAGCGCCGACACGCCCACCACGGCACCCAGCGTGCCGAACACCAGCGGCATCGCGACACTCGACGCGTTGATCGCCATCAGCCGCAAGCCCAGCGCCTCGCCATGGCGGGCCTCCGGCGTGATCTGGTGCAACATGCTCATGACCATCGGCTGCACCGTTCCGAGCGCCAGTCCGAGCAACACGGAACAAGTCCCCATCGCCAGCGCACCATACATGAAGGGGTAGACCGCAAACACCAGCGCCGACACCACCATCGCCGAGGTCACCACCACAAACTCCTGCAGGTGGGCCGCCACCAGCGGAATGGCCACCCGTATAAGCGCCGCGGCGATGGCAAACGCGCCCAGGATCGCACCGATGACCGAGGCATTGAAGCCGCGTTCGTGGCCGAGTAGCGGCACCGCGAACATGTGCACGTCCCAGCACGACGACATGCACCAGTTGACCAGCATCAGGCGGCGCATCATCGGCTCGCGCATCAGATCCCAGGCCCGGGTCGGGGCTGCGCCGGCGACACTGGTGATCGGCGGGAGGTCACTGACCGGGCGGATCCAGAACCAGGTGGTGATCGGCAACAGCATCATCAGCAGGAACGCAGCGCGGTAGCCGGTGGTGTCGCCGGCATTCGGTCCGGCATAGTCGATCATCAACCCGGCTGCCAGCGGGCCGATGAAGTTCGACACCGCCGGACCGATGGCCAGCCAGCTGAACACGCGCCTGAGTTCGGTCGGCCCCACCGCGGCCCGGCCCACGTGGCGCTGCAACGCTATCGACGCTGCACCGGTCGCACCTCCGGTCAGGAAGGCGCTCAGGCACAGGACCGGGAACACCGGAAACACCAGCGCCAGGCCGGCCCCGATGGCCGCGACAGCGACCGACATACCCACCGGTTTATGCATGCCGTGACGGTCGGCGAAACGCCCCGCAGGCAGCGCCAGAAAGACCGGCGCCAGCGCAAACAGTGCCAGCAGGACTCCCACGTTGAGCGCGCTATGGCCGTCGCGCAAAGCCAGCAGCGGCGCGGCCATGCGGGTACCCGCCATGCACGCATGCAGGCAGATTTGACCGACGATCATGCGCGCGAGTTCAGTCGACTTCATTGTCGGGGCCCACCGGGCCGCGCCCGGTTTCTGCGGCAATCAGCACACCGGCCTGCGTGTCCGGCAGCGCCTCGACCTTGCGCAGCGCACGGTCCATCGCACGGCTGCGCGTCTGGGCCGAGTCGATGGTCTTGAGCACGGTCTCGGTCTGGCTCTTGACCTTGGCCAGCACATCGCCGAACTTGTTGAACTCGGTCTTGACCGCACCCAGCACCTGCCATACCTCGCTGGCCCGCTTTTCCAGTGCCAGCGTGCGAAAACCCATCTGCAACGAACCGAGCATCGCCAGCAAGGTGGTCGGACCGGCCAGCGTGATCCGGTGTTCGCGCTGCAAGGCCTGCATCAGGCCGGGACGACGCAAGACCTCGGCATACAAACCCTCGGTGGGCAGGAACAGGATCGCGAAATCGGTGGTGTACGGTGGCTCGATGTACTTGTCGGCAATCGCACGCGCCTCGAGCCGCACCCGCGCCTCCAGCGCCCGGCCAGCCTGCTCGGCACCGGCAGCATCCGCCCTCCCCTGGGCGTCGAGCAGACGCTCGTAGTCTTCGTTCGGAAACTTGGCATCGATCGGCAACCACAGTGTTTGACCGTCCTCGCTGCGGCCGGGCAGGCGAATCGCGAAATCGACGACCGCCTTGCTGCCGGGCCGGGTGGCGACCTGTGCCGCGTACTGGTCGGCCACGAAAACCTGCTCGAGCAGCGCTTCGAGTTGCGCCTCGCCGAAGATGCCGCGCGTCTTCACGTTGGTCAGCAGATGCTTGAGGTCGCCGACGCCTTGGGCCAGGGTCTGCATTTCACCCAGCCCCTTGTGCACCTGCTCCAGCCGATCGGCCACCTGGCGGAAGCTCTCGCCGAGCCGCGCCTGCAGCGTCGCCTGCAATTTTTCGTCGACGGTGGCGCGCATTTCCTCCAGCCGGGCCGCATTGCTGGCCTGCAACTGGCTCAGTTGCGCCTCCAGCGTGGCGCGCACCTCCAGCAGTCGGCTGGCGTTGGACTCGCCCAGGTTGTGCAGTTGCGAACTGAGTGTGTCGGACACGGTCTGCTTGAGAAGAACCAGTTGCTGGCCAAACGCGTCGATCTGGGCGTTCTGGGTACGGGTGGACTCGGCGCCCTGGGCCATCAGCGTCTGCTGAAACATCGCAATCGTCTGCAGCAGTTCCTGGCGCAAGGCGCGTGATGCTTCGGTCATGTCGCGGCCCAGCGAGCGCTCAAGGCGCTCCACCCGCTCGGTACCGGCCTGCACGGCATCCATCAGCTGCCCATGGGCATGGGCCTGATCGTCGCGCAGGTCGCGCACGCCCGGCCGCAACAGCAAAAGCAGCAGGAGCACGATGTTGAGCGCAGCCAGCGCCAGCAGCCACCACAGCGGTACCGGGAAGTCGCTCAATACATTCATGCGACGACGTCAGGTTCACGCAGACTGCAGTTTGCAGCGCGGGCATCCGTCGGCCCTTGCCGGGGACACATGCGGCGACAGCGACAGGTTGCCACGGCCATGGTGACGCGCCGGCTCAGGCTGTTGTTGCCAACACCTGCGGATTGAGGGCCGTCAATGCGCGCCCCTCGGTCAGGAAGCGGATCAGGTTGTCGGCAGCCAGATTGGCCATGGCCTTGCGGGTGGCCACGGTGGCGCTGGCGATATGCGGCGTCAGCACCACGTTGGGCAAGTCCAGCAACGCTGGATTCAGCCGGGGTTCGCCCTCGAACACGTCCAGGCCCGCGGCTGCGATCTGCCCCTGGCGCAGCGCCTGCGCCAGCGCTGCGTCGTCGACGATGCCACCGCGCGCGATGTTGACCAGCACAGCCGTCGGCTTCATTCGCGCCAGTTCCGCAGCGCCGATCGTGTGGTGCGACGCGGCCGAATACGGCACCACGAGCACCACGTGATCCGCCGTTTCGAGCAATTCGTCCTTGCTCACATAACGGGCCTGGCACTGGGCCTCGGTTGCGGCATCGAGCTTCGAGCGGTTGTGGTAAATCACTTTCATGCCGAAGCCGAGCGCGCCACGGCGCGCAATACCCTGGCCGATGCGGCCCATGCCGATGATGCCCAGCGTCGAGCCATGCACTTCCTGGCCGGCAAACATGTCGTAACTCCAGCGGGTCCATTGGCCGGCGCGCAGAAAATGTTCGCTCTCGGTGACCCGGCGTGCAGCGGCCATCAGCAAGGCAAAACCGAAATCGGCGGTAGTCTCGGTCAACACGTCGGGAGTGTTGGTTCCCAGCACCCGGGCGGCGGTCATGGCGCCGAGGTCGAAGTTGTTGTAGCCGACCGCCATGTTGGCGCAGATCTTTAGTTGCGGGTTGGCCGCAAGCAAGGCGGCGTCGATGCGCTCGCTGCCGGTACACAACAAGCCGGCGCAGCCCTGCAGCATGGCCACCAGTTCATCGGGCGACTGCAGATGGTCCTGCTGGTTCGCCCGCACGTCGAAATGGTTTTGCAGTCGTTCGACGACCTCCGGAAAGATGGCACGGGCAATGGCAACAGTCGGTCTGGACATGGGTCTGGCGGATATTGGCAGTGGTTGGAAATCGGTCTGTGGTGCAGCTGCCGGTGGCCCTTCAATCGGCGCAGCGGGCGGCAGCCTGGTGTCAGCTCACCTGGGGTATGTCGAACACCTGGCGCAGGTAGGCGAGATATCGTTCGTCGTCGCACATGTTCTTGGACGGCGTGTCCGACAGTTTGGCCACGGGCTGGCCATTGCAGCGCACCATCTTGATGACGATCTGCAAGGGTTCGTAACCCAGATCGTTGGTCAGGTTGGTTCCGATGCCGAAGGCCAGCAGGCAACGGCCCCGGAACTGCTGGTACAACTCGATCGTGCGCGGGACCGTCAGGCTGTCGCTGAAGATCAGCGTCTTGGTCCGCGGATCGACCCGGTTGCTCGCGTAATGCGTGAGCATGCGTTCGCCCCACTTGAACGGGTCGCCGCTGTCATGGCGTGCGCCATCGAACAGCTTGCAGAAATACATGTCGAAGTCGCGCAGAAAAGCGTCCATGCCATAGACGTCGCTCAGCGCAATGCCCAGGTCGCCCCGGTATTCCTTGGCCCAGGTCTCCAGGCCGTAGATCTGGCTGTCGCGCAATCGTGGCCCGAGCGCCTGACAGGCCTGCAGATACTCATGGGCCATGGTGCCCAGCGGGGTGAGGCCGAGTTTCATCGCGAAAAGCACGTTGCTGGTGCCGGCAAACTGCCCTGGCGCATTCGCCGCCCCGTCCGGGCGCGTGTGGGTACCGAGCCGCGCTGTCAGCACGCGCAACACTTCTTCCTGCCAGGCCTTGCTGAAGCGTCTGCGGGTGCCGTAATCGGCGATCTTGAGATCGGCCAATTCAGGCGCACGCAATTGCCCGATTTTCACGTCCAGCCGCCGCCGACCTTCCACCAGGTCCGGCAACTTGCGGGTATTGCGGAAATACACCTCGTTGACAATGGCCAGCACCGGGATCTCGAACAGGATGGTGTGCAACCACGGGCCCCGGATCCGGATGTCGATCTCGCCCGAATCGAGCGCCGTCACCAAAATGTACTTTTCGTTGAGCGAGAACAAGCCCAGAAAATCGACGAAGTCGCTCTTGATGAAACGCATCGAGCGCAGATAGGCCAGCTCCGTCTCGCGGAACTGCAGCGTGCACAACAAGCGGATCTCTTCACGGATCTCGTCGGCGAACGGCGCCAGATCGAAACTCGGGCCACCTTGCGCAGGTGTGGCCTGCGAATTGCGGCACTTGAAGCGGTATTCGACCTGTGCACCCGGAAACTGGTGCAGCACCGCCTGCATCATCGTGAACTTGTACAAATCCGTGTCGAGTAGGCTGGTGATGATCATTGTGGTGCTTGGTTCCGGCTGCAGAGCGTGGTCTGCATGAAGGCGCAGTGTAAGTGAACACCCGTGTTGCGGCGCATCAAACCCGATCGCCGCGCGCCGGCCGCACAATGCGCCATCCAGACCGCATGACCATGACCCCGATCACCCAGGCGCTGATGGCGCAACTCGACCTGATCTGTGCCGAATTTCCGGCATCACCCATAAGCTGCCTGCATGTCCCGGCCGACCCGGCATCGCCGGACGGTCATACACGTGATGCTGCGTTCTGCGCGATCGAACTGCAGGACGGCGCGTTCGGCCTGTCGTATCTGATGCTGGGAGACAAGCGGCGCCAGCTGGGCGCGCATGGCGCTGGCGTGCATGCCTTGCACGGCGCGGACCCGTTGACGCTGGCGCGCCGTTTTGCCAGCGCCGACCCGCTGGATCGGGCGCTGGCCCTGGCCTGTATCAATGCACTGACAGACTCGGTCTGGCGGCGTATCGCTTATGAGCCGCCACCGGCCGCCAATTCGCTCGGTGACGTCGTATTGGCCGGGTCCGACCACCTGGGCATGATCGGGTTTTTCCCGCCGCTGGTGCGCCAGGTGCAGGCCCTGGGTTGCCGGCTGACCGTCATCGAACTCGATCAGGCCATGGTGTTGCGCCAGCAGGCCCGGTTCCCGTCGGTCGACATCACGCTCGATCGCAAGCGCCTGGCAAGCTGCAACAAGATCGTCGGAACCTCGACCATGCTGCTCAACGACACGCTGGATGCGATGCTCGCCGCAGCGCCTGGCGCCACGCAGTTTGCCGTCATTGGCCCGTCGGCCGGTCTGTGGCCAGACGTCTTGTTCGAGCGCGGCGTCACCTTGATCGGCGGCACCCGCATCGTCGACGGGCCGGGTTTTCGCGCAGCCATGGCCAATGGCGCGTCATGGAGTGGCAGCGCACGCAAATTCGCGATCGCTGCAGGCGACTGGCCTGGCTGGCGCAGCATGCTGGCCTGACGGCGCGCCTGCCTGCTCTTCAGCGCATCGTCAAGCGCACCAGTGGCTGAACTCCGCGACCTCCAGGCGCGGCGTGTAATAGGTGTTCACCGGTGCTGCGGTATCCGCATGGCCCAGTGCCATCGCGCATACCAGCGCTTTGTCGTCTGCCAGTCCGAGGTGCGGCATGATGATCGGCCAGAACATGTTCCAGGCCGCCTGCGGACATGTGTGCAAGCCCTGCCGTCGCGCCTGCAGCATCAGGCTCTGCATGTAGCGGCCCACATGGACCAGGGCCTCGCCGCACAGGGGCCGCTCCAGTGTCAGGAACAGGCCGACCGGAGCGTCGAAGAAGCGGTAGTTGCGCTGATGCTGGGCATGCATCTTGTCCTTATCGGTCTTGCCGATACCGAGCAGGCCGTAAAGTCCCCAACCGTTCTCGCGCCGGCGATCAAGGTAGGGACTGGCCCAGTGTTCGGGGTAATAGTCGTAAGGCTCGCGGTATTCGGAGCGCAAGTCGGGGTTGGCACGCACCGCATCGTGCGCGGCGCAGACCTTGTCGCACAGCTGGTGCAAGCTGGCCCCTTGCAGCACATCGACACGCCACAGCGGTGGCGCCGTCAGGCCACTCGCCTGCAATGCATCGGACAGGATGCTGCTGATGGTGTCGTGCGATACCGGTTCGGGCGTGAAGGCGCGGGTCGACATACGCGAGAGAATGGCGGCATCGGCATCGGTAACTGTGAAGGACATCGCGGCAATTCGTGGTGATGGGCGGTAGTGGACACGCATGATGGCACATCTGCCACCACAGCCCCGCGCGCTGGCGACCCGGCGCACCCTCAAGGGATCAGCGAGGTCGGGATGACGACACGCCCCGTCAACCAGGCGATTTCTAGAAATCCGCCCCTAATTTGCTGCAACGCAACAAAAAATGCTTGCCTCGATCCGGGATAACCCTATAATTCAAACCATGCTGCACTGCAACATAAACCTGACATAGCAGGGTTACGGCGCAGATACTGCAAACTTTCACCACTATCACTGGAGTAATGAATATGTTGACCGTTGAACAAGTCATGGCATCGCACAAAGCCAACATCGAAACCCTGGTTGGCCTGACCAGCAAGGCCTTCGAAGGCGTCGAGAAAATCGTCGAACTGAATCTGACCGCTTCCAAAGCAGCCCTGGCCGAAGCCGGCGACCACGCCAAAGCCGTCCTGAGCGTCAAGGATGCGCAGGAACTGCTGGCATTGCAGTCTGGCCTGATGCAACCTCTGGCAGAAAAAACAGCCGCCTACAACCGCCATCTGTACGACATCGCTTCGGGTTCGGTTTCCGAATTCAGCCGTGCGTTTGAAGACCAGGCCGGCGAAAACCAGAAGAAATTCATGGGTCTGGTTGATAACGCTGCCAAGAACGCACCGGCCGGCACCGAAACCGCCGTCGCCGTGATGAAAAGCGCTGTCGCAGCCGCCAACAACGCACTGGAGTCGGTTCAGAAGGCCGTCAAACAGGCGACCGAAGTTGCTGAATCCAATTTCAACACGGTGACTGCCACCGCTGTGAACGCCACCAAAACTGCTGCCAAGAAGCGCTGACCTGTCGCTTGTTGCTGACACCGTCCGTGGAACCAGGGAATTTTTTTCACGGGTTCTAGGCATCGAGGGAAAACCCTGAGATACTTTGACGGTACTGAATATCTGGTTGTCTCCTCGGGTCCTTTCGAAACCAACTGGTTCAGGGATCCCTTCAAGGCCTCATCGCAAGATGGGGCCTTTTTTTGTGGCTTGGGCAAATCGATATCGCTTGACTGCCGGTACGCGCAGGGCCCGTCGTGCAGGCCCTGCTGCCGCGAGGGGTGATTCCAATTGCACTTGACCGAAGGTAGAATTTTTTCGTGATCGCAAATGCCACCGCGCCAGTCATCGTTGCTTTGCTGGCCATCGGTATGGCACTGGCATTCGTGCTGGCTGATCGCCATTCCCCCACCAGCCAGGCCCTCGCGGCGTTTCTGGCGTTTACCGGTGTAGCGATTGCAATCGATGTGATGTGGATCATTCCGATGCGCGCGCGCGAAGGTGTCGTTGCCTGGGAAGGTGTTTTGGCGCAACCGCAAGTGCTGGCCTTCATTTTTGCGTACGAATGGGTATTGCGGGTGCGTGGCACCATTGCGACGAACAATCTCAATACCAAGGGGCCGGACCGCTTGCTGCGTATCGGCCAGGCCATGGCCGTGGTCTATGGCCTGGCAGCGATCGCGCTGCCGCAGTGGCGCGCAGAGCATTTCAGCAATCTGGTACTGGAGCCGGGCGAGAAGGTCCATCCGTCGTTCTGGATCTTCTTCACCCCGGTGGCGTTGTCGATCCTGCTGGGCACTGCCGGCACCCTGTTCACGTTGAACCGGCGCCCGGACCGCGCCGAATCCCGGCGTTTGGTGGCGTTTGCCATTGGTGCACCCATCATGGCCGCTGGCGTGGTGTTGCCCGCCGATATTGCCTCACTGATGACGACGATAGGCCTGCTGGTATTGCTGATCGGTTCGGTCCAGTACCATGTGACCCAGGGACAACGTGCACAGTTCCTGTCGCGCTTTCTGGCGCCGCAGGTGGCCCAGCTCGTCACCCGACGCGGACTCAAGAGTGCCACGGACGAGAAGACCCTGGAGCTTTCCGTCGTCAGTTGCGACCTGCGCGGCTTCACCGCATTTACAGCCAACACCTCCTCCAAGCGCGTGATCGCGATCCTGCGCCAGTATTACGATGCGGTCGGGAAAGCCGCTTCCGCTTGCGGGGGAACCATCAAGGACCAGGCCGGAGACGGGGTGCTGATCCTGGTTGGGGCGCCCATCCCGTTTGCAGACCACGCGCAGCGTGCACTTGAACTGGCCCGCCAGATCCGGGACGTGGGTATTGCCTTGTCGCAAGAATGGTCGAATGACGAGATGCAGCTCGGGGTTGGCGTGGGCGTGGCCAGCGGCTTTGCCACAGTCGGTGTCATCGGCGGTGCTTCCCGGCTCGAGTACACCGCCGTCGGGTCGCCGGTCAACCTGGCCTCACGCCTGTGTTCGGAAGCAGCCCATGGCGAGGTGCTGGTCGACACCCGTACGGCCGAGCTTGTGGCCAACGCCACGCCGCAGGCTGCACTTCATACCGGCGACACGTTGCGGCTCAAGGGTTTCGCGCTGCCGATCCAGAGCTACGTGCTCAATCCGACCGGTTAAGCCACTGCCAGTGGGATCAAGGGTGCGCCTTGGTCTCGCGGGTCAAAATGGCCGTCGTATTGGCCAGTCGCTCGGCCAGGCTGCGGATCAACTCGATCGCCGCATCCGGATTCTCACGGATCACACTGCGAAAGAGTTCGGCCGAGATGCGCAGCACCTCGATGCGTGTCTTGGCGGTGGCCGTGGCGGTTCGGGGCACACTTCCGAAAATCGCGATCTCACCCACTATTTCGTTGGCGCCAACCTTGCTGATCACCAGCGGCGAAGCACCCTTGGGACGATCCACCGATATCTCGATCATTCCATCGATCACGACATAACACGCGTCGCCGACGTCGCCCATGTGAAAGATTTCCTGGCCCGGGTTGTAGGTCAGACGCTCACTGCTGAAACACAGGAGCTTCTGCTTGGCCGGCGCAATCTTGTTGAAAATCGGAAACCTGCGGATCAGCTCGACTTCCTGTTCCAGACTCATGAAACCCCTCCTAGACCGACTGCCCGCCGGCATTCAACAGCACATTCAACGGGCCACCGTCCTTGGCAGCCAACTGTTCATAAGAACCATTGTCGACCAGTCGACCCCGGTCCATTACCAGCACTTGCTCAAAACGACGCGCCAGTTCGACCCTGTTTAGCACCCAGTACACGGCCCGCCCCTTGCGACTTTGTAACACGCTTTCCAGCAAACGGTTCTGCGCATGCGGATCGAGCACAGCGGTAGTCTGGTCAAGGATCAGCAGTGCAGGCCGCTTGAGCAGTGCCCGGGCCAATGCCACTTTCTGGCGATCTGGCGGTGAAAGCCTGCTGCCGCCGGTGCCGACCTGGTAATCGAGTCCGACCGTGAGCACCATGTCGCGCAGGTCAAGTTCGTCGAGAATCTGGCGCATCAACACACCGATTTTGGAACCACCGCCAGCCTGACCGCTGGCAATCTTCCCAAACAGGATGTTGTCCTGCAGCGAAGCCGCGCTGTTGAATTTGTCAAGCGCGAAAAACTCGATGGCACCCTGCAACGCCGGCGGAAGATTCTCGGCAAAGTAGCGACGTGCTTCAAGAATGCGCCCTTCCAGGCTCTCGTCGACCAGGCCCAGGCGATGCTTGGTGGCGACCAGCTTGAAAGGCAAGCCCAGCAGCACGTTGCGATCCGCGTCCGAGATTCGCTCCAGACCGGCTGCTGCCACCCGCGTCACGATCTCCTTGACCTGCGGCAGGTCGTCGTACGCAATGAAGCTGAATCGCTCGAACAACTCGTGGCCCGGCGGCAGGTCGCTGAACAGCTCCAGCATGGTCTCGGCCAGCTTGTGCCCGACCTTGAGCAGATCGTCGGTCAGGCCCGTCTTGTCGAGCACCTCGCGCACGTAAGGATGCGTGGCCAGACTCTCCGAATTGAACACCCTGCCCACCGGCGTTCCAAACAACAGATTCTCGGCCATGGTGGCGTTGCGGCTGTAACGCGAGACGTCGAACTGCTCGACCAGCTCCGTCAACTCGGGCTGGTTGAGCCGTTCGCGCATCGTGGCACGCGCGCGCAGAATGCTTTGCTCCTGAGGCGAACCGCTTGTTGCGGCGACCGCACTGCGCAGGCCGATCTCGAACAGGGTCTCTTCCAGATCGACGGTGCGCACCACCTCCAGCATGCGTTGTTCCAGCGCCCTGTCATCGGCGACGCCGGCCGCCGCGTAGTCGAGCCACTGCGCATTCATATCCAGCGTGCAGTTGCCGGCCCGCACCGACTCGCGCATCTGGCGATCGAAGGCTCGCCGGTCTTCTCCCTCGTAGACGATTTCCCGCACCGGACGATGCTTGAGACCGTACAACATGTTTTCGCGCACGGAGATCGGGAACAGGTAGGCCACCGCACCCACATATCCGGTAGCTCTGCCGGTCACGGCCTCGGTCGCACGCGTCAGATCGACGCCACCCATTTCCACGCCACCGCTGCTGGGCAACAGCAAGCGGGCCATCAACATGGCCAACTCACCCGAGCCGGAGCCACTGGCACCGACGATGGCCACATGCGCATCGAGGCCAGCCTCGAACGACACGCCGTCAAGCAACTTGCTGCCGGACTCATCGAGCAGCGACAGATTGTGCACCCGGACCGAGCCCTCATGCGGCAGATGGGGCGCGTCGACGAGTTCGAGCTGCGACTCCGGCGTCAGTCCATCGACCGAGAACTGCTCGATCACCTGTGTGTACTTGATGCTGGTATCCATGCGCTCCTGGTCCCAATCGATCAACTCCTTGACCGGCCCCGGCAGATCCTTGTAGGCCGCGATCACAGCGACCAGCGCACCGATGTCGAGCCGCCCGACGATCGCCAGGTATCCGCCAACCAGATAGAACAGGAATGGCGTGATCTGGGACAGCAGGTTGTTCAGGAACTTGATCATGAACTTGCGCTGATAGAACTCGAAGCGGATCAGAAAAAGCCGCCCCAGCCGGGCCGACATTTCGGCCCGTTCGTAATTCACCGTATCGTGCGCATGGATCTCGATCACGCCGTCGACACTTTCGGCCACCCGGCCCGCCAGCTGGCGCGCGGCGATCTGCCGCTCCTTGGACAAGGCCAGCAGGCGCAGCCGCATCCTTGGAATGATGATGGCCTGCACGACCACCATGGCGAACGCGACCAGACCCAGATAGATGTGCTGGAACAGGATGAAGAACAGCGCCGTCAATGCCTGACCGCCCAGATACAGAGGCGTGATGATGGCCTCGCCGACAAAGCCACCCATGGGGTCGACCTCGTCCTTGATCATGGTCGCCATCTCGGCCGACTTGACGCGGCGAAACACCGGCAGCGGAAACCGCAGGATATGGTCGAACAGGGTATAACGCAGCCGCCGCAGCATGCGCTCGCCCATCCAGCCCTTCATCGTGTTGATGCGCAGCTTGATCAGACCGCTGATGATGATCAGCGCAAGAAACGTCAGCGTCAGCGCGATCAGGTAGGAGGTCCGCTCCATCGGGAAACCGTCGAACAGGTTCAGCGTCGCCCCGCCCAGAAAGTCGGGCAGCGAGAAATGCAGGCGCAGAAACGCCACCGTCGCGTCCGGGGTCGCAAATCCCTTGCCCTGGATCGGCTGATTGATGATCATCTTCGGCAGGTCGAGCGAGGCGTAATAAAACACCATCGACAACACCACCAGCGGAACGATCAGCAGCTGTTCCTTGCGGCTGTACTTGAGGATGAACCCGAACAGGCTGCGTTCCATGGCGCCCCTAGTTGTAGGGATCGGCGGCGTCGCGCAGGCCGTCGCCCAGGAAGTTGAAAGCCAGCACCACGACCAGCACCGGAAGCACCGGCAACATCAGCCAGGGATACAGCGCCACCACGTTGATGTTCTGTGCCTCATTGAGCAGAACGCCCCAGCTGGTGATCGGAGGACGAAGCCCCAGGCCCAGGAAGGACAAGGCGGTCTCGCCCAGAATCATGCTCGGCACCGACAGGGTCACCGATGCGATCAGGTGGCTGGTAAAACTCGGCAGCAGGTGGCGTGCAATCACCCGGCTCGGTTTGGCGCCCATCAACACTGCGGCGGTAGCGAAATCCTCCTCGCGCAACGCCAGGAACTTGGATCGCACGGCGCGCGCCAGCCCGGGCCAATCGAGCATGCCCAGAATGATGGTGATGCCGAAGTAGATCAGGATCGGGCTCCAGGTCACCGGCAAGGCGGCCGACAAGGCCATCCACAACGGCAGTTCCGGAAATGACCGCACGATCTCGATCATTCGCTGGATCACGCTGTCGACCCAGCCGCCGTAATAACCCGAAATTCCGCCCAGCACGATGCCGATCAGGAAGCTGACCGCAATGCCCAGCAGACCGACCGTCAGTGAAATCCGCGTGCCATAGATGATGCGCGAGAACATGTCGCGACCCAGCCGGTCGGTGCCCATCAGGAAGAAGGTGCCGTCCGCGGCCGGACAAACCAGGTGCAGGTCGGAGTCGACCAGCCCCCAGAAACGGTAACCATCACCGCGACAGAAGAAGCGCAGTGGCTGCACCTGCTCCAGATCGGGTGTGAACTCGCGCTTCATCTTCTCCATGTTGAGCTTCATGCCAAAGCCATACACGAACGGACCGACGAACTTGCCCTCATGGAACAGATGCACCGACTGCGGCGGTGCATAGATGAAGCCGGAGTCGCGGCTGCTCACCTCATACGGCGCCAGAAACTCGGTCAGCAGCGCAGATCCGTACATCAGGCCCAGCACCACCATGGCCACCACAGCAATCTTGTGGCGACGGAACTTCCACCACATGATGCGCCACTGCGACGCGCGGTAGAAATCCTCCTGCTCGGCTGTCAGCGTCTCGGCCGACTCGGGCTCGAATGGCGCTGTCGACACATAGTGCGGCAGTGGCCCATGCTCGGTCTGCGCCAAAGTCATATGCAGCCCCCACGCTCACCCACGGCGTGTGGTTCGCTGCCCCCCGAGGGGGCCTTCGCTTGCTTGAAGCGGTTCGGCGCTGCGCTGATATGGCCCCCACGCTCACCCACGGCGTGTGGTTCGCTGCCCCCCGAGGGGGCCTTCGCTTGCTTGAAGCGGTTCGGCGCTGCGCTGATATGGCCCCCACGCTCAC
>Ga0073904_10000555_pt1 | contig 26932 bp, 18 predicted proteins | sample KloWWTrecipitate_FD_66668 | JGI IMG/M metagenome (GOLD analysis project Ga0073904, IMG submission 66668) | Active sludge microbial communities from Klosterneuburg, Austria, studying microevolution and ecology of nitrifiers - Klosterneuburg... | ecosystem: Engineered > WWTP > Aerobic digester >... | reverse complement strand
TTGCCATTGCCATTGCCATATTCATCATTCTGAGAAGCGCTCATTATCTATCTAAAATCCTGGGTGCATCTGGAATTGTTGCCATCTCCAGAATCGTGGGTTTTATCGTAATTGCGATAGGAATTCAATATATCGTAAGCGCAATAATCAGTATCATTAAAGGGAATTTACTGTAGCAATTATTCTCTTGGCAGAAATATCTCAGCCATCATACATCGGGCACTACCACCGCCACAGGCTTCAATAGTGTCGAGATTGGAACTCAGGATGGTAACATGTTCTTCGAGTTGTGCAATTTGCTTTTTGGTTAAACTTTGATGGGCCGAACTGCTCATCACCAAATACCGTCTATCGTCAGCACCTTTTACTTCCAGCATATTGCCGGCAAAAGAATTGACTTGGTCTTCAGTAATCAGAATGATTTCTTTTTCATCTCCTTTCAAACTGTCCAAAACCATTTTACGCTCTTTTTTATCATCGATACAATCGGCACAAATCACCGCAAAAGTATCGCCAATACACATCATTACGTTGGTGTGATAAATCAGTTTTCGCTCTCCGTTCACCGTTTGAAAAGCTTCAAAAATCACTGGAGAATACTCAAAATCCTCACAGAATTCGATAAATAATTCTTCGTCAGCACGAGGAGACAAAGCACAATAAGCCTTACTGTTTTCTCTATCCAAAAGCAAACTTCCCGTACCTTCGAGATAAAATCCATCTTCTTCCGCCGAAGTATAATCCATAATTTCGTTTATTACAAAACCATGCTCTTCCAGAATATCCAGAATATCTTCCCTACGTTCTTCTCTGCGATTTTCGGCAAACATGGGATACAAAACTACATCACCACTTTCGTGAAAAGAGATCCAATTATTCGGAAAAATACTGTCGGGCGTATCGGGAGCTAATGTATCATCGACAACAATAACTTGGACTCCCACCATTCGAAGTTTGGTTACGAAAGCATCAAACTCTTGTTGCGCTTTTGCATTTACAGTTTCTTTGGACAATCCATCGAGAACTTTTTGATAATAATTGTTTACCGCCGTTTGTTCGTTCATTCGGAACGCCACCGGGCGAATCATCAATATAGAATTTGTTGTTTGGTTCATTTTGTTTATTTATTTTTTCGTAGAGACGCACTGCAGTGCGTCTCTACTGCTGTGCGTCTCTACTCTGGTGAATCTCTCAAAATAATTATTCTCTAATTAACGGCAACGTAGAACATCGCAACAATCCTTCTTGTTTTGCAATTTCGGCATACGGAATTTCCTCAACAATAAAGCCGTTTTTCCGCAACCATTTATTAAGTCGGGTAAACTTCTTTTCAGAAACCACCACATTCGAATCTATTGAAAAAACATTCGAATTCATATGATACATTTCTTTTCTGGTAATATGAAACAGGTTTTCTTCACCAAAGAGATGCACTAGGAACAAATAATCAGCTTCTTCCCGGAAGCCTCTTTTATAAATGATCCCTTTATTTTCGCCCACGGGTTGAAAACAACAATCCAAATGCAACGCATTGTCTCTGGCTTCAATTTTAGACTTAATCAAATCGAATTCCTTGACAATCTTGTTGGGAAATAAATCCTTAATATACTGAACCCCTTGTATATTTGTTCTTGCTGTAATATAGTCTTTATAATCACTGCCTTTATAAGTTCCTATGAAAATATAATCGTTCCACAACATCACATCGCCTCCTTCTATATGAACTTCCTCGGGTGGAGTGGCCACTTTAGAAGGCTCTATTTGATCGATTACATATTGAATAGCCTCGACTTCATGGGCTCGGTCAGGCAAAATATTCGATTTAACAAACACATCATCAATCACAAAACCAATATCTCTGACAAAGATCTGATTGTAATCCTGTATGATTTCTGGACGAAAAACTGTAACTCCATATTTTTCGAAAACCCGATTAAAAGCTTCCATTTCGGGAATCATATCCACTTCCTTTGGATAGGTTCCTGCCAAGATATGTTCCAGTGATTTAGGATCGTAGGCCTCATCTACTGTTGGCGTTGGCCCATTACTATTGGCTATGCCCAGCACAACAGCTCGCAATCTTGAAGTCTCATTTTTTATGTTTAATTGTAACATAACAGAAGTTTTGGTTTTGCCAAAGATAAAAAAGCTCCTCAAATAAGAGAAGCTTTGGTACTATTTATTTTTATTCAATGTATTTTGAATTACTGTTTTTTAACTCGCTTACAGTTAAATATTTCTATAAAATTAAACAAAAAAACCACTCCGAATGAAGTGGTTTTAAAAGGTATTCTAGTTTGACTATCGTTGATCCATCGCTACAAAGGATCGCAAAGGTGAACCAGTGTAAATTTGTCTTGGTCTTCCGATAGGCTCTTTGTTGAGTCTCATTTCTTTCCATTGAGCAATCCAACCTGGCAATCTGCCTATGGCAAACATAACTGTAAACATATCGGTAGGAATGCCTAAAGCTCTGTAGATAATTCCGGAATAGAAATCAACATTTGGATATAATTTTCTGGATATAAAATATTCATCTGTTAAAGCTGCTGCTTCTAGTTTTTTTGCAATTTCCAAAATTGGATCATCATAACCCAATGTTTTCAACACTTCATCTGCGGCTTGTTTGATGATTTTAGCCCTAGGATCAAAGTTTTTGTACACTCTGTGCCCAAACCCCATTAATCGGAAAGAATCATTTTTATCTTTGGCTTTTTCCAAATATTTGTCTGCATCACCACCGTTAGCGTGAATTTCTTCTAACATTTCAAGAACAGCTTGATTGGCTCCACCATGCAATGGTCCCCAAAGTGCGGAAACACCTGCAGAAATAGAAGCAAATAAACCAGCGTGAGAAGAACCTACCATTCTCACCGTTGAAGTAGAACAGTTTTGTTCGTGATCAGCGTGAAGTATAAATAATTTATCTAAGGCTTGAACAATAACGGGATTGGCTTTATAAGGTTGTGTTGGCAATTTGAACATCAATTGCATAAAGTTCTCAACATAACCCAAAGTATTATCATAATAATTCAAAGGAAATCCTTGACTTTTTCTATAAGTCCAAGAAGCTATGACAAGAAATTTTCCCATCAATTTACAAACTGCTTCATACAATTCGTCAGGGTGTTCCGGATTTACAGCCGATGGATTGAAGGCAATTAAAGCACTGGTCAAAGCGGATAAAACCCCCATTGGGTGAGCCGTTTTTGGAAAACCATCAATGATGCTTTTCATCTCCTCGTTCACCAAAGTATATCTTCTGATATGAGTTTCAAATTCTGATAATTGTGCTTCAGTTGGTAATTGACCAAAAATTAACAAATAGCATACTTCAAGAAAATGAGCTTTTTCGGCTAATTCTTCAATAGAATAGCCTCGGTAATGCAAAATACCTTCTTCTCCGTCAAGAAAAGTGATTTCACTTTTACAGGCACCAGTATTCTTATACCCTTGATCGAGAGTGATTGCTCCAGATTCATCGCGTAATTTGCTAATATCGATAGACATTTCATTTTCTGTTCCCACAAAAATTGGCAACTCATATATTTTTCCGTCAATTTCTAATTTTGCTGTTTTTGACATAGTATTTTGAAGTAAATCTTAATAAAATTATTTTTTCAAATTTAGGGAATTCCAAGGGAATTAAAAAATGAAATTCACAACGAATTTGTTAAAACTCAAAAAAAAAGCCATTTACTTTACGTAAATGGCTTTTTAACAAAAATCATATGTTTATTTTACTTTAAACGCATTTTTACCAGGAAAATAAGCGGTATTTCCTAATTCTTCTTCAATTCGAATTAATTGATTGTATTTTGCCATACGATCAGAACGGGAAGCAGAACCTGTTTTTATTTGTCCACAGTTCAAAGCTACTGCTAAATCAGCAATCGTATTGTCTTCTGTTTCTCCTGAACGGTGTGACATAACTGAGGTATATCCAGCATTTTTAGCCATATTTACCGCTGCAATAGTCTCTGTTAAAGTTCCGATTTGGTTCACTTTTACCAAGATGGAGTTAGCAATTCCTTTATCAATTCCAGTAGAAAGACGCTCCACATTAGTTACGAATAAATCATCACCTACCAATTGAACTTTGTCTCCAATTTTTTCGGTAAGCATTTTCCATCCGTCCCAGTCGTTTTCATCCATACCGTCTTCGATAGAGATAATTGGATATTTAGCGGCCAATTCAGCCATGTATTCTACTTGCTCAGCAGAAGTTCTGATTTTTCCTGTTGGACCTTCAAATTTAGTATAATCGTACACTCCGTTTTCATAAAACTCAGAAGAAGCACAGTCTAAAGCAATCATTACTTCATCACCAAAAGTATAACCAGCAGCTTCAACCGCTTTTTTGATAGTATCTAAAGCGTCTTCAGTTCCACCAGCCAAGTTTGGAGCAAATCCTCCCTCGTCACCTACAGCAGTACTTAAACCTCTATCGTGTAATACTTTTTTAAGGTTATGGAAAATCTCAGTTCCCATTTGCAAGGCGTGTGTAAAAGAAGTTGCTTTTACTGGCATAATCATAAATTCCTGAAATGCGATAGGCGCATCGGAGTGAGAACCACCGTTGATGATATTCATCATTGGCAATGGCAATGTATTGGCAGAAACACCACCAACGTATCTGTATAAAGGCAATCCTAATTCATTTGCAGCTGCTTTTGCAACAGCAAGAGAAACTCCAAGAATGGCGTTAGCTCCAAGTTTTGCTTTATTAGGTGTTCCATCTAACTCAATCATCGTTTGATCAATCAGGTTTTGTTCGAAAACTGATGTTCCAACCAATTCTTCAGCTATTAAAGTATTTACATTTTCTACCGCTTTAAGAACTCCTCTTCCAAGAAAGTTTTTTCCTCCGTCACGTAATTCCATAGCTTCGAACTTTCCAGTTGAAGCTCCTGATGGAACTGCCGCTCTTCCTATTACTCCGTTTTCTGTAACTACATCTACCTCTACAGTAGGATTCCCTCTTGAATCGAAAATTTGTCTTGCGTGAATTTTGATAATAATACTCATTTTTTTTAATTTAAATGTTGAAATATAATTTATTTAGTTACAAATATACTATATCCATAATTAACAGGAAATGAAAAAATTGTAATGTTATTAACGAAAACGTTATACTATTTTAAAAATAAAGGAGTTGGCCGACTTTAATTTTTTTTTAAGGGTTTTGCAAGGATTATTTTAATTCACATCCGTATCCGTTTAGAAAAAGTAAAATACTATTTCTAATTTAGAGTTTACCCATTTATACTTTCCAAAAAATAATAATAGGCTGATTATTTGCTTCAAAACTCATGCAAGAGCTACGAAAACTGCTTTTTTTAGCCTGAGACATTCACAATAGACAAACCGTCTTGTATAGCTAAACTAGGATTTATTCAATAATCTGTATAGTTATTTTAGGACGGGTCAAAGCCCTATCAAAGCCCCATATAGTGTATGAATAGTGTATAAATAAAGTAATTTTATAGTAAGTATATAATAACTATATAGTAACTATATAACGACCATCATTAATAGATAAGCCATAGAATAAGTTCAATTCTTCCTTAACAGAAGTGCATTCTAATACTATTTGTCTTTGAGTAGTCCCTTCTGGAATTTAAAAAAAACTTTAAACCTACAGAAAAACGCAGCCTTTCTGTCATAGACGAGACATTTTTTTTCAATTCGCATATATAAATAGTACTTTTGCAAACTATTGATACAAATATGAGCTTTTTAGAAGAAATACTGCGAAGAAGAACTTTTGGGATTATTTCGCATCCCGATGCCGGTAAAACAACCTTGACAGAGAAACTACTCCTTTTTGGAGGTGCTATTCAGGAAGCGGGTGCGGTAAAAAACAACAAAATCAAAAAAGGGGCCACGAGCGACTTTATGGAAATTGAACGTCAAAGAGGAATTTCGGTTTCGACCTCGGTTTTGGCTTTCAATTATCAAGACAAAAAAATAAACATTCTCGATACACCCGGTCACAAGGATTTTGCCGAAGATACTTTCAGAACCCTAACCGCAGTTGATAGCGTAATTGTGGTGATTGACGTAGCCAAAGGGGTCGAGGAACAAACCGAGAAATTAGTCGCAGTGTGCCGACTCCGTAATATTCCCATCATTGTTTTTATCAACAAACTGGACCGAGAAGGGAAAGATGCTTTCGACTTGATGGACGAAGTGGAACAAAAACTGGGTCTTACGGTTACACCTTTGAGTTTTCCTATAGGAATGGGGTATGATTTTCAGGGAATTTACAATCTTTGGGAAGAAAACATCAATCTATTTAGTGGCGACAGTCGCAAGAATATCGAAGAAACTATCGCTTTTCAGGATGTAAAAAGTCCGGAATTGGAGAAAATTATTGGCGAAAAACCCGCTTATAAACTTCGAGAAGAATTAGAATTAATCGACGAAGTATATCCAAAATTTGATCGGCAGGATTATTTAGATGGAAAACTACAACCGGTATTTTTTGGTTCGGCCTTGAATAATTTTGGTGTTCGCGAACTTTTGGATTGTTTTGTTCAAATTGCACCATCACCAAGAGCTAAAGATTCCGAAACCAGATTGGTTGACCCAAAAGAAGAAAAAATGAGTGGATTTGTATTTAAAATCCACGCCAATATGGATCCTAAACACCGGGATCGTTTGGCATTTATCAAAATAGTTTCGGGTACTTTCGAAAGAAACAAACCCTATTACCATGTTCGCCAAAAGAAGAATTTAAAATTCTCGAGTCCGAATGCTTTCTTTGCAGAGAAAAAAGAAATCGTGGATATTTCGTATCCCGGCGATATCGTAGGATTGCACGACACAGGAAATTTCAAGATTGGCGACACCTTAACCGAAGGCGAAGTAATGAGCTTCAAAGGGATTCCAAGTTTCTCTCCAGAACATTTTAGATACATCAACAATGCCGATCCAATGAAAGCCAAACAGTTGGACAAAGGTGTTGACCAATTGATGGATGAAGGGGTAGCGCAGTTGTTTACCCTCGAAATGAATAACAGAAAAATAATTGGAACCGTGGGAGCACTTCAATACGAGGTGATACAATACCGTTTGGAGCACGAATATGGTGCCAAATGTACGTATGAAAACTTCCCTGTGCATAAAGCGTGTTGGGTAAAACCCAATGATCCAAAAAGTGAGGAGTTCAAGGAATTTAGAAGAATTAAACAAAAATTCTTGGCACACGACAAATACAATCAATTGGTATTTCTTGCCGATTCCGATTTTACGATTCAAATGACACAAAGTAAATTTCCGAATGTGAAGTTATTTTTTACCTCGGAATTTGAATAAGCCAAGTATTTAATGTATTAAAAAAATAGTGCTTCTTCAGTTCACACTTTTAAGCTGGGGTCCCGATTTTATTTTTAGCATTGCCCCTGCTTATCTGCAAACAAAAAACCCTGCTCCAAATCTGGAGCAGGGTTTTTACAAATATAAAACTTTTTGTTTCTTATCCTTGAATTCTATTTTTTTGGATTGCCCTAAACTTCAAAAAAACAAAAAGTATAGCAATAATTGCTAAAACCCAAAGATAATCATCAATAGGAAATGGTTCTCCGGGAGTTGTATCGCTGGCACCATTATCATCTACTCCACCATTATCTGATCCTGATCCGGGAGTTGTTTGTGCAAATGTTACAAAAGTGGAACATAAGTAAAAAGCTGTTATATAATATTTTAATAAACTGGTTTTCATTTTTAGATGGTTTTAAATTCTTAATTCAATAATTTTTTAGTTATCTCCTTATTATCTTCTGATGTTATTTTAACAATTAGTACTTGATGGTTAGCTCTCAAATTATTAATAGTTGATGTAGTGGATTTCACATTCTTTTGCTCTGCAAGTAATCTCCCTTGTACATCAAAAACTTTAATGTTACTGATAGCTGCGGATTTTGAATTTACATAAAGTGCTCCATTGTTGTTGTATACCGAAATACTGTTGTCGTCAAATACTGGTGCATCCACTTTCAATGTTTTTTGGTATTTCAATGAGAATCTAGTATTATCTGTTCCAGCAGCTGCTGTAAAGTTATAAGAACTTGTTCTCAAATTGGTTTCGGTGCCATTTGTATTATCAACCAAATAAATATCCTGACCTGATGCAAAAATACCTTCAGAGTGGTCAATAGCAATAGTATAATCGCCTGCCGAATTCGTTTTGAAATTTAATGCAACCACATCAGAAACATCGAATGCTGGACGACCTTGGATTGTGTACTCTCCATTATCAACATAAGAAGTCAAAGCAAATGCGCTGTCATTGATGTATTTACCATCAAAAGCATCCAAACCAACAGTAGCTTTATCAAAATAAGTCACTGCCATTTGAGAGAAATCACCAGCAACGTTTGTAGCATTTAACCAAATTTTGCTGGCTTCTGCTGCTTGTTTAGTTTTGAAAAATTGATTGGAATTATTGGCTATTCTTTGACTGTTTTTGAATGTTAAAGAAGTGGCTCCTGATTTAGCTTCTACAAAAAACCCTTGAGCTGTTTGAATTATTCCCATCGGATTTACTGATTGTGCATTTCCATTCGTTACAAATGTTCCGGGATCTGTTACTAATGCTCCAGCCTGCCATGTACAATAAGCAGTACCTGCACCATTAGTTTTTCTCCAGAACCACAAAGTGTTTTCGATATTTGCTGTATTATTGTCAAAAACAAATTTTTGCATACTTATTGTCGATGGATAAGGATTTCCCACTAAATTGAAACGCAATCCTGCTGCAGCTCCATCTATTAAAGAAACTGGAATATCCCCGTTATTAGGTTCTCCTGTAAACTGTCCTGCATAAGCAGTGGCTGTAACTGCATCCGCTGTATTGGGCATACGAATTAAATATCCAGCTCCTTCAGCAAATGTAGTTGTGGTTGGGGAAGCAATAAAGGCATAAGCACCATTTACACCGCCTGTATTATAAGTAGTATTAAAGGTATAAAAACGACTTGGAGATTGCGAAGTCAAAGGTGAAAATCCTGCCAAAGTTTGTGTTCCTGAAACCGGCGATGACCACAAAGTATAATCTAAACGTTTTAATGGACTACTGTTACGATTAACTGTAATAGCTCCTGTATTTGTCGCATTATTTACTTGAATCAAGTTGGCATTGTTTTCGACAACAAGACTACCACTATTGATTACTTCGTTTTGAACGGTTACATTAGTTCCTGTATTAATAGTCAAAGAACCCAATGAAGTTACCGTTAGTTTTTTGGCGGTAAATGGGCCGTTTGCAGTTGTGCTGTAAGTATCGTTTACTACAGTTTTTAATAAGGAAGTTGGAGTTAATCCATCAGTCCAAGCAGCTGATTCCCAAACTGCTGCTAATTCAAAATCGATACTATTTAAAGCAAAATAAGTATTGTTTTTTGTCCAATTTGCAGGATCATTAACCAATGTTTTGTATGCTGTAAACGATGATTTTACGTCTTTTGGTGCCAATGCACCGCTATATTCTACGTTATCAAAATCTCCAATTACAATGTTACCGCTTGTAACATTTAATTCCGCTGGTAAATACGAATTGTTAGACGTGGTTGCTCCAGTTGTTATCCATGCAAGGTTTGACAAACCATAAATAAAGCTTGGACTAACCGCTGATCCTTCGTAAATAAAAAGATTTTCGCCAGATGCTGATAAACCATCCAAAGCACCTGTAACAATACCTAAATCAGTTGACGCTGTTGTTAATGTACTAATATATATTACTGTTCCTACTGGAATAATATTACCCGTATTGTTTTTCCAAAGTAGCGAACCACCTTCATTTGTTTTCAAAGCACCAGCTTCATAAGCATTATCTGTAAAATATAATTCAGCATCAACAGGAATAGGCACCCAGTTTACAAATGAAATCCCATCAGGTGTATCGTTTGCCAATGCAGTAATGCTAATATCTCCTACTCCAAAGTTAAGTGTTACAGCTTTAGCGGAAACTGCAAAATCATAAGTTGAATCTGTTGGATCATTATTATCAATTAGTACACTATCTGCAAAAGTTCCTGCAACTAAACTGTTAAAAGTTACAGTAAATGTAGTAGAGCCGCCTGCCGCAATAGTTGCAGGTAATGAAATACCATTGACATTATATTTAGAAGTTGGAGAGTTCAACATTAAAATATCATTAACAATCAAATCTCCTGTACCAGTGTTTTCTATAGTATAAGTTCTAACAACATTTGTATTAGTGGCAGTATTACCAAAATTTGTGTCATCTGTAGCACTTGGCGTTGTGTCTCCAACTGCAATGATAGCACTATTCCCCTTAACAGAAATATTTGGCACTGGAGTTTCTGCTATTGCTTTGATATCAAAATTATATGTAGATTCATCGCTGTCATCACTTACAAGATTTACCACATCATTAAATGTTCCTGCGGATGAACTGTTAAATGTAACTGTGAAAGTTGTTTCAGTTCCTGAAGTTATTGTTGCTGGTAATGTAATTCCACCAATACTATGTGCAGTTCCGTTAGTTAGTGAAATGGCACTTACTGTTAAATTAGCAGAACCTGTGTTTTCTATAGTATAGGTTTTAGTAATATTTGTGCTTGTAGCAACGGTTCCAAAATCTGTACCATTTGTTGCTGAAACTGGAGTTGCTCCATCTACAATAGAAACAGCATTTCCTTTTATGTTGATTTCAGGGCCAGATGAAACGGCATTCCCTGTTATATCAATAGAGTAAACCCTTGCTCCTGCAGTTGAAGTGGCATTTGGTGCGGTAACTCTAATTTGAGCTGCAGAATATGAATAGGGCAGACTTACTGTTTGAGTACCTTTTGTACCTGTTGTTGCTAATAATGAACCTACTTGAGTCCAAGTCGCACCATCATAATATTCTATTTTAATTTTATCAGAGTTTGAAACAATAGTACCAAATGATTGAAGACTTAAGGCAATATTTATATTAGAAAAAACCGAAAAATCCATTGATGGAGATGTCATAGTATTACCTGTAGACAACAATTTCCAATAGTCAGTCGCAGCATTATTAGTAACAGCAGTAATAGTCCAACCAGTAGCCCCCGATGTCACATTTCTAGCAGTAAAATATAATTTTGGCACAATTGCTGTCTGCCCCCAACTGATTTGTGTATTCATCAAAAATAGAGCAAACAAAAGCAACAATCCTTTGATTGTTGTTTTACTTTTTGCCTGAAAAAAAACCTAGAGTAATTTTGTTCATAAAAATGTAATTAATTGTTAGTATGTGTAATAATTTATTGATTTGATATGTATTATAAAAATGATAATATTTGTTAAAATTTTTAACAAAAATAGCTGTTTTAGTGAATTTACAAAATTTAAAGAAATTATTTTTTTATAAACTTCTAATTTTTATGATATTCATAATTTTGATTTACAAAAAAAATAAAAATAAAATTTTAGACCTAATTAAATTCATTATGAAATGATTAAGAAACCATTATTGATTTCAAAAAAAAACTCCACATAAACCATAACTGTGATTGTGGCGTTTAATTTGGTTTAATTTAATATTAGGTGACCAAAAGGAGTTCTAAATGACAACAAAATAAAGCTAATATTTAACGCAAAAAACCTGTTCCAATATTTGGAACAGGTTTTTTATATTAAAAAACGTTTTGTGTTTTATTCTTGAATTCTGCTTTTTTGTATGGCTCTGAACTTCATAAAAACAAAGATCAAACCTACAATCGCCAAAACCCAAACATAATCATCAATTGGTGCCGCAGGGTCTCCACCTTCTAAACCACCACCTGTATCATCATCCCCAGGTTGCGCAAATGATACAAAGGCAGAAAACAAGAAAAGAGCGGATATATAATATTTTAATACTGTATTTTTCATTTTTGTTAATTTAATTGATTATGATTTCATAATTATATTATGTCAGTTCTTTAATTTGCTACTTTCTTACTTACTGTTTTATTGTCATCAGAGGTTACTTTTACAATCAAAACCTGATTCATTGCTTTCAAATTATGAATACTAGCAGTACTGGATTTCACATTTTTTTGTTCGGCAATTAATCTTCCTTGAACATCATAAACTTTAATATTGCTGATATTTTTTTCTCTTGAATTTACATATACAACCCCATTGTTTTTATATACAGTTACACTACTTTCATTGAATATAGGTGCATCTACTTTTAATGTTTTTTGGTATTTCAAAGAAAACCTAGTATTGTCCACTCCTGAGGCAGCCGTAAATGCGTAAGAACCTGTTTTTAAATTTGTTTCGGTTCCAGTTTTACTATCAAACAAATAAACATCCTGACCATTAGCAAACAAACCGTCTGAAAGTCCAATAGCTATGGTGTAATCACCAGCCAAATCCGTTTTGAAATTTAACGCCATCACATCAGAAACATCGAATACCGGACGACTTTGGATAGTATATTCTTCATTGTTGATATTTGAGGTCAAAGCAATTTGACTGTCATTAATGTATTTACCATCATAAATATCTACCCCTACTGTTCCATCTGTTATGTAAGCTATTAAAGCTTGACTAAAAACTCCAGTTGTATTGGTTAGATTTAACCATAAGCGATCTCTTTGTAGTTGCTTAGTTTTAAAGAATTGAGTACTTGCAGGAGCAGAATCTCGCATCGTATTGGTAAAAAAGTTAGTAACTAACCCTCCTGGACTTTTGGCTTTAACAAAAAAACCTTGACCTACTTGTATTTTTCCATTTGGTATTTCACTAGAAGAAGTTGCGGTTCCACCTACAACAGGTATGTAAGTTGCATAAGCTGAACCTCCAGCTGAATTTATTTTTCTCCAAAAATACAATGTAGTTTCTATGTTAGTTGTGTTTGCGGAGATAAACGTATCTGCATCAATAACGGATGCATAAGGATTCCCAACTAAATTATAAGAATGTGCTGCATCAATGTAACTTAAAGTTACTGGAATATTACCATTATTAAGAACTCCTGTAAACTGTCCTGCATAAGCTGTTGGTGTTACTGCATCTGCATCATTAGGCATACGAATTAAATATCCAGCTCCAGCATCAAATGTAGCAGTGGTTGGGACAGCAATTACACTATAGGCACCAGCTGCACCAAAACTTGAGTCATAGGTATAAAAACGACTTGGTGATTGCAAAGTCAAAGGAGAAAATGCTGCCAAAGTTTGTGTTCCAGAAACTGGCGATGACCATAAAGTATAATCTAAACGTTTTAATAAACTACTGTTACGATTTACGGTTACAGATCCTGTATTTGGAGAACTATTTACTTGAATCAGATTAGCATCGTTTTCTACGACAAGACTACCATTATTAATTACTTCGTTTTGAACAGTTAAATTTGTTCCTGAATTAATAGTTAAAGAAGCTCCTGAATTTACAGTAAGCTTATTAGTATTGAAAACACCGTCTGTTGTAGTTGTATATACACCATCGATAATGGCCTCAATAGAAGCGGTTGGTGTTCCGTTTGACCAAATTGAACCGTTCCAAGTTGATTGAGGGTTTACTACCTCAAATACTGCGTTATAATTTGCTCCAGCATTATCCGAATAAAGTGTTCCGTCTCCACATCCAGTAAATACAGATTCAGAATGAACCTCTAATGTGTATGTCCCCGGAGGCAAACTTGCAATTAAATCTGTACTTCCAGAAGTTCCTTCCCAAGTCTCATTAACTCCACTTGAGATAAGTGGTTCATCTATACTTATTAGTGATCCTGAAGGACTTCCTGTTGGATATACTCTATACAAAAGAGCACTACTAGTGACATCACAAGAACCACTTGAAGTAGTTCCATTTTGACCACCATTAACAACTAAAGTATTTGTTCCTTTTGTAAAAACTCCTAAATCAGCATCCTCTAAATAAGGAAATATAGGCTGATTAGATTGCATATTGTAATAATTTAAATTCCCATTTATGCTTAAAATTGCATAACTTTCATAAATAATACTAGTTTGTGCTGTCGCAAAATTAGCAAACATCGAAAAGAGTACTGGAAGTAATAAAAATTGAAAGCGATAACCCGAATAAGTTTTAATTTTGAGTAAAATCTGTTTCATAAGTATTTTTTTTAGATATAAAGCAAATGTAAAAAATTAAATCTTAATATAGACAAATGAAAAGCAAATATTTGAATTACAATAACAAATAAGGTTTTATTTGTCTTTTTACCTTTTTTATATCACAATTTTTTGATGAATTTGGAAGGGATTAAGAAATCAGTTGTTATGAATGAGTAATGTGATTGAAATAATGTTATATTTATTTTTTTAATCAAAATTCAGTCGATATTAAATAACTATAAAAGTAATTAAGAACGAATTACTTATTATTGTCTCAATGATGAGTTTGTTATTTGCGTTAAATAAAAAAAGCTAATCAAATGATTAGCTTTATGTGTCATAAAATATTTTAGATTACCTTAAACTACAGCACTTTCGAAGTTAACCGCTTTTTTCAAGAAAGCTTTAATCAACAACCGATTTGGCGCAGTACCTGAAGTCATAAATTGTTTTTTAGTATTTGATCCTGCTGGTAAAATTTTTGCATTTGGATCTTGTTTTGTGCCCATAAACCAAAGCACAAAATTCATATTAGAATTAGTAGAAGCATCCTCTTGCTTTACTACTATCGTTTCGCCAGTATTAGCAGTAATCGTAACATTTAAATCAGAATTATTTTCAACTGTTGTTTGACCGAAAGCAGTTCCAACTGATAATAAAATAAAGGCAACTATCATCAAAAGAATGTTGCTATTTTTGTTACCGTATTGTTTAGAAAATTGATTCATTGTGACTTTGTTGCAAAGAGTTTGTTTGTTTTCTCTTATCTGAGGTCAAAACTAAATCAATACTATTCTACTAAAAAATATTTTCGATGAAGCACCGTAAAAGTCGTTTAAATCACAAAATGATGTTATCTAAAGGTTATTAAATCAAGTTATTACTATCTCTGAATACTATATTACATAAAACAAAAGGCTCCAAAAATGGAGCCTTTTATAATTTATGCTTGTCCTGCGGGACCAAAATTAAGCGGAATTGGAGGTTGCTCAGTGTCTTTTATTTCGCCGTGGGCAACTTCAAAACGGTGAATGTTTTCTCCAATAGCTTTCAACAATCTTTTAGCATGTTGCGGAGTCAAGACAATTCTTGATTTGACTTTGGCTTTAGGAATACCAGGCATGATACTTACAAAATCCAAAACAAACTCAGATGAGGAATGATTGATAATGGCCAAATTAGAATAAATTCCTTCGGCTGTTTTTTCATCTAACTCAATGTCGAGTTGTCCTTGTTGTTGATTTGAATTATTCATAAAATTAATTTTTCCTCTAACCCTCTCCAAAAGGAGAGGGCAGGATGAGGATTAATAAATATACTCTTCTTTATTGGCCATCATTTCGTGGTAATCTTCATTCGAACCAACAATGGTGTTGTCATATTCTCTCATACCAGTTCCAGCAGGGATTCTATGTCCAACAATAACATTTTCTTTCAATCCTTCTAAGTAATCGATTTTACCTGCTACAGCAGCTTCGTTCAATACTTTAGTAGTTTCTTGGAAAGATGCAGCAGAAATGAATGATTTCGTTTGAAGAGATGCTCTCGTGATACCTTGCAAAACTGGAGTTGCTGTTGCCGTAATTACATCACGAGCTACAACAAGATTTTTATCTGTACGTTTCAACAGTGAGTTTTCATCACGCAATTCACGAGGAGATATAATCTGACCTGGTTTTAACACACTTGAATCTCCAGCGTCTTCAACTACCTTCATTCCATAAAGTTTATCATTTTCAACAATAAAATCTTTAGTATGAATCAATTGCTCTTCTAGGAACAAAGTATCACCCGGATCTTGTACTCTTACTTTACGCATCATTTGACGTATTACTACTTCAAAGTGTTTGTCGTTTATTTTTACCCCTTGCAAACGGTAAACCTCTTGAATTTCGTTTACCAAATACTGTTGAACAGCAGCCGGCCCTTGAATTCTCAAAATATCTTCTGGAGTGATTGCACCATCAGATAATGGCACTCCCGCTCTTACAAAGTCATTTTCTTGTACTAGAATTTGGCTAGATAATTTTACCAAATATTTCTTAACCTCACCAAATTTAGATTCGATAACGATCTCACGGTTACCTCTTTTGATTTTTCCAAAAGAAACAACACCATCGATTTCAGAAACTACAGCTGGATTTGAAGGATTACGTGCTTCAAGCAACTCAGTAATTCTTGGTAAACCTCCTGTGATATCCCCTGATTTAGAAGAACGACGAGGGATTTTAACCAATACTTTACCTGCTTTAATTTTTTCGCCATTTTCAACCATCAAGTGGGCTCCAACTGGCAAGTTATAAGAACGTATCAATTCTCCATCTTTACCGTAAACCAATAAGGTTGGGATTAATTTTTTGTTTCTAGACTCCGAAATTACTTTTTCTTGGAAACCAGTTTGCTCATCAATTTCAACCATAAACGATTGACCTTGCTCTAAATCTTCGTAAGCGATTTTACCCGTGAATTCCGAAACAATAACTCCATTATAAGGATCCCATTTACAAATAGAAGTTCCTTTAGCTACAGTTTCACCATCTTTAATAAAGATACTTGAACCGTAAGGAATATTGTTTGTACTTAATAGAATTCCTGTTTTTACGTCGATTAATTTCAATTCGGTAGAACGAGAAACCACAATATCAACTGCATTTCCATCGTTGTCTTCACCTTTAACTGTTTTTAAATCTTCGATTTCAATTTTACCTGCAAATCTTGTAACGATACCTGATTCTTCAGAAATACCTCCCGCTACCCCACCAACGTGGAATGTACGTAATGTAAGCTGTGTTCCAGGTTCTCCAATGGATTGAGCGGCAATTACACCAACTGCTTCTCCTTTTTGGGTCATTTTCCCTGTCGCCAAGTTTCTACCGTAACATTTAGCACAAATACCTTTTGTAGCTTCACAAGTTAATGGTGAACGAACTTCTAATTTTTCTATTGGAGAAGCCTCGATCAATTTCATATAAGATTCGGTAATTTCCTCACCAGCTTCTATGATAAGCTCATTGGTCAAAGGATTAATAACATCTTGCAATGCTACACGTCCTAAGATTCTTTCGCCTAAAGTTTCCACAATTTCTTCGTTCTTTTTCAATGCTGAAACTTCAACACCTCTTAAAGTACCACAATCCACTGTGTTTACAATTACATCTTGAGAAACGTCATGCAATCTTCTTGTTAAGTAACCCGCATCGGCCGTTTTCAAAGCCGTATCCGCAAGACCTTTACGAGCACCGTGAGTAGAGATAAAGTACTCAAGAATCGAAAGACCTTCCTTAAAGTTAGAAAGAATCGGGTTTTCAATAATTTCCCCACCACCAGCAGTAGATTTTTTAGGCTTAGCCATCAAACCACGCATACCAGTTAACTGACGAATTTGCTCTTTGGAACCCCTCGCTCCAGAATCAAGCATCATATACACTGAGTTGAAACCTTGTTGGTCTTCTCTAATGTTTTTCATTGCTGCTTCTGTAAGCTGTGCATTTGTTGAAGTCCATACGTCAATAACTTGGTTGTAACGTTCGTTATTGGTAATAAGACCCATATTATAATTGGCAGAAATACCTTCAACTTGCTCTCTAGCATCTGCAATTAATTTTGTTTTTTGTTCTGGGATTCTAATGTCTCCCAATGAGAATGATAATCCCCCTTTGAAGGCAAATTTATAACCCATATCTTTCATATTATCCAAGAAGGCAGCCGTTGTAGGCACATTGGTCACGCTCAAAACGTGTCCGATAATGTCTCTCAAGTTTTTCTTAGTCAATACATCATTGATGTAACCCGCAGCTTCTGGAACTACTTCGTTAAACAAGATACGACCTGCTGTTGTTTGAATAATTTTGTAAACTAAATCACCATTTTCATTAAAATCTTTGGCACGAATTTTTACTCGAGCATTCAATTCTAACTGGCCTTCATTCAAAGCAATATTTACTTCTTCGGCAGAATAAAAAGTCAAGCCTTCACCTAAAATTTTATGGTCTGGAGTTGACAAACGCTCTTTGGTCATATAATATAGACCCAATACCATGTCTTGAGAAGGTACCGTAATCGGAGCACCATTAGCAGGATTCAAGATATTGTGAGAAGCCAACATTAATAATTGTGCTTCCAAAATAGCTTCTGGTCCTAACGGCAAGTGAACTGCCATCTGATCCCCATCAAAATCCGCGTTAAACGCCGTACAAACTAAAGGGTGCAATTGGATTGCTTTTCCTTCAATTAATTTTGGTTGGAATGCTTGAATACCTAATCTGTGCAAAGTAGGAGCACGATTCAGCATGATTGGATGTCCTTTGATTACATTTTCAAGGATGTCCCAAACTACTGGCTCTTTTTTGTCTATTATTTTTTTCGCAGATTTAACTGTTTTTACAATTCCTCTTTCTATCAATTTACGGATAACGAAAGGTTTGTATAATTCAGCTGCCATATCTTTAGGGATACCACATTCGAACAATTTCAATTCAGGTCCAACAACAATTACCGAACGAGCAGAATAATCCACACGTTTTCCAAGTAAGTTTTGACGGAAACGACCTTGTTTTCCTTTAAGGGAATCCGAAAGTGATTTCAATGGTCTGTTTGATTCTGTTTTAACGGCAGATGCTTTACGCGTATTATCGAAAAGTGAATCTACTGATTCCTGCAACATACGTTTTTCGTTTCTCAAGATTACTTCTGGGGCTTTAATCTCCATTAATCTTTTCAAACGGTTGTTACGTATAATTACACGACGATATAAATCATTTAAATCCGAAGTTGCAAAACGACCTCCATCAAGCGGCACCAATGGACGCAATTCTGGTGGAATAACAGGAACTACTTTCATGATCATCCATTCAGGACGGTTTTCGCGGTTCAAGTTAGACTCACGGAAAGATTCAACAACTTGTAATCTTTTTAATGCTTCGGTTTTACGTTGTTTAGACGTTTCATTGTTAGCACTGTGACGCAATTCATAAGACAAAGCATCTAAATCGATACGAGCCAATAAATCCATAATACACTCTGCTCCCATTTTGGCAACAAATTTATTAGGATCAAAATCGTCTAAATATTGATTGTCAGCAGGAAGAGTATCTAAAATATTCAAATATTCTTCTTCTGTCAAGAAGTCCAATCTTTGTACAGATTCTCCGTCTGGACCTTTTGCAATACCAGCTTGAATTACAACATATCTTTCATAGTAGATAATCATATCTAATTTCTTAGAAGGAAGACCTAAAATGTAACCAATTTTATTTGGAAGAGAACGGAAGTACCAAATGTGAGCAATTGGCACAACAAGATTGATGTGACCTACTCTATCTCTACGAACTTTTTTCTCAGTTACTTCAACACCACAACGGTCACAAATGATTCCTTTGTAGCGGATTCTTTTATATTTACCACAAGCACATTCGAAATCTTTTACTGGTCCGAAGATTCTTTCGCAGAAAAGTCCGTCACGCTCTGGTTTGTGGGTTCTGTAATTGATAGTTTCAGGCTTCAAAACCTCACCTCTTGATTCTTTCAAGATGGATTCAGGAGAAGCTAGTCCTATCGAAATTTTGTTGAATCTTTTTACAGGATTCTTATCTTTATTATTATTCCTATTGTTCATCATAGTTTTTACTATTGATTTATTTGCAATTAAAATTGATTTTGTACAGTTGTAACATTGTTACTTTTCTGTCTCCTCGGATTACTTCTCTAAACTTCAACTAATTTTGAAGTGCTAATTATATAGATTATATAAAAAATCGGAACGGGTTACGGGTATAAATCCTAAAAACTCTTATAAATGAGTAATCAGTTTTCAGGCACTGCTGCCTGAAAACTGAATACTGCAAACTTTTTTATTCTTCTAAACGAATGTCAAGTCCAAGACCTTTCAATTCATGCATCAATACATTGAATGATTCTGGCAATCCTGGTTCTGGCATAGATTCTCCCTTAACGATTGCTTCGTAAGTTTTGGCTCTACCAATAACGTCATCCGATTTCACAGTCAATATTTCACGAAGTGTGCTTGATGCTCCATAAGCTTCAAGTGCCCAAACCTCCATCTCTCCAAAACGCTGACCTCCAAATTGAGCTTTACCACCCAATGGCTGTTGTGTAATTAATGAGTATGGTCCTATTGAACGTGCGTGCATTTTATCGTCAACCATGTGACCCAATTTCAACATATAGATAACACCTACAGTTGCTGCTTGGTGGAAACGTTCTCCAGTTCCTCCATCATAAAGATGCGTATGTCCGAAACGTGGAATTCCAGCTTCGTCAGTCAATTCATTGATTTGGTCAAGAGATGCACCGTCAAAAATTGGAGTAGCAAATTTTCTACCCAAGTTCATTCCAGCCCAACCTAAAACTGTTTCATAAATTTGACCAATGTTCATACGTGAAGGTACTCCAAGTGGATTCAACACAATATCTACTGGTGTTCCATCTTCTAAGAAAGGCATATCTTCGTGACGAACGATACGAGCAACAATACCTTTGTTACCGTGACGTCCCGCCATTTTATCCCCAACTTTCAGTTTACGTTTTTTGGCAACATATACTTTAGCCAATTTCAAAATTCCTGATGGCAATTCATCTCCAACAGTAATCGTGAATTTCTCTCTACGTAATGAACCTTGCAAATCGTTCAACTTAATTTTATAGTTATGAATTAAATCATTAACCATAGTATTAGTTGTATCATCGGCAACCCATTGACCTTTGCTTAAGTGAGCAAAATCTTCAACAGCATAAAGCATTTTTTGAGTGTATTTTTTACCTTTTGGTAATACTTCTTCACCCAAATCATTCATTACACCTTGAGAGGTTTTTCCGTTTACAATTAAGAACAATTTCTCTACCAATCTGTCTTTTAAATCAACAAATTTAGTTTCAAATTCCATTTCCAAAGCGCTTAAAGCATCTTTGTCCTGAGTTCTCTTACGTTTATCTTTTACTGCTCTTGCAAACAATTTTTTGTCTAAAACCACACCGTGCAAAGATGGAGACGCTTTCAATGAAGCATCTTTCACATCCCCTGCTTTGTCCCCGAAGATTGCACGAAGCAATTTCTCTTCTGGAGTAGGATCTGATTCCCCTTTTGGTGTAATTTTTCCGATAAGAATGTCGCCAGGTTTTACTTCGGCTCCAATTCTAATCATTCCGTTTTCATCTAAATCTTTAGTAGCTTCTTCAGAAACGTTAGGAATATCATTCGTTAGTTCTTCGTTACCTAATTTTGTATCTCTCACTTCCAATGAATAATCATCAACGTGAATAGAAGTGAAAATATCGTCACGAACTACTTTTTCAGAAATCACAATCGCATCCTCAAAGTTATATCCTTTCCAAGGCATGAACGCTACTTTTAGGTTACGACCTAAAGCTAATTCACCATTTTGGGTAGCATATCCTTCTGATAATACTTGTCCAAGAACCACTCTGTCCCCTTTTCTTACGATAGGTTTCAAGTTGATACTTGTACTTTGATTGGTCTTTCTAAATTTAATTAAATTGTATGTTTTTTCATCAGGCTCAAAACTTACCATTCTTTCTTCTTCAGAACGATCATATTTGATGGTGATGATATTTGCATCTACGTACTCAACAGTTCCAGGTCCTTCAGCATTAATCAATACTCTAGAATCTGAAGCTACTTGACGCTCTAAACCTGTTCCAACAATAGGTGCTTCTGGACGTAACAATGGTACGGCTTGACGCATCATGTTTGATCCCATCAACGCTCTATTCGCATCATCGTGTTCCAAGAAAGGAATCAACGAAGCTGAAATCGAAGCAATTTGGTTTGGAGCAACGTCAGCATAATCCACTTTTGATGGGCTAATTACTGGGAAATCACCTTCTTGACGGGCAATTACGTTATCAGCAAGAATTTTTCCTGTAGCATCCATTTCAATGTTTGCCTGAGAAATCATCATACCTTCTTCTTCTTCTGCGCTCAAATACACTGGAGTAGAAACTAAGTCAACAACTCCATTAGTTACTTTACGATACGGTGTTTCGATGAAACCCATTCCGTTTACTTTAGCATAAACACCAAGAGAAGATATCAAACCAATGTTTGGCCCCTCAGGAGTTTCAATTGGACATAAACGTCCGTAGTGCGTATAGTGAACGTCACGAACCTCAAATCCAGCTCTTTCTCTCGAAAGTCCACCTGGTCCAAGTGCAGATAATCTTCTTTTGTGCGTAATCTCAGCTAATGGATTCGTTTGATCCATAAATTGAGACAGCTGGTTTGTTCCAAAGAAAGAGTTGATAACAGATGATAATGTTTTCGCATTGATCAAATCTATTGGTGTAAACACCTCGTTATCCCTAACGTTCATTCTCTCACGAATGGTTCTTGCCATACGAGCCAAACCAACACCAAATTGTTGAGACAATTGTTCTCCAACTGTTCTAACACGACGGTTTGACAAGTGATCGATATCATCAATATCTGCTTTCGCATTGATTAATTCGATCAAGTATTTCACTATGGTAATGATATCTTCTTTGGTAAGCACTTGCTTTTCCATTGGAGTATCCAGACCCAGTTTTTTGTTAATTCTATAACGACCTACTTCACCTAAATTGTAACGTTGGTCAGAGAAGAATAATTTATCTATAATACCACGAGCAGTTTCTTCATCAGGCGGTTCTGCGTTACGCAATTGTCTGTAAATGTGCTCAACGGCTTCTTTTTCAGAATTGGTTGGATCTTTTTGAAGTGTGTTGTGAATGATAGAATAATCAACTGCATTACTATCTTCCTTGTGCAACAAAATAGATTTAACGTTAGAATCGATGATTTCTTCCACATTATCTTTATCGATAATGGTATCTCTATCAAGAATTATCTCGTTACGTTCGATAGAAACAACTTCGCCGGTATCTTCATCCACGAAATCTTCATGCCAAGTGTTCAAAACACGAGCGGCTAATCTTCTACCAATATATTTTTTAAGTCCTGTTTTAGACACTTTAATTTCCTCAGCAAGGTCGAAAATCTCAAGGATATCCTTGTCTCTTTCGAACCCAATAGCACGGAATAAAGTAGTAACAGGTAATTTTTTCTTTCTATCGATATAAGCGTACATAACGCTATTGATATCGGTTGAAAATTCTATCCAAGAACCTTTGAAAGGAATTACTCTGGCAGAATAAAGTTTTGTTCCATTGGCATGGAATGATTGTCCAAAGAAAACCCCTGGAGAACGGTGCAATTGAGAAACAACAACACGCTCGGCGCCATTGATTACAAAAGTACCCGAAGGAGTCATGTAAGGAATTGTACCAAGATAAACATCTTGAACAATTGTTTCAAAATCTTCGTGCTCTGGATCTGTACAATATAGTTTTAACCTAGCTTTTAAAGGCACACTATACGTAAGCCCTCTTTCAATACATTCTTGAATTGTGTAACGTGGTGGATCTACAAAATAATCGAGGAACTCCAATACAAAATTATTTCTTGTATCTGTGATTGGAAAGTTTTCCATGAAGGTGTTGTATAAACCTTCGTCGCCTCTTTCGTCAGATTTAGTTTCCAATTGGAAGAAATCTTTAAACGATTTTACCTGAACATCAAGGAAATCTGGATATTGAGGTATGTTTTTTGTAGAGGCAAAATTCAATCTTTCAGTCTGATTTGTTATCATCTATGGACAAAATTTTGATTTAAAAAAAGTAATTTTTTGTGTAAAACACTGTTTAATATATACTTTTCCTTATAATAACCATTACATCTTTAAAAATAAACCAGGAAAATATAGTTCATTTTTTTCTTCGTATTGATTAAAAAACACTTTTGTATTTTAAACTATTTTATAATAAAATGGGGTAAATTTTTATTATACGAAAAATGGTTTAGGTCTTTGGATGCGTATCCAAGACCTAAACCTATTCTCTAAAGCGGGTTGAATTATTTTAATTCAACAACAGCTCCAGCTTCTTCTAAAGATTTTTTAAGACCTTCAGCCTCATCTTTAGAAACACCTTCTTTAATGTTTGACGGTGCAGAATCCACTAAATCTTTAGCTTCTTTAAGACCTAAACCTGTTAATTCTTTTACAGCTTTAACAACAGCCAATTTAGAAGGACCAGCTTCTTTTAATACTACTGTAAATTCTGTTTGTACTTCTTCAGCAGCAGCATCTCCACCACCAGCGGCAACTACTACAGCTGCAGCAGCTGGTTCGATTCCGTACTCATCTTTTAATATTGTTGCTAATTCGTTAACTTCTTTTACTGTTAGGTTAACTAATTGTTCTGCGAATTGTTTCAAATCTGCCATTTTTTCTATCGTTTTAAAATGATTTGTAAAATATTATTGTTTATTGTGCGCGTTTTAATGCACTTAAATTCTTTTAGTATTTAGAAATCTAAAATAAGAAATCTAAATTCTAAAATTGAATTAAGCAACCTCTTCTTCTGTATTAGCGAATTGGTTTTGAAGAGCAGAAATAACTCTTTGAGCTGGTGATTGAAGTAATCCAATGATTTCGCCAATAAGTTCTTCTTTCGATTTAATAGTTGCCAAAGCATCTAATTGATCATCTCCAATGTAAACTTCTGCATTGATGTAAGCACCTTTCAAAATTGGCTTAGCATTCTTTTTGCGGAAATCTTTGATTATCTTTCCAGGGGCGTTAGCTACATCAGCAATAAAAATAGCACTATTACCTGTCAATACAGAAGGCAAATCACCATAATCATTAGCCGAAGCTTCCATTGCTTTTGCAAGCAAAGTGTTTTTAACTACCTCTATTTTTATACCTGCTTTAAAGCAAGCTCTTCTTAGGTTTGAAGTTGTTTCTGCGTTTAGCCCAGAAATATCAGATACATAAATAATATTTGTACCAGCTAACTGTGCAGTTAAATCTTCAATCGCAATTGATTTTTCTTCTCTAGTCATACTAAAAATTTTTAACTACCAATTATACTGCTTTAGGATCCAACGCAATTGCTGGACTCATCGTGCTAGTTAGGTAAATACTTTTGATGTAAGTTCCTTTAGCCGCAGTTGGTTTAAGTTTGATTAATGTTTGAATAATTTCGTGAGCGTTATCTACAATTTTATCAGCATCGAAAGAGATTCTTCCAATTCCTGCATGTATGATACCTGTTTTGTCCACTTTAAAGTCGATTTTACCAGCTTTAACTTCAGCTACTGCTTTTGCAATATCCATAGTTACAGTACCAGTTTTAGGGTTTGGCATTAAACCTCTAGGTCCCAAAATACGACCTAATGGACCTAATTTACCCATAACACTTGGCATAGTGATGATCACATCAACATCTGTCCAACCGTCTTTAATTTTTTGTAAATATTCGTCAAGACCTACATAGTCTGCTCCTGCTTCTTTAGCTTCCGCTTCTTTATCTGGAGTAACCAATGCTAATACTTTTACGTCTTTACCTGTTCCGTGAGGTAATGTTACTACACCTCTAACCATTTGATTCGCTTTTCTTGGATCTACACCCAAACGTACTGCGATATCAACAGACTCATCAAATTTTGCAGAAGCAACATCTTTTATTAATGCAGCTGCATCTTTTAAAGTGTATAGTTTGTTCTTTTCAATTTTTGAAGCCGCCTCTTTTTGCTTTTTTGTCAATTTTGCCATGTCTTACGCTTGTTTTAGAGGAGAATCTCCTGTTACAGTTATACCCATAGATCTAGCTGTTCCTGCGATCATGCTCATAGCAGACTCGATTGTGAATGCATTTAAATCAACCATCTTGTCTTCCGCAATTGCTTTAATAACATCCCAAGTAACGCTAGCTACTTTCTTACGATTTGGTTCTCCTGAACCAGATTTAAGCTTTGCCGCGTCCATTAATTGAACAGCAGCAGGTGGTGTTTTTACAACAAAATCGAAAGATTTGTCTTTATACACTGTAATTTGCACTGGGCAAACTTTACCTGGTTTATCTTGCGTTCTAGCATTAAATTGCTTACAGAACTCCATGATATTAACACCAGCAGCACCTAAAGCAGGTCCAACCGGTGGCGACGGGTTCGCAGCACCTCCCTTAACTTGTAGTTTAACTACTTTACTAATCTCTTTAGCCATTTTTTTTAAAATTTAACACATTAACATTGGAAGCGAAAATGTGGTTTATTATATATGTAACAAAAATTATACTTTTTCAACTTGCAAAAACCCTAATTCTAATGGCGTTTTTCTTCCGAAAATTTTCACCATTACTTCAAGTTTACGCTTTTCTTCATTGATTTTCTCAACCGTTCCATTGAAACCGTTGAAAGGACCATCAATAACCTTTATTGTCTCACCTAAATTGAATGGGATAGATCGAGTATCGGTATTTACAGCCAATTCATCAACTTTACCTAACATTCTGTTTACTTCAGAAAGTCTTAAAGGCACTGGCTCTCCTCCTTTGATTTCACCTAAAAAACCAATTACACTTGTTATAGACTTAATAATATGAGGAATTTCTCCAACTAGGTTTGCTTCGATCATTACATAACCAGGAAAGTAAACCTTATCCTTGATTAATTTTTTCCCTTCTTTTACAGTAACTATCTTTTCAGTAGGAACCAGAACTTGAGAAACATAATCACCCATCCCTAATCTTGCGATTTCGGTTTCGATGTATGCTTTCACTTTATTTTCTTGCCCACTTACTGCTCGAACAACGTACCATTTTTTCAAATTATTATCTGCCATAACAAAAAAATTACGCTTTTATCCAGGTGAAAAATTTCTCTAATATATTTGCAAACATTTCGTCTACTCCCCAAGTTGCTAAAGCAAACAATACGGAAAAAAGAGCAACAACAATCGTCAGACGTTGCACCTCAGCCCAAACAGGCCAAGTCACATTTGATTTTAATT
>Ga0073904_10000552_pt1 | contig 26938 bp, 23 predicted proteins | sample KloWWTrecipitate_FD_66668 | JGI IMG/M metagenome (GOLD analysis project Ga0073904, IMG submission 66668) | Active sludge microbial communities from Klosterneuburg, Austria, studying microevolution and ecology of nitrifiers - Klosterneuburg... | ecosystem: Engineered > WWTP > Aerobic digester >... | reverse complement strand
CTCGGTGACAGCGCCTACGATGCACTGCTCATGGATTTCTCCGTTGTCCAGGCCGGTATCCGTGCCCAGGATGAGGGCTACAGCGCCGTATGCATTGACACAGTTAGCGACTCGGGACTTGCTGCGTTGCGTTCGCGACTCGATATTCCGGTGGTGGCACCTAGCATGGCGGCTTTCCATGTTGCCTGCATGCTCGGCAAGAAGTTCAGCATCATCACCATGTGGGACGAGTGGTTTCACTTGATAGAATTCAGAGGTGTGAGATGTTAGATCCAGCCGTCGTAGACCAGTTGCGAAGTATCCTCGGCAGCGATGCGGTAATGACCGATGATGTCACGTGTCAATATTTCTCGACTGACCTGAGTTTCGAACCGGCCGCTGTCGCTTCCGTAGTGATCCGCCCCCTGACGACTGAGAGTCTGGCCGCCGCAGCCGCGTTCTGCCACGCCAATAGTTTGCCGCTGGTGCCGCGTGGGGGCGGGATGTCGTACACCCGAGGCTATGTGCCGACCCACGAGTCGTCTGTGCTGGTGGATTTGCGCAGCCTCAACCGAATCCTCGAGATCAACGAGCAGGATATGTTCGTCCGAGTAGAGTGCGGTTGTACCTGGAGTGAGCTTTACGAGGCCCTCAAGGCCAAGGGTTTGCGCACACCTTACTATGGCCCGCTGTCAGGGCTGTATGCCACCATTGGCGGGACCTTGTCGCAGAACAGTCTGTTTCACGGCTCGGGCATCCATCATACGGCAGCCGAAAGTTGTCTCGGGCTCAAGGTCGTGCTGGCGGATGGAAGGGTGCTGCAGACCGGCTCCGGCGCACACCGCCATAGCAACGGTTTCTACCGTCATTTCGGTCCCGACCTGACCGGCCTGTTCACTGCCGATACAGGAGCCATGGGTATCAAGGCCGAGGCCACCCTGCGGCTGATTCGTTACCCGCAGCACACGCTGTGCGCCTCCTACGGCTTTGAGCGCCTGGAGGACATGCTGCTGGCGCAGACGGAAATCGCCCGCGAGGGCGTGGCCAGCGAATGCTATGGCTTCGATCCGTATTACAACGCCGGCTTCGAGGACAAAGGTTTCACCCTCAAGGAAGGTCTGTCGGTGCTGGCCGAGGTGGCGCGATCCGGCAAGTCGCTGGTGTCGGGCATGAAGAACGCACTGAAGATGGCCACTCAGGGCAAAAAAGTGCTCAGCCAGGTCAATTACTCGCTGCATATCGCCACGGACGGCCCGACCGAGGAGGCGGTTGCAAGTCAGCTGATGATTGCCGAACAACGGGTTCTGCAGCACGGGGGGGCGCCGATTGGCAATGCCATTCCGCTGGCTTTTCGTTCGCAGCCGTTTGGCGGCGTGCGCACGATCCTGCTTGGCAGTAAGGGTGAAGTGTGGATTCCGGTCCACGGCTTCTTTCCCTTGTCCCGGGCGGTGGAGGCAGCGCAGACCACCGAGCGCTTTTTCGCCGAGCAGCGCGAGCTTATGGAGCAGTACAACATCAAGTATTCGTACCTGACCTGCTTTTCCGGCGCCGAGTTCGTCATCGAGCCAAGCCTTTACTGGTTCGACGAGCTCGGTCAGTTCCGCCTTGATCTGATCGAGCCGGAATTTCGCGAGGCCTGGAAAGACATTCCGGCTGATCCCGCTACGCGCGAGGTAGCACTCAAGTTGCGAGAAGGTTTGCGCGACCTTTTCTATCAGCTGGGGGCATGTCATTTGCAGCTGGGCAAGTACTACCCCTATCAGCAATCCATTGGCAATGCGCCGATGGCCGAGTTGCTGGCTGGCGTCAAACGGGTGGTGGACCCACAGGGGTTGATGAACCCTGGTGCTTTGGGACTGGAGTAACAGATGACGATACGCAAGGCTTATGTCGATTTTGCCGATGGTCAGATCCACTACCGTTATCGTAGCGGCGAAGGTGTTCCCTGGGTGTTCCTGCATCAGACCGCGAGTTCCTCTGCGATGTACACGGAGGTGATGCGTGAGTTGGCGGCGACAGGGCCGCTGTATGCATTGGATACGCCAGGTTTTGGTGGCTCGAGCCGGCCGCCCGGCAAGGCAAGCGTGACGTATTACGTTGAGTCACTGTTGCAGGCTGTCGATGCGCTTGGGCTGCAGCAGTTCAATCTGTTCGGTCACCATACCGGCGCGGCCATAGCTTGTCAGCTTGCCGCCGAGTACCCCGACAGAGTATTGCGACTGGGCATGATCGGCCCCGTGCAGCTGACCGATGAGGAGCGTGCCGCCTGGAGTGAGTCGGCGATCAAGCCGCTGACCATCGACTTGCACGCCACGCATCTGCAGCAGGTCTGGCAACGGGTCACGCATCTGGACAGCGAGCCGATCGCACATCCTCCGAACGCCAGCCTGGCTACCCGTGAAGCGATTGACACGCTGATCGCTGGAGATCGCTGGCAGGAAGCCTACGAGGCGGTGTTCAGTCAGGACTTCCCGGCGCTGCTCGAACAGGTGCGCTGCCCGTTGTGGCTCATCTGCGGCGATGGCGATGTGCTGTATCCGTATTTTCAACGTGCCTGTCAGGCACGGCCCGATGCCCAATTTAGTGAGCTCAAAGGAGGTGCTTACCTACTCGATCAGCAGCCAGGCCGCATGGCTGAGTTGATGCTCGACTTTTTCACCCGCAAGGCCTGAAGGTAAAACAATATAAGAGGTGCCCCATGCAAGTCATCACCGATACGACTAGCCAGCATCGCCATGATGTGCTGGCAGATCTGACCCACGACGAAGAGTCACGCCAGGACTTTGTGCGCTGCTTCAAGCAGTATCTGGCCCTGAACGTCTCGAGCGGCAACAAGCGGGTTTACGAAGACAAAGTACGCCCACAGTTGCAGGCCGAAGATAGGCCGGAGAGCATCCCGGAAATCAATCGATTGATGCGGCGCGAGCAGTATTACCAATTCTGGAGCAGTCTGCAGCGCTGCAGCCAGGAGATGATGTGGAACTCGGTACAGATTCCAGTTGAACGGCAACTACCGGAACTTGTCAGCAAGGCGCTTCGGGGCGGCCAGCCGCTTGGCTCGCTAAGTCTGGATCCTGCGCTCAAGATTCCCGCTTATCACACGGCCGTGGACATTCACTGCATGCCGGGTGGCTATCATTCGGAGTTATGCACAGACGATGTTGCTGCCGGCGCCGTGTATGACCGCGGGGTGTATATCTATGCCATGGGGCGAATGGGGCCGCTTAATGATGATATTGGCGCCTCTACCGCCAAGTGGCTGAAAGATCATTTTCCGGACTTCAAGCCTCGGCGCATCCTCGATATGGGCTGCACCGTTGGCCACTCGACACTGGCCTGGGCCGAGTACTACCCGGATGCGGAAATCTATGCCCTCGATGTCGGGGCACCGGTGCTGCGTTATGCCCATGCCCGGGCTGAATCCCTTGGCGTCAAGGTGCACTTTTCACAGCAGAATGCGGAGAAGACCCGCTTTCCGGACGGCTATTTCGACATCGTTACCGGCAGCATTCTGATTCATGAAACGTCGGTCAAGGCGTCAGGCAACATTCTCGCCGAATGTCACCGGCTGCTTGCGGAGGGCGGTGTGATGCTGCATGGCGAGACCCCGCCATACAAGGATCTGAAGCCCTACGACGCGTTCATGCTCGACTGGGATACTCGCAACAACAATGAGCCGTTCTGGGGTGCCAGCCACAGGATCGATCCGCATGCAGCCTGCGAGCAGGCCGGCTTCAGCCGTGAAAAAGTGTTCGAGGTACTCGCTCCGAGCGCCTTTGAGTCGCGCTTGAGTCAGCGTTACACACATGTGTTTCAAGGTGGTGACTTTGGTGGCGGTGGTCAGTGGTATGTCTATGGAGCCTGGAAATAATGAACGCACCGTCAGTGGTCAAGTTGCCAAAGAAAGCCAAGGGTAGCCGCCCCTGTTTCTTTGAGGATCCGAACTCCGACAAGCTGTTGGCCATGGTCATGGGGTTGGCGGGTGAGGTCTCGGTGCTGGCCGATCGAGTTGATACCCTTGAACACCTGCTGCAGCAGCACGGCGTGCTGGCCGACGGCCAGGTGGACAGCTTCCGTCCCGACCCCGAGGCGCGTGCGGTGCGCGATGCCAGGCGGGAAATGCTGCTAGCCAATGTGCTGCGGATCATTCGGCAGGATGAAGGTGATCCGGATGCCGGACAGGCTGGTGATCTGGCCTACCACGCTGCTATTGACATGGTCGAGGCGCTTTGAAAGGCGTTTGAATGTGAGCAGTTGTTCCCCGAGCCTTGAAAAGGGCTCGGCTTTGTCGAGCTGAGCCACGTTTTTCGTCGAATTCGGCACAGCTTCGACATTGATCCCGACCGGTCCTCATTGCCTTCAAGGAGGCGCCAGTTGGAAACAAAGCATCCAGGCGTGGGTCCTGTCATGGCGTGCCGTCTGCCACCATCAGGATACACAGGCCAAAGCCTGCGCCCGCACCTACGACGTAAGGTCTCCGGCCGAGTAAGTCCGGTGGCGGTCGATCGGGACTGCACGGTGCTCTACCGCTCGGCGGCCGCACTCATGGCCGGCCTCACTCAGGGGGGGAAGGCCACTGTGCCAAGCTCAATTTCAGCAACCCGTTGATCGATCAGAGTGGGCAACTTCCAATGTGGCAGGGGGTCCGAAACTTCACGTCGACTCAGAGAGAGTTGGTGACTAATAATCCTCCTCACCGTAGATCGCCGCGGAACATCGCCCCGAATTTTACAAAGGAGTCGCATCAATTGGTACCGTTGTTTTCTTGGCGGTACCGGTACTGCCGGGAATGAAAACGGATTACAATACTACCCAAAAGCACTTCTATATTGGCGTAAGCGCCCGATTTCGCTGCGTTTTTTTAGATGTGCTCACCCGTGCTCCTCCCATAGTATTCGTTTTCGACGACCGGTAATTTTTTCATGAGCACCTCTGGAAATCTTCACTTGCCCACGCCCGCCGATGCGCGTTCGGAAGCGTTGCTTCTGCAACTTGAGGCAATTTTCGTGGTCGAGGGATATCGCCGTTCGACCATGGCGGATCTGGCAACCCGCCTGCGTTGCTCCAAGCGTGCGCTCTACCAGTTGGCAGCCTCCAAGGAAGAGCTTTTTCTGATGGTCGTCAGTCGGGTGCTCGACGAAATCTGGCGACTGGGTCTGGAGGCCGAGCAAAAGGCGGAAACAATGCAGACCTGCATCCAGAGCTATGTGGCTGCGGCGATCGTGCCGTGCCGGCGCTGGAGTCCTTTCTTTCTGGCCGATGTGGAAAGCATGCCGGAGGCGCATGCCTTGCTCGAGCAACATCTGAAGGATCGTATGGAGCGTCTGGAAAAGATGGTTCGGAAGGGGACTCGCGAGGGTATTTTCCGGCGCATCAATCCAAAGCTGGTTGCGGAGTTGATCCACGTATCCGCGGCACGCTTTTGCTCGCCGAGTTTTCTTGAGCAATCCAAGCTTGACCTGGGGTTTGCCATCGAGGAGATGTGCGACCTCATCTGGAGCGGTTTGCTGCACCCCGAAGATCCTGCACCGTAGCGGATCTTCGCGGCAAGCGGGTGCGTTTCTCCCGTTACATGAGCTTGCGCCAAAGCGTGGCGCGGCTGATGCCAAGTGCCTTGGCGGCTTGTGTCCGATTACCTTTGCAGGCAGCGATCATTTCGTGAATCCGGTCGATTTCGCTATGGCGCGCGGTTGAGCGTAACGAGATGTCGGTAAGTGGCGGGGCCTGCTCGCCGACATGCGCTTTGCCGCCCCGATACAGTTCCGGCAAAACCAGCGAGAGGTATTGGCTTTCGGCGGTTTCGCCACCATTGTCGGGCTCGTTGATGGCACCGGTCGCGATGCAGACGGCCAGGCGCTCCATGAGATTTTCCATTTCGCGGATGTTACCTGGCCAGTCGTAGCGAATGAGCCGGGGAATCAAGGGTGACAGGGCGTCTGACGACGTGAGCTGCGTGTCAATGCCAAGTCGCATTCGTGCCCGATCCAGCAGGACCAGAGCCAGGTCGGGTATGTCCTCACGACGTTCGCGCAGTGAGGGCAGGTCAAGGTGACAGACGTTTAGCCGGTAGTAGAGGTCGTTCCGGAAACGGCCTGAAGCGACGTCTCTTGCCAGTTCGCGATTGGTGGCGGCGATGATCCGTACATCGATCGAAATCGGTTCGCTACCACCGATATGGACCACTTCCCGTTCCTGGAGGACCCGTAACAGGCGGGTCTGCAAGGAAATGGGCATGTCGCCGATTTCGTCGAGAAAAATGGTGCCGGTGTTGGCGATTTCAAAGAGGCCGAGTTTTCCGCCCTTGCGCGATCCCGTAAAGGCGCCTTCGTCGTAGCCGAACAGTTCGCTCTCGAGAAGATGCTCGGGCAGGGCTGCGCAGTTGATCGCGACAAAGGGACCGTGCTGGCGCCGGCCGATGTTGTGCATGGCTTGCGCAAACAGTTCCTTGCCGGTTCCGCTTTCACCCGTGATCAATACCGTTGCATCAACGCTGGCGTATTGTTCAGCAAGACGTCGTCGCCCCTGGATGGCGGGGCTGGTGCCGATCAATTGATCGAAGTGATAACGGGGCTGCTGACGGTTCACCGGGTGTCGACTGGCTGCGCTGCTGCGGGTCGTGTCGTTGCCGACAGGTTGGGTGCAGATCAGGGTGCTGCCGCCGTCGGCGCCGCTCTCCCCCACGGAGAGGCGGCTCACCAGCAGGTTGGCGTTCCGCACCCGACACGGCTGCGGGGGCGAAGGATTGTTGTAGGACACCACCGGTAATGCAGCCAGCGTCGTGCTGACCCTGCCGAGCGGCTTGCCGACTGCTGCTTCAGTGGTGATACCGAGGATGGTGGCCATCGCACCGTTGATCGTGAGGATGCGGTCTTCTCCATCGGTGCTGATGACTCCGTCGCTCAAATGCCTCGACAGATGTCCAAGGCGTTCCTGGCGCGCGTCTTCGGCACGCTGGCGGCGAATGAGCGCTATAGCTTCATCAAGCGCGGCACGCACCGTATTCTGGGTCGGTAGAAGCAGGGCAGTGAGTCCCGCCTGCTCGGCCAGATCGCAAGCCAATCCGTCGCCGACGACCGTTGTGACCGGATCAAGAGCGCATTCGGCAACGAGCCGTCGCGCTTCGTCGATGCTCGTATAGCGATGCTGGACAAAACACGAGCGCAGCAGGCCGCGAAGGTTCTCGATCTCGGTAAATAGGGGGCCGCTCGTCAGGAGCGCGACAGGGCCGTCGCCGGCGTTCTGCAAGCCGCAGAGCACGTCAGAAACGGTCGGTCGAAAGATGACCAGCGGGCCTGAAAAGGCAGGTGGTCTGCTCGTCGCCAGCCTGCCGCCATGCAGGTCGGCGCTCACCACGGCGCTGATTTCACGATGCGCCTCCAAGTCACGTCCCAGGTCGCGAAGCCGGTCGAGCGGGCGGGCAGCGATGCGAATGTCGATCCTCGTCAGATAGTGCGGCGTAACGCTGCGGACCAGTGCCTCAAGACGGTCGTGGATCGCAACGGTAACCACGGGAAGCCGTCCATCGTCACGCCAAGCCGGTTCCACGTCGATGCTTGTGGGCATGGTCTTTCCTTTTCAAGTTTTGCACTGCGTGGCCTATGTTTCACTAGTGTTTCACAAATGAAACGAATGTCGCAAAAATATAACGCTCGCTCGACGTAGGCGCTACCCGCCCGGGTTTTGTCGGTTGCCGCTTGCCACAAGGCTTTGAACCAATTGCTGCGGCGCACATTTGGCGTTTCAAAATCAGGTGGCACACCCCTTGCTAATACGGTACTGCCGGTACTAAAACGGTACCACTCGATCCTTAATGAAACAATCTTCATTCCCCGTATTACGCGACTCAGGCTCGGGGGGCAAAGAAACTCGGAACGAGTGTGCGATTAAACAAAACGGCAGTTGAACAAAGACCGTGTCAAGCGCCATTGCGCGATCTGGTGCAAGGCAAGTTATTGGCAGATCGACGACATCCAAAGGAGGAGATATGACGTGCTATGAAATTCTCGAGGAATACATCGAGTCGCTGCGACAGGAGATCGATCGGGGTAATCCGGTTGTCGTGGAGGTTCGCGATGTCAATACCTTCGAACGCCTGGTGGTCAAGGCGCTGATCGGCTCCCCTGCGCAGCCCCTCGACGGCGGTGATGGTCTGGTACTGAAGAATCTGGCGGAGAACGTGGTTTCCGACCAGTGGACCATCAAGGTGCTTGAGGAACTCGACACCGAGTCGGTCAGCATCCAGCCCCAATCTGCGTTTCGCAAGCAGGCGCCCGATGGGGCCTGAGCAGGGAATCTGATTGATTTTTCACAGTTACCGGAGGAGCAATTATGGGGCACTACGATTTTCGAGAGTATCTCGACAAGCTGGAAAAAGCAGGCGAGTTTCGCCGTCATGATGGTGCAGTGGACACTAAACTCGAGGCGGGCGCGATTATCCAGCGACTTGCCGAGCAGGGTGGCCCGGCAATTCAATTCACGAATGTGGATGGAGGTCCTGAGGGCGCGAGCCTGGTGGGGGGGACGATGAATCGCGGGTCCAGAACCATCTGGGCCAAGGTCGCCCATGTGCTCGAAGTCGATCCGCAGCTGACCTACCACGCCTTGCTTGATGAAGTCGTTCGGCGCATGGATTCGACGGTCAAGCCGATGCTGGTCCGTACCGGCCCCTGTAAGGAAAATCTGATCGCGGCAGACGATATCAACCTCGAGAAGATGTTGGCGCCGTGGATTCATGGCGAAGACGGGGGACGTTGCCTGTCTTCCTGGGGCTTCACCGTGGTGCAGGAACCCGGGAGCAATTACCTGGTTTGGGATGTGATCCCGCACATGGTCGATGGTCCGAAGGAACTGGTCGCGCCTATCGCAGCGAACGGTGCGATGGGGAAAGTTTTTGCCCGTCATCAGGCCGCTGGTACGCCGATGCCGTTTGCCATCGTCCTCGGTGCGAGCCCGGTTGCGCCGCTTGCGGCAGCCTTTAGCCGTCGTCGCGGCGGCTCTTCCGTCGCCGATATCGCTGGCGGCCTGCAGCGCAGTCCAATGCATCTGGTTAAGTGCGAGACATCCGAACTGCTCGTGCCGGCAACCGCTGAAATGGTGATCGAAGGCGTCGTTCGTCCGGGCAGGACCGCGCCGCAGAAGTCGTTCCCAGGTACTTTCGGCTACATGACAACCCAGGACGGCGAGGCTGCAATCTGGGAAGTCACGTGCATCAGCCATCGCAACAAGCCGATCATTCCCTTCGCGACCTGGGGCGTGCCGATCACCGAGATGCAACTTGCACGCAGCCTGGATTCCGACATCCAGCTCAAGCAGGAGTTTGCCAAGAAAGGCACCCCCGTCTCTGGCGTCTATACGCCGCCCTGGCTCGCAGGCAGCGCGGTCGCGGTGGCCACCAAGGTTCCCTTTACGGCCTTCTCACAGTCGATTGCCGGCATTGTCCGGATGACGGAGGGCAGCAAAAACACCCCCTACATCTTCGTCTGCGATGACGACATCGATGTAACCAATCCGACGTCGCTGTTCCACGCGATGGGCACCAAGTGCCGTCCGGGGCGCGATACATGGAAGGTTCAGAACACCTGTGGCGCACAGGACTCTCCCCAGCTGGATGCCGCATCGCGTGCTCTCCACAAGGGGGCGGCCATGATCGTCGATTGCACCTGGCCTCTGGATTGGGATCGCAGCATTGCCGTTCCCCCTCGAGTTTCCTTCGATCAGTGCTACCCGAAAGAATTGCAGGAAAAAGTGCTCGCGGCCTGGACTGCGGGCTATGGCTTCCCCAACGAATCGGATCGTCCTGTGCGTGGCGTCTGACGTCCCGCGAAACACACATACATCGGAGAAATAACAATGGCTTACCCTTATCACGACTTGCGTGAATTCATGGACGCCTGCAATCAGGCGGGCGAGATGGTGACGATCGATCGCGAGGTTGACTGGAATCTCGAAGTCGGGGCAATTGCCCGGCGGATCACGGAAATTGGCGCACCGATGGCTTTCATGCCCAAGGTCCGCGGCTGCAAGGAAGGCTTCTCTATTCTTGCATCGCCGATCGCCAAGGGCTGGAATGGCGATTTTTCGCGTGTCGCCATTGCCCTGGGCATGGATGCCAATACCCCCTTCCAGACGCTGATGGACGAATTCATCAGCCGGTCGAAGAGCCCCATTCGCCCGTTGCAGGTTGCGACAGGTCCGTGCAAGGAAAACATCCTGACCGGCGCCGACATCAATCTCTTCAACTTTCCCGCACCGTACCTGCACGAGGGTGATGGCGGCCGTTACATCGACACCTTCGGCGTGACCGCCTGTCAGGATCCCGATAGCGCCTGGGTCAACTGGGGCGTCTACCGTCACATGATTCACCGCAAGTCGATCATGGGCGGCATCGTCAATCCCTTCCAGCACATCGGGATGATTTATTACCAGAAGTACGAGGCGCGCAACAAGCCGATGCCATTCTCGATTTTCTTCGGGGGCTGCCCGACTGCCGCCATGGTCGGCTCGATGGCCATCCCGGCTGGCGTGAGCGAAGCGGAGATTGCCGGTGGCTTGCGCCGCGCGCCGCTGCACCTGGTCAAATGCGAAACCAATGACTTGCTGGTGCCGGCGACCGCCGAAATTGTCATCGAAGGCCACGTTCTTCCCTACGAACGTTGGGACGAGGGGCCGTTCGGTGAGGCGACCGGCTACCGTGCCAGTCCGCGCATGCCAAGACCGGTTTTCCGTGTCGATTGCATCACCCACCGCAATAACCCAATCATGCCGATCAGTTGCCCAGGGATCGAACTGGACGAGTGCGAGATCCTGTTCAGTGTGTTCAGCCTGACTGCTGGCATGGAGCGCGATTTGCGCGAATCGGGCCTGCCGGTGCGCAGCGTTCTCGCTCCTCCCGGCCTGAAGTTTGCCGCCCTTCTGGTGACCGTCGAAAAAGGTCACCCGGGGATCGCCGATCGCGTCGTGAGCGTTGTTCGTTCGTCCAAGATGGGGGTGTTTTTCCAGTATGTGATGGTGACCGACGAAGACGTCGATGTGACCAATCTTCCGGAAACCATGCACGCCATCCTGGCCAAGACGCATCCGGTCAATGGCGTGCAGATCATGGAACTGGCGCCGGGCCATCCGCTGATCCCGTTCTCGGACCTCCACGACAAGCTCCATTCTCGCGGCGCTTCACTCACGTTCGATGGCACAACCCCGGTCGACTGGTTCGCCGACGGGCAGGCGCCCAAGCGGGTTTCCTTCAAGGAATCCTATTCGCAGGAGATTCAGGACCGGGTGAACGCCAAATGGGGCGAATTCGGCGTGGTCACCGGCTGAGCTGGCTCGCAAGATAGATATCTGGAGAAATAAATGACACAAACAGCACAGACCTTCGAAATTCTGAAGATGAACGTTGATAACTCATGCGATTTTGTCTGCGAATCGTGTGAGCGCTATTTTGGTTGCACATTGCCGGAGAAGATCGATCTGGCCGATCACGGGCGGATGGACATTGCCGCGGCAAAGATGGCCGGCATCAAGAACAAGATTTGCGTTCTGAGTGGCAAGGGCGGGGTCGGCAAGACGACGACCTCGACCAATATCGCGGTCCAGTTGCAGATGCGTGGCAAGGAAGTCTGCATTCTCGATTCGGACTTCGACAGTCCTTCTGTCCCGCGCATGATGGGTGTGATGGATGCACCCTTGATGGCGGGGCGCGACGGGATCATTCCGGTCAAGACCAAGCTGGGCATTTCGGTCATGTCGGTTGGCTTCCTGCTCGAGGATGCGGAAGTGGTCACCTGGTTTGCCGATATGCGTCGGGCGGCAACCGAGGAGTTCTGTGCCAACGTGGCCTATGGCGACCTCGATTATCTGATCGTCGATCTGCCCGCCGGGACGGGGGTTGAGACCATTGCCGTCATGCAGTACATCCGTGACATGACGGGTGCCATCGTCGTTACGATGGCGTCGAAAGTCGCGCAGGCCACGGCGCGTCGTGCCGCTACGCTGTGTCGCGACGGTGGTGTGCCGATCATCGGTGTCGTCGAGAACATGAGCGGATACGTCTGCCCCAGTTGCGGCGACATGGCTTCAGTGCTGCGCTCCGGTGCGGGTGAGGAACTGGCCGAAGAGCTCGGTGTGCCATTCCTCGGACGTGTGCCGCTGCATCAGTCCGTTTCTGCCGGTAGCGACGACGGTGTTCCGCTGTCGGCCAGTGCGCCGGATTCAGAAGCCGCGCGTGCCTTTTCGCATATCGCCGACAACATCGAAAGAAGCATTGCGAAAAACAGGGCAGTCGCTGCGCATTCGGCGAAACGTTGAACAACCGTTCTGGAGAGGAATTGTGATGACCGAATACGATTTTTTTGAGACGCCGGTAATTCCTTATACCGTTCTGGTCGAGGGAAGCGAAGTGACCATCCATGTCCGCAGCTCCGAAACGATGGAGCAGGGGGCGTTACGCGGCACCGTGTCGCGAAACAAGGCGAGCCTGCAGGGGGATTTGGCGAAGCTCAATTGTTATGGGCGGCTCGGCGCAAAGATCAACGAGGAATGGTACATGTCGGTGCTCGAACACATGGAGGACGATGCGCTGGCCACGGACCACACGCTTGCTCAGAGCATGGATATCGAGCAGTCGTTGAAGTCGCCGGAACAGTTCAAGAAATCCCGCTACCGCCAGGACAAGGAAGGTTAAGTCATGCCATTCGAAGCTTATATTGGTTATGTCGCGGAAAAGGACGCAGAAACGGAGAGCGGCGAATCGTTCGTCCTCGAAGTGCGTGATCTGGATACCTATGAGCGCAAGATCGTTCGGGCGATCGTTTCCAAGCCCGAGACGGAACTGGCCGATAGCGATCTGCTGTGGATCCTCGACTGGGTAGAAGCACGCCAGGCCGACCCCTGGCACATCCGTGTGCTGGAGGAACTTGAGGAAGAAGACGCCACCAGCCTGCGTTCGGATATCAGTGATGCCGATCTCAAAGGAGAGGCGGCGCGAAGCCAGGAGTATGCCAGCGGCCGGGGACGAGGGAGCGGTATGCCCGAGATGATGGGTCAGGAAGAAGCGCGCAAATTCTTCGAGAACATGCAGGCGATGAAACTCGCCGGCAAGAAATAGGCGCTCCACCACCGCTTCAGGGTACGAAAGGAGACAACATGAGGAAAACGACATGGGTGCGATAGACATCGTCTGCAATTTGTTCACGCCGCGTGAAGTGTCCGAGGGGAGGACTGGCGTTGATGAACATTTTCTCGAAAAAATTCGCTTCCCCGATCAAATGCGCAAGGGGGTCACGATTGAAGATTACCTGCGCAAGATGGACGCAGGAGGCGTTGAGCGTTCGCTGCTGATCGGGGTGCGTGCGGGTGATCTGCGCATGAAGGGGTCCTTCGAGATCCCCTATGAATACGTTTATGAGATCTGTCGCCGATATCCGGATCGCTTCTCTGGCCTGGCCGGGGTGGATCCCTATCGTGGCATGCAGGGACTGCGCGATCTTGAGCAGGCGGTCAAGGAATATGGCTTTGTCGGCGCGCATCTTTATCCGCACTGGTTCGAGCTGGCGCCAGATCATGCGCGTTACTACCCTTATTACGCGAAATGCTGTGAACTGGATGTGCCGATCATGATGCAGGTTGGACACAACCTGATCTATCAGCGTGACCGTCGCCTGCCCTCGGTCGGCAGGCCGATAGCGCTCGATCCGGTGGCCATCGATTTCCCCGAACTCAAGCTCATCGGCATCCATATCGGCATTCCATGGACCGACGAAATGATTTCGATGGCATGGAAGCACGACAACGTCTATATCGGCTCCGATGCTTACGGACCCAAGTACTGGCCCGAGAGCTTCCTGCATTACATCAACACCTACGGCAGCCACAAGGTGATGTTCGGAACCGATTGGCCTGTGCTTGCTCCGGAGGTGGCGATCCCTGAGATCAACGAGCTGGGGCTGAAGCCCGAGTCACTGCAGCGTCTGCTGCGGGACAACGCGCTTCGGGTATTCCGGCTGCCGGGGTCAACAATCGATTGAATGGCTTGAACTCGGAGAGACAGACGATGAGTACACCCTACATTCCCCTTACCTTGAGTTCAGGTGTCCGGGCCTCTGCGGCCCGGACACCTGACAAGGTGGCGCTCACCGAAAATGAGCGCTGCCTGAGTTATGCGCAGCTGATTGATCGAATCGATCGTGTGGCGAACATGGTCAGTACCGGACTTGGTCTTGAGCCGGGTGACCATGTGGCACTCATGGCGCCAAACTGCATCGAATTCATAGAGATCGTCTGCGGTCTGGGTGATGCCGGCCTGGCAACGGCGATGGTCAATCCGCGGCTGACCGCCAAAGAGGCTGCCTATATCTGCAACGACAGTCAGGCCAAGGTGCTTTTTGTCCATGCCTCCCTCGAGGAACTGGTGCGCTCCGCGCAACTGGAAACCGTTCAGCACATCATCGTCATCGGCAAGGATTACGACGAAAAGCTAGCGGCGGCCCGAACCGGACCTTGTGGTGTTGCAGTGGCGGAAACCGATATTTTCGCCATCCCTTACACGGCAGGCACGACCGGTCAGCCAAAGGGCGTGCTTCTGCCGCACCGGTCACGGGTTCTGACCTTCTTTTCGATGGCCGTCGAATACGGTTGCTATTCGATCGACGATCGGTCGCTGGCGATTGCGCCGCTCTATCACGGGGGCGGTTTTGCCTTTGCGATGGCGCCCGTTTTCTTCGGGGGAAGTTGCGACATTCTCACCAAGTTCGAGCCTGAGCAGGTGCTGGAGCGCTTGATGAATCTCGGCATCACCAATACCTTCATGGTGCCGACTCATTTCAATGCGATTTTTGCACTTGGCGATGCGACGCTGGCGAAGTATTCGGCGCCGGCCCTGAAGACCATCATCTCGAATGCCGCACCGCTGCCCCAGGCGACGAAGGCGCGCATCGTGAATTATTTTGGTGAAGGGATTCTGAATGAGACTTATGGTTCCACCGAGGGCGGAATCGTCTGCAATCTGCGCCCGGCGGATCAGCTCCGGAAGGAGCAGTGCGTGGGGTTTCCATTTGCCTGTACGGAGGTGAAGCTGCTCGATGGAACTGGTAAGGAAGTACCGGATGGCAGTGTGGGCGAACTCTACAGCCGTTCGCCCTTTCTGTTCAGCGGCTACTGGGGCAAACCGGAAGCCACGGCCGAGGCTTATCGCGGCGAATGGCTTTCGGTCGGTGACATGGCGCGGCGTGACGAAGAGGGCTACCTGTATCTGGTTGATCGGAAGAAGGATCTGATCATTTCGGGTGGCGTTAACGTTTATCCACGAGAGATCGAGGAAGTATTGCACAGCCATCCGGCGATCATCGAGGCGGCGGTGATTGGCGTCCCCGACGACTACTGGGGTGAGGCGGTCAAGGCATTCGTGGTCTGCCGGCGTGGCGTTACTGCCAGTGCCGAAGAGTTGCTCACGTATTGTCAGCAGAGCCTCGCCGGTTTCAAGCTGCCCAAAAGCTTCGAGTTTGTCGACGCCTTGCCGCGCAACGCGGCCGGGAAAGTGCTGAAGCGGGATCTTCGTCAGGACGCAGGCTGATCAAGGCCGGGTGCGATTATTTTTCGATAGGAGAGCGGTCATGAGTCAGGCTAGGGGGCGTCTCATCGTCGGCATGTCGGGTGCCAGCGGTGTCATTTACGGTATTCGTTTGCTCGAAATATTGCAGCACATCCCCGATATTGAGACGCACCTGGTCCTTTCCTCCTCTGCCAAACTGAATATCCGGCTAGAGACGGATTGGTCAGTAGGCGACGTCGAGGCACTGGCCGATCATGTGCATGATTTTCGGGATATCGCCGCCAACGTTTCGAGCGGTTCTTTCAAGACGCTCGGCATGGTGATCGCGCCGTGTTCGATCAAGACCTTGTCGGGAATTGCCTTGTCCTACGCGGACAACCTGCTCACACGGGCAGCCGATGTGATTCTCAAGGAGCGGCGTCGATTGGTCCTGATGGTGCGCGAGACACCGTTGCATATCGGGCATTGCAAATTGATGCTCGACGCCGCCAATCTGGGGGCCATCCTCGCGCCACCCATGCCAGCGTTTTACAATCGGCCGGCGACGCTGGATGACATCATCAATCACAGTGTGGGCAGGGTGCTCGACCTGTTCGATATCGACGCTCAAGTGGTCAAGCGTTGGGAGGGGCCCCGGACGGCCCTGCGCACTGCTGAAGCAGTGAGTGAATAGGCCGGTCGCCTTGAAGGAAACAGGATAGAGAGGGGGGTTTCGATGGGTGCGTACAGCGATGCTGCCGGCTACCTGCTGAGTAATCACGTGATGACCTTGGCGACCATTGGTGCCGACGGCCCGGCTGCAGCCGCGGTGTTTTACGTCAATCGGGATCTGACTTTTTATTTTCTGTCGTCCCCGCGTTCGCTCCACGCTATCAATCTCGTCGCCCAGCCGCAGATTTCGGCAACCATTCAGGCGGACTGTGACGACTGGACGAAGATTCGTGGCGTGCAACTCTCGGGCCGTGCCCGGCAGATTGACGGTGCAGAGCGCAAGTTGGCGGAGCGGATTTACGGCGAAAAATTTCCCGGCGTACTCGATGGGCGTCGCGTGCCTCTCGCCATAGCTGAGGCCTTGCGCCGAGTATGCTGGTACAGGTTTGATGTCGCGCACCTTCGCTTTATCGATAATAGTCGGGGCTTCGGTCATCGCGACGAGTGGACGGCCGCTGCCTTCCTGGCTATAGCCTTGTCAGGCGACGGCGCCTGATTTCCAACTCCCGCAGCGTCCCATCGACATCGTTCAACCCTCGTCCGTCGGGACGTGGAAGATGCCGGTCACCCACACCCCGTTCGGCTCGCCCTCGGTAAACCGGTGCGCCAGCGGGTTCGGCGCTTCGACTGCCGGCCGGCCTCCATCGCGCCCCGGGCGGTGCGCTTGGCCTGTGTGGGAGCGCAGTTCGGCAGGAGGCATCATTCTGGCGACGCGATGCTTCCCGCAAGGCTCGCCAATGTCATCCAGATCGTTGCAACCCTCCCGGTAGTCGCAGACGCATCCGCTGCTCTCCCAGCCCTGTTCGATCAACGCTCTGACGCATTTATCGTCTACTACGCGGGCTGACATGGCTCAGCAAGGCGCTGTCCAAAGTCGAACAACGACGCAACCGCCCCACCCATTACACCCCGAATCCGACTGTTTCATTCGACGAGACCGAATCAGTGCCCTCGGATGCTACTGACATCTCTCGTGGGTCGAATCGGCAGCGCCCGAGGCGATTCCGAGCAAAAGGCGACATGCCCCCCGAGAGAAGCGGATATTCGCCCCAGATGCCGAATTGAATTCGGTCGCGACCATTATTACGCGCAGGGATTTACCTAATACCCCGACGTAATCGAGGTGCCCGTCCGTTCAGGCGTCGGCGACTTTTCAAGGTCATCATTTCAGAATGAAATAGCTAGTTCATCACGAAAGATCGGCACCAACTTATTGGTTGATAGAAAAGGCTGATGAATAAAAAATAAACGTAAAAACAACTAGTTAAAGAACTATTGAAGCAATGGCATAGGACTTGCTTAGTGTTTGTCAATTCTAACAAGTGCAAGAGACCTCTCATGAGCAAACCGCTGGAAGGGATTCGTGTCCTCGATCTGACTCACATGCTTTCGGGTCCCTATGCCGGAATGATCCTTGCCGATTTGGGTGCGGAGACAATCAAGATCGAACCGCTTGCCGGAGAAGGGACGCGTGCCTTACTCGCCAAGGATCCACGGCATTCGTTCAAGGGTATGGGTGCTTACTTTCTCACCCTCAACCGCAACAAGCAGAGTGTCTGCATTGACCTGAAATGCGAACAGGGGTTGGCGCTATTCCATGAACTGGTTCGTAATGCGGATATTGTGCTGGACAATTTCAGTGCGGGGGTTCCGCAGAAGCTGAAGATTGACTACCCGCACCTCAAGCTGATCAATCCGCTGATTATCACCTGTTCGATATCCGGCTTTGGTCAGGATGGGCCCAATTACATGCGACCGGCCTTTGATCAAGTGGTACAGGGGATCGGTGGCGGGATGTCGATCACCGGCGACAATGCCGACACACCAACCCGTGCCGGCATTCCGATCGGTGACCTTGGCGGCGGCATGTTTGCCGTGATGGGGGTGCTTGCGGCGCTGCAGGCTCGCCACAGCAAGGGCCATGGCCAGCACGTCGACATCAGCATGCTTGACTGCCAGATCAGCATGCTGAACTACATGGCCACCATGTACTTGCTCAGCGGCGAGAACCCCGCGCCGCTGGGCAATGGTCACTTCGTTCATGTGCCGTACAACACGTATCGCACTGCCGACGGTTTCGTCATTGTTGCAGTGATCTTCGACAGCTTCTGGGATGGTCTGGTCAGCCTGCTGGATGTCGAGATACTGAAAGACCCCAAGTACAAGACTCAGCCGGCACGTTTGGCCGACAAGGCGCTGATTGATGGCGTGCTCAATGAGATATTCGCCACGCATAGCACTGCGCACTGGGTCGAGCAGCTCTCTTCGGTACGTGTTCCTTGCGCACCGGTGAATCGCTTTAGTGAGGCGCTTGCCGACCCCCAGGTGCGGCATCGCAAGATGGTGGTCGAGATTTCCCATCCTCTGGGCGGCACGGTGGAGGTTCCCGGTAACCCGATCAAGCTTTCTGCGGATAGCGACGAGACCTACAGCGCACCACCCCTGCTGGGCGAACACACTGATGCCGTTCTCAAGCGTGTGCTGGGTTACGACTCAGCACGCATCGCCGAGCTTAAAAACCAGCGCGTCGTGGGGTGAATCATGAGTGATTTCGTCACTGTCAATGAAGTCGGCCCGCGCGACGGTCTGCAGGGCCTGGGCAAGACTCTGAGTATTCACGAGCGCCTGATGATGATTGGCGCGTTGCTCGATAGTGGAATTCGGAGCATTGAAGTAGGCAGTTTCGTGTCGCCCAAGGCAGTGCCGCAGATGGCGGGCACCGGCGAGCTTTTTGGGCTGCTGTCGATGCCCGACACAGTCGCCTATTCAGCGCTGGTGCCAAACCTGCGCGGCTATGAGCAGGCGCACGAAGCCGGTGTTAAGTCGGTGGCCGTGGTGTTGTCTGCCACCGAAACCATGAATCAGCGAAACATCAACATGAGCCTGGATCGGGCCACCGAGGTCTGTGTCGAATTGATCCAGCGCGCCAAGCAGGATGGCCTCCAGGCTCGCGCCTATGTTGCGGTGGCGTTCGAGTGCCCGTTTGAAGGGCAGACGTCTCCTTCGGTGGTGGAGCGTCTGATCCGTCGCATGCTCGAGGTCGGGGCGGACAAGGTGATCATCGCCGACACCATCGGCGCGGCCAATCCATTGGCGGTCCGGAACGTGCTCGAGAGGATGGATTCTGCCTCACTTGCCCCACAGATTTCCTGTCACTTCCACGATACCCGTGGCATGGCCCTGGCAAATGTATTGGCGGCGCTGGACTGGGGCGTACGCGAGTTCGATAGTTCAATCGGCGGCCTGGGAGGCTGCCCGTTCTCGCCCGGGGCGTCTGGCAACCTGGCCACCGAAGACCTGGTGCTGCTGCTGGACTCGATGGGACTGATTACCGGCATTGACCCCGTGTCGCTGGTCGAGACGGTGCAGCGGGTACGCGTGTTGACGGGTAACACCCTAGGCGGCCACTCCTTGCGCTGGCTTGAGCGTCAAGCGGTCAAGCGTCAGGAGGCAAGTCATGCTTAGGAATCTGTCCGGCCGGGCAGCTTGCCTGGCGCCCTGGATGGTGATCGGCAGTCTCGCCTATGCCGCGGTGTTCATAAAACCCACGGTCAATCCAGTACCCCTGGAGCAGCCACTGGTCGAGCAGCGGGACGCCTTCTTCGATGGAGCCGTGCTGGGCGACAGACTGTGGGTCGTTGGCCAGAATGGTGCGCTTCTGTCCAGCCTCGACGAGGGGGCGCACTGGACTCGCGAAGAGGTGCCGACACGCGGAAATCTCCAGGCCATGGCGGTCTCTGATCAGGGGCGGATCGTGATCGCCGGCAATCAGGGACGGTTGTGGACCCGTCAGGCTTCCGGGCCGTGGGAAAGCCGAGATCTGATGGTCTCCGAACTCGCTGGAAAGCTGCTGAGCGTCAGCTTCATCAATGGCCATTTCTGGGTTGTCGGTGCAATGGGCGCCGTGTTCCGCGGGGACGAAAACGCCACGAACTGGAAGGCCATGCGCGAGCGTGAAGATGTCACGCTCAACAGCGTGCGCGCCGGTGCCGACGGCGACCTGTGGATCACCGCCGAGTTCGGTCTGCTGCTGCGTAGCCGCGATGGTGGTGCCACTTGGTCAACCCAGGAGCTTGGCAGTGAAAGCTTGCGCGCCATCGCTTTCGAGGGACATGAAGGTGTTGCCGTGGGCAACCAGGGCCAGGCCTTCCTCACTGAAGATGCAGGTGACACCTGGCGGCCACTGGAGCGTTTCACCCGTGAGCACCTTTTTGATGTTGTCTTTCATCGCGGCGAGTGGCTTACGACGGGCGACAGGGGAGCGCTGTTCCGCAGCCGGTCGCCCGCCTCTGGCTGGCAGGCCTGGGCACCCAAGGGACTGGACAAGGGCTATCACAATCGCCTGCTCGACACCGCCGACGGCGTGGTGCTGATAGGTCATCAACTCGGCCTGCTGAGCCAGGATGAGCTGCAACTCTGGCCTCGGGAGCAAGAGCAATGACTACAAAAATGAATTTTGTCGCGAGGCTTTCACTGTGGGCGATCCAGCGCCGCCTGCTGGTGTGCGTGGTGGTTGGGCTAATCACCCTGGGTTTTGGCATCAGCCTGGTCAATCTGGAGATACGCACCCAATTCAGCGACATGGTTCCTCATGATCACCCGTATGTGAAGGTGCACCAGAAGTATCAGGACAGCTTTGCCGCCAGTAATCGGGTGAGCATTCTGGTCAAGGCCAAGGAGGGCGATATCTTCCGTGAGGAAGTACTCGGTGAAGTGCGTCGGATTACCTACGATCTGCAGCAGGTTGATGGCGTCAACCCGATGCAGATCACCTCGCTGGCCTCAAAGAAGCTCAAGCGCGTCAATGCGTCGAGTGAGGGTATCGAGACTCGTCCGCTGATGTGGCCTAACCTGCCCGAGGACGCGCAGCAGATGCTTGAACTGCGCCAGGCCGTGTTGAACAACCCGTTGGTCTATGGGCTGTACGTGGATCGTGACCTTGGCTCTGCGTTGATCCAGGTCGACTTCTACGACCACCTGGTGGATTACTCGAAGATCTTCCCGCAGATCGAGGCCATCCTCGACGCTTCGCCGGTGAAGGACGTAGTGAGCCTGCACCTGGTCGGTGAGCCCATCCTTTACGGCTGGGTTCAGCATTACCTTGGCGAGACCGTGGGCATTGCGCTGCTCTCGCTGGCGGCCATGTTGATCTTGCTGTTCGTCTTCAGCCGCACCTGGCGTGGCACCCTGCTGCCACTCATCGCCGGCAGCGTCTCGGCCATTTGGGCGCTGGGGGTGGGTAGTCTTTTGGGCTACAACTTCGATCCGCTGGTGATTGTGGTTGCTTTCATCATCACGGCTCGCGCGTTCTCACACTCGGTGCAGTTGATCACCCGCTTTGACGACCTGGCGGTTGGCGAATCGATAGAGCCGCGCAAGGCTGCCGAACAGACCATGCGCGAGCTGTTTCGCCCGAGCATGCTTGGCCTGTATGCCGATGCCGGCGCGATCCTCTGTGTGATCCTCACGCCGATCCCGCTGATGCACAAGGTTGCGATCATCGGCGCCATCTGGGTCATGACCATTGCCGTGTCAGCGGTTCTGCTGACGCCGGCCTTGTTGTCCTATGTCAAGCGCCCGAAAGGCTACGTGCACCCGGTCAACGTCGACGGTTTCATGCAGTTTGTCTTGAACGGTGCGAAGTGGATGGTCCGCAGTCGGGCACGCTTCTGGGTTGCGCCGATCACCTTGTTGCTGTTGTGCGGATTCATGTTCGAGGCCACGCGGATCAATGTCGGGGACGCCAGTGACGGTTCCCCGATTCTCTGGCAGAACTCCTCCTTCAACCGCGACAGCGCACTGATCAACCGCCTCTACCCCGGTTCCGAGCAGATGTTTGTGGTGCTGGAAGGTAAGGACCTGGATGCGATCAAAACGCCTGAGGTGCTTGACTGGATGTTGCGCTTCTCGCGTTACATGGAGCGTCAGCCGGAAATTGGCGGCACCGTATCACTGGCTGACATCGTCATCGACATTCGTCGCAATCTCTATGAAGGCAATCCGCGTTTCGGCGAGTTGGGCGCATCCAGCATGGAGAACGGCGAGCTGATCAGCTTCTACATGCAGGGCGCCGATCCCGACGACCTTACCCAGTTTGCAGACGTGCAGTTTCGCAATGCCGCGGTAACGCTGTTCTTCCGTGACCACAAGGGCAACACACTGCGCAACGCCACTCACTACGCCAACGAATTCATCCGCGACAACCCGCTGGCGGGTGCCGATGTGAAACTGGTGGGCGGCGTGCTGGGCATCATCGCCGCGGTCAACGAGATTCTTCTCGGCGACCAGATCGAATCAATCGCGCTCGCCTTTCTGGTCGTCGTGATTTGCTGCCTGGTTGTCTATCGGTCTTCCGTCAGCGGTATTTTCTTCATCATCCCGGTATTGATTTCCAATGTGGTGACCTTCGCTTTCATGGCCTGGCAAGGCATTGGTATGAGCATCAGCACCCTGCCGGTGGTGGCCCTTGGGATCGGACTGGGCGTGGATTATGCCTTCTATATCGTCGATTCGATAAAGGAGTATCTGGAGAAACGTCCCAATGCCGATCCGCTCGAGGCAGTGCTGCAATCATTGAGTTCCGCCGGGCGCGGAGTACTGCTCACAGCCTTCACCCTGGCGGCCGGCGTGCTGCTGTGGTCGTTCTCATCCCTTCGCTTCCAGGCAGAGATGGGCATGCTGATCGGCATCTGGTTGTTGGTCTCTGCATTCACCTCACTCTTCCTCATGCCTTCGCTTGCGCTGGTGTTCAAACCGAAATTCATTTTCGAACACGGGCACACGAAAGACGTCCAGATTTCCGGGCGTATCCACCAACCTGAACACATCAGGAACTGAAAAATGAGCGCACAACACAACAATTCGAAAGGGTGGGCGAGGAGAACTCCACTTGCTTGCGCGATCTTGCTGGCGGGCATTGGGATGCAGTCTGGCGCCCAGGCAGAGGAGGGGTTCTTCTCCGGCTGGGAGGCCAGCGGTTACCTTCGCGAGCATATCTCCTGGAATCTGGAGAACCCTTATCTGATGGACACCGAAGACCCTAACGGGTTGGTCGGGGCCAGGAGCAAAGGTAACTATCGATACGACCCGTCGATGGTGCGCACCACCCTCAAGCTCAATCTGTTCAAGAATTTCGGCAGCTCACAATTCAACATATCCGGGCGCGCCGCTCGCGAGGTCGAAACCGGTTACCTGAAAGATCTGCAGAAGGCGATGGACCAGAACGCTGCGTCGGACTTTTTCAGTGGCCGCCGACAGTCCTCCGTCAACCTGATGGACGATGTGTACAACGATGTGGAACTTCGCGAATTGTGGTGGCAAACCGAGGTTACGCCGACCACCACCCTCAAGCTCGGCAAGCAACAGGTAGTCTGGGGTGAGACCGATTTTTTCCAGTCTCTTGACGTCGTCCATGGCTACGACAACCGGATTCGTTCATTCCTGGAGCCGGAGAACGAGGATGTGCGCAAGCCGCTCTGGATGGTCAACCTGACCGAGCGCTTCGACAGCGTCGGCGGCATGATGCAAGCGTTGTTTATCCCGGGGAGCGTGAACCGCGCACGTGATCGTGGCAACAGCTACGACCTGGAAGGTGGGCGCTGGGCAAACAACCCAAACAAGGGCATTACCTTCGATACGGCGACTTTCGGTGCGGATGTGCCGTACAACTTCGATCATAAGGCGGCCGACATGGACGACGCGTCTTACGGTTTCCGATGGAAGGGCATGGCCGACGAATGGGAATACTCACTAGCCTGGTTCCACGGTCCTTCGGTCAATCCGGTGATCAATCCCAACCCGAACAGCCCACTCGGTGTGGGTGACGCAGCAAGCGGGCGGAAATTTGTCGGTGCATATAAGAATGACTACAGGTCTGACAGTGGATCCACTGTGGGCGAGCTCATTTACCCGTTCGTCGACGTATTTGGGGTGACCGCAAACCGTTACCTTGAGTCTCTGGATGCGGTGTTTTCCACCGAGATCTCCTACATCCCGAAATCGCCGTACAACGTCGGTATCCAGGCGGGCGAGAAGGGTGGCTGTGCGTTCTTCCCCGGTTTCTGCGGTGTCGTCGAGAAAAACGTGTTGAAAACCATGGTGCGCCTGGACAAGCAACTGGCGCTGCAGAGCTATCTGGGTACCAGCCGTCCCTCGTTTTTCTCCATGCAATTGTTCAACACCTGGATCACCAGTTACGACCGTGATGAAGAGGTTGTTAACCTCGCAGGATTCAGTGGTCGTGCGAAGGAATTCTCGACCATTGTCACGGCCATTCTGGCAACCAACTACGACAACGACCGGATCAATCCGAGTTTGGCTGTGGGTACCGATCTGACCTATGGCGGCGGCTTTGTCATACCCAGCGTTGAGTTTGCGTATGGCAACAATTGGCGGGTGCGGGTCGAGGCAGACCTCTTCTTCAATGATGAGCGGCAGGAGCGTTCGCTGCAGAACTTCAACAACACCAACCTGTTTGGCTATTTCAATGGCAACGACCAACTGGTCGTTCGTGCGACCTACCAGTTCTGATGGAGCAGATAACCATGAAATTTCTTAAAAATCAGCTTGTCGTTTCGTTGGCGCTGACCTTTTCGGTGGTGATGGCAACTCAGGCCGCAGAGCTGAAGCCTGGTACGCGTATTGATGCGAAAAGCCTCGATCAGCAGTTGAACGATACGTTTGAAGGGCACACGGTCAGTGACCTGCTGACCGAACGTATGCGGATCCTGATCAAGGACGAGGGGCTCGCCATTACCCTCAAGGCGTCTGAGCCGGTGGTGCTGGGCAAGGACTACTCGGCAGCTACCAAGGCCAACGAAGGCAAGGCTGTGTACAACCACGATACCCGTCAGGTCGACGGCTGGGTGGCCGGCATCCCATTCCCGAAGGTCACTCAGGATGATCCCGACGCCGCCGCCAAGCTGATCTGGAACCATCACTATGCGCAGCCGGGCAAGAACCTGCAGGACTTTCGGAAGTTCGGCTATTTGTTCATCAATGACAAGCAGGGCCTGGAGCGGCGCCAGGAGTGGGCTTTCAAACGCTACTACATGAAGGGGCGGCTAGGCACCGAGCAGACCGTCGAGGGCGATGGCAGCATCCTGACCAAGACGCTGCTTTATGCCACGTATCCCAACGATATTCGCGGACTTGGGCTTTTCACCATTCGTTATGACTCACCCAAGCTGGAAGACTCGTGGGCCTATCTGAAGTCGGTACGACGCACCCGTCGCCTGTCCGGTGGTACCTGGATGGATCCGATCGGTGGCACCGATCAGCTCAATGATGACCTCGAGATTTTCAACGCGCACCCCAGCTGGTACCCGGAGTACAAATTGCTGGGCAAACGCTGGATTCTCGCCGTAGCCCATTCCACCGGCGAAACCTGGAATCAGAAGGCCACTGGCAACGCCGAGTTCCCCGTCGTCGACCTGGACAACGCCCCGCACTGGAACCCCCAGGCTGCGTGGGAGCCTCGTGAAGTCTGGGTGATCGAAGCCATCACGCCGCCTGAGCACCCGTACAGCAAGAAGGTCATGTACATGGATACTCAGTTTCCCCGCTTCTATCAGGCGGAAGCCTACGATCGCAAAGGGCAGTTCTGGAAGTGGTTGAACTTCCATCTTCAGACCATCAAGACTGAGGATGGTGATGTCGGAGTCGTGTCTGCCGCGGGCTTCACCATCGACTACCAGCGCCGTCATGGCACGGTGTTCGTGCTTCAGGACCCGCGCCTGAATACCGCCGGTATCACGGCGGACGATGTGAGCCTGCGCGAACTCGAAGCAGCCGCGCGCTAAGCCCGATCAGGCCGGAGCGTCGACGCTCCGGTCTGGCTGGCACATACAGAGTCAAGAGAGTGCTCGGAGGCAATATGAGTTTTCGTTTGGGTACAGATGTGGGCGGGACCTTTACTGACCTGCTGCTGATCAACGACATAACCGGCGAGAGCCACACCGCAAAGGTTCCCTCTACCCCGCACAACCCCTCGATAGCCGTGCTCAACGGCATTGAGAAGATCTGCCTGACCTCGGGTGTTGACCCGTCGGCGATCAGTTCCGTGATGCATGGAACTACGGTGGCAACCAACGCCATCCTGACCCGACGTGGGGCCAAGGTTGGACTGGTAACGACCAAGGGTTACAAGCAGGTACTGCACATCGCTCGCTCCTTCGTGCCCGGCGGGCTGGGCGGATGGGTGATCTTCAACAAGGGCGAGTTGCTGGCCCCACTGGAGCTGACCATCGAGATCGATGAGCGCATTGATGCCCAGGGCCAGGTGGTACGCGAACTGGATCGTGCGGCGGTCAGGACGCAACTGCATGAACTGAAGAGCAATGGCATTGAAGCACTGGCCATCAGCCTGATCAACGCCTATGCCAGTGATGCTCATGAGCGCGTGATCCTGGAACTGGCGCGCGAGGTAATGCCCGATATACCGGTGTCGCTGTCCTCGGAAGTCGTGCCGGAAATGCAGGAGTACGAGCGCACCGAGACCACCGTCGTCAATAGCTACGTCCATCCCGAAGTGTCGCGCTATCTCGAGCATCTGCAGGGCGAATTGAGCAAACGCTTGCACCCGGACGTGAAGCTCTCGATTTTGCGTTCGGATGGGGGTCTTGCCACCAGCCAGTCGGCGGCAAGTACGCCGGTCAACCTGCTGCTTTCCGGCCCTGCCGGCGGTGTGGCCGGGGCCATCTGGTT
>Ga0073904_10000551_pt1 | contig 26955 bp, 28 predicted proteins | sample KloWWTrecipitate_FD_66668 | JGI IMG/M metagenome (GOLD analysis project Ga0073904, IMG submission 66668) | Active sludge microbial communities from Klosterneuburg, Austria, studying microevolution and ecology of nitrifiers - Klosterneuburg... | ecosystem: Engineered > WWTP > Aerobic digester >... | reverse complement strand
ACGGCAGCATCAGCGAGCCGCAGCGCGAATCGCGGTACATGCGCTCCAGAGGCAGGCTCTTGAGCATGGATTGACCGCCGCAGGTGCGCACCGCCAGCCGGCAGATGTCATTGGAGTTTTCCATGATGGTGTAGTGCGCCGCCAGCAGCCCCATGCGCACTTCCTTGGACGGGTCGACCCGGGCGGCTCGCGCGTTCTGCAGGAAGATCGCGCGGGTCTGCTCGAGCTTGACCTTCATTTCGGCCACGGCGATCTGCTTGGTCGGGTACATGCGCCGCTTGACCGGCGGCATGCCCGGCAGTTCGGCGCGCAGGTACTGCACCGTGAAATCAAAAGCCGCCTGCGCGATGCCCATGTAGGTCGGCGACAAGGTGGCGAACATGTGTGGCCAGCGCAGTGCCGCCTGCGCGTACATGCCTTCGGGCATCAGGCGCTCGGCGTCGGCCACGAAGACGTCCTTGAACAACAGGTTGCGCGAGACCGTGCCGCGCATGCCCAGCGGATCCCAGTCGCCGGTGACGGTGACGCCTGGCGCATTGCGGTCGACCGCCAGATACAGCGAGTCGCGCTGCGTGGCGCCCGGAACATCGAGCGTGCACAGGATGCCGTAGTAGTCGGCCGCACCGGCCAGCGACGCGAAGATCTTCTTGCCGTTGACGATGTAGCCACCATCGACCTTGCGCGCCAGCGTACCGAACGGTGCCTTGCCGGCCGCCGCAGCCCCGCCCTCGGAGAAAGGCTGCGAATAGATCTTGCCTTCGTCGACGATGCGCTTGTAATGCATGGCGCGGTGCGTCTCGTGGCTTTCGCGTTGCTCGGCTGTCATGTCCAGGTCGTCGGCAATGAAGCCGGTCCACATGGTCGAGCTGACGTGCATGTTCAGCGTCAAGGCGGTGGCACCGCAGTGGCGGCCAATCTCGGCCGCCGTCATCACGTAGGTCGCAAAGTCGGCGCCCCAGCCACCGTATTGTTCGGGCACGCAGATCCGCAGCAACCCGGCTGTATGCATGTCGGCGTAGTTCTCGAACGGAAACACCGCGTCTCGGTCGATCTGCTGCGCACGAGGCGCGAACTTGTTGCGACCCAGGTCGGAGGCGATCTCGAGCAGGCGGTTCTGCTTGTCGGTCAGCGTCGTGTAGTCGCCGGCAATCGACGGAGGAACATACCGGGTGGGATTGGCAGGCGAAGAATTACGGGGTTCGGTTGTCATCAGACTCCTCCTCAGACTGGGAAATGCGTCTGCAGGAACTGCAACACGGCGCAATTGAATGCAGACGGCTGCTCCATGTTGGCCAGATGGCCAACGCCGGGCAGGCATTGGTAATGCCCCTGCGCAATACGCTCGGCCATGCGCTGCATCACATGCGGCGCGGCATTGCGATCCTGTTCGCCGGCCAGGCACAGTGTCGGCACGCCGATCTGCGCCAGCGCGTCGAGCCGGTTGAACGACACGATCGCCTGCAAGGCGGCACGGTAAGCGGTCTGCGGCACGCCCGCCATGACGGTGCATGCGGCATCCAGCGCCTGCCGGTCGGCCAGCGGCGCCATCATGGTCGGCACCAGTTGCCGCGCCAGCGAAGCCATGTCCAGGCCGGCATCGAGCGGCGCAAAACGCTGCTGCAGGAACTGCTGCTGCCAGGCGCCGTCGGCGCGACCGAAGGCCGCCGAGGTGCCCGACAGGATCAGGCCGTCGACCTGCTGCGGCCACAGGGCTGCCAGTTCCTGCGCCACCATGCCGCCCATGCTGTGGCCCAGCACCAGGTTGCGGCGGGCGTCCTTTTGCAGGATCAGCCGCTGCAGCGCCCGCGCCAGTTCGGTGGTCGTGCAAGGCGATACGGCCTGCGAGTCGCCGTATCCGGGCATGTCCCAGGCGATCACGCGGTAACCCGCAGCGGCGAACGCCGGCATATTGGTGGCCCACACATCCTTGCCGCCACCGACACCATGCAGCAGGAACAGGGCCGTGTTGCCACCCCCCTGCTCGATCGATGCGGGAATGTTGTCGTGCGCGCTCATTGCCATGGTCTCACGCGAGCGCCCCCTGCAACTGGCCGTCCTGCACCACCACCAGCCCATCCAGCGACACGGTACAGCCACGCAGCGGCAGGTCGAAATGGCCCAGCGTATGGCGGCCAGCCACTTCATTGGCGCCGGTGGAATAAAGGAAGTTTCCGGCGAAGGCACGCAACTCGGTACCGTTGAAATCGTTCTTGTCGTAGAACGCCATCGCGTCCCAGCGCGCACGCGGATTCATGCCCCAGCCCACATGTGACACCGCATAAGCGGCCCGGTCACCCCAGGCGGCGAAATAGCTGCGCATCAGGTCAGCGTCCAGGCTGCGGCCGGCGATGTCGGTGACGAAGTCGTCCTTGATCGTCAGGCTGACCGGCTGCTCCAGGTAACGCTTGAAGGTCAGGTTCACGTCGCCCTGGGCCAGCACCAGGGTTCCGTTGACACTGCCGGCAGCCGGAAACGCCAGGCACAAGCCGCCGGGCCAGTGCGAAATGCTGCCCGCACGGGCCGTGTAACCCCAGCCACCACCCACCCGGGCCCCGGTCAGCGCGATCGACAGATCGGTGCCCGCCGCTGAGCGGACCTGCATGGCGCCGGCATTCTTGAGCAGCCGCATGCCGGCCTTGACCTTGGGCTCGAGCGCGGCGTCGGGCAAACAGCGTTCGAGCACTTCGGGATGTTCGTTCGAGACCATCAGTACCCGGGCACCACCGGCCAATATGGCTGGCAACTCGGCTGCGTGCAGCAAGCCCTCGACCGTGAGGTCGGCCACGAAACCGCTGCCCGCGAGCGCCTGCACCACCGGCGCCAACCCGCCGATCGCGTCGGAGGCACCGGTGGAGCGCACCGGAACCGGCGCGCTCAAAGCCGGCGTCGGCAACACGACATGGAACACCCGCGCACCGAGTTGCGCCAGGGCCAGCTCGGCCAGCTGCACGTTGACCGGCCGCGACTGGGTTTCGGACAGGATGGCGGCGCTTTCGCCGGCTTGCACGCCGCACAGGCGAAACGCCTGCACGAAAGCATCAACCCATTTGGCTTCGATTCGTTGCTGCAACATGTCGCCCAGCCTTACAAACGGGAACCGAGGGCGAAATAGGCCCCGGAATGAAACAACAGTGGCGCGGATTCCGCATGGCTGTAGCGCTCCACCTCCGCGATGAAAAGGCAGTGGTCACCGGCATCCTGTTGCGATACGCGCCGGCATTCGAACCAGGCCGCGGCGCCGTGCAGATAAGGCAGGCCGTGCCGGTTCTCCGCATGGGCGACCTGGCTGAACTTGTCAGGCGCTGCGGAGGCAAACAGCCGCGAGACCTCGACCTGGGATTCGGTCAGCACGTTGACCACGAAACGCTCGCCCTGGCGGAACGCCGGCAGGCTGGTCGAGGCCAGGCGCAATGCCCAACTGATCAAGGGTGGGTCCAGCGACAATGCACCAAACGAATTGGCGGTCAGGCCGACAAAGCTGCCGTCGCTGGCACGGGTCGTGATCACGGTCACGCCGGTGGCGAACTGGCCCAGGGCCACGCGCAATGCACGACCGTCGCCAATGGTGATGCCGGCAGGTGTAGCCGCCGGTGGCTTGGAGGGTGGATTCATCACCTGCCATCATAGATGACGGCGTATCCATCGCCCGAGCCAGTGGCGCCTTGCGCTATGCTCCACCATTGCAGCAAACTGCCGACCCACCATGACAGAGTCGCCTGAAGATCCCCGCCATTTCACCAAAGCCGTCACGCAACTGGGCGAGCAGCGCGACGTGGTGACGGCCGCGGCGATTTTCAACGCCCAGGGCATCAAGGTCATCGACAAGGGTGTCGCCATCAACAAGAGCCTGTACCAGCGTCTGACGCAGCACAGGTTGGCGGTACCGCTGGAAGATTCGGTCACCAGCCCGGACGCGGTCAATGGCGAGTCGCTCAAGCAGACCGCCTTGTCCATCATGGAAGACGTGCCGTTTTTTGGCCGCCTGGCACCCGATGTGCCAAGCCGCAAGCTGCTGCTCAATGTGATGGAGACGCTGCCTTTGCCCGAGGCGATGGCGTTCCAGCTCACCGTCGCGCGCGATGTGCGCCCCGAGGTCTACATGAACCTGGTGCGTACCGCACTGGTCGCGATCTGGCTGGCGAAGTCGCAGGCCACCATGTTGTCGCGCTTTGACCTGGGCATGGCAGGGTCCGCCGGCCTGCTGCACGACATCGGCATGCTGCATGTCGACCCGATCCTGTTGGAGGGCACGCAGAGACTCAATCGCGAGCAGCGGCGCCAGCTGTACTCGCACCCGCTGGTATCGACCACCCTGGTGGAACGCCATCACCAGTACTCGCGCGAAGTGATCCGCGCCGTCTCCGAGCATCAGGAGTACCTCGATGGCTCGGGTTATCCGCGCAATCTGCTCGGAGAAGCGATGAGTCCGCTGGGCCGGGTGGTGTCGCTGGCACAGGTCGTGGCTGCGATGTTCTCGCCTATGCGCAACGCGCCCGAAATGCAGCTCTCGGTGCTGCTGCGCATGAACACCCACCGCTACGACCCGACGATGTCGATGCAGATCCTGACGCTGGTGCAGCCGCAACTCGACGTGCTCAGCGCAGCCATCGAGCTGCTCGACGACCCGGTGCAGCTGCTCGGCGAGATCGACGCCATCCTGGCCCGCCTGCCGCTGGACCTGGACAAGGACCCGTCGATGAATGCCAGCCGCCGAGATGCACTGGCTACCGTGGCGGGGCACGGCGCCAAGCTGCGGCGCTCGCTTGCCGGTGTGGGTGCAGTGCCCGACCAGCTGGCGCAGCTCGGCGACAGCGTGCAAGACGAGGCCGTGCGCACCGAACTGACACTGCTGACCCGCGAGGCATGTTGGCAATTGCGCACGCTTGGCCGCGAGGCGCGCAGGCGCTGGCGCGAAGTGCCCGACGAGAGCTACCCGGCACTGTTGCGCGGCTGGCTCGACGACGTGGATGCGCTGGTGGCCCGGCTGGCGGGGCCATCGGCCACCGATGTGCCAGAGGCCATTTCAAGTGAGTTCCCGCAGGAGGCTTCGCCGACTGAGGAAACGCCCGCGCCCTGACACCCGCCATGCGTTCTTCTGCACCAGCCAAGGCCGCGCTTGACCTTGCCCGGCCGACCTCGTTGAGCGACCTTTTCTGGTCGTTCAGCTGGCTTGCGCTGCAGGGTTTTGGCGGCGTGCTTGCGGTGGTACAGCGCGAACTGGTCGAGAAAAAACGCTGGCTGACGCTTGAGGAATTTGTCGAGGACTGGGCCGCCGCACAGGTCTTGCCCGGCCCCAACGTGATCAATCTGTCGCTGATGATTGGCGGGCGGCATTTCGGGTTGCCTGGTGCGATGGTCGCACTGGCCGGCATGCTGGCGTTTCCGATCCTGATCGTCTTGCTGCTGGCCGTCTTGTTTGCCGGCGTGGCCGACGAACCAATGGCGCGCGGCGCCTTGCGCGGCCTCGGGGCCGTGGCCACCGGCCTGATTGCCGCCACCGGGCTCAAGATGCTGCCGGCCGTGCGCACCAGCGCCATGGGCCGCTGGGCCTGCCTGACCGTGGGCTGCCTGAGTTTCGTGGCGATTGCCATCCTGCGCGTACCGCTGATCGGCGTGTTGCTGGGCCTGGGCGGGCCTGCCTGTGTCTGGGCCTGGTACCGGCTGGGACGCACATGAACCTGGTCATGACCACCTCGGACTGGCTGGCGCTGTTCGGCCATTTCCTGTCCTTGTCGCTGCTGGCCGTCGGCGGCGCCATTGCGCTGGCGCCGGACATGCACCGTTATCTGGTTGACGAGCGGCAGTGGCTCACCGACCCTGAATTTGCATCGAGCATCGCATTGGCCCAGGCCGCGCCCGGCCCCAATGCCTTGTTCATTGCCTTGCTGGGCTGGAACGTCGGTTTGAATACCGGCGGATATGGCGCCGCATTTCTGGGCATGTTGCTGGCAATGGCCGGCGTGCTGATACCCAGCACAACCTTGACCTACACCGCCAGCCGCTGGGCCCACAAGAACCGGACCCGCCGGTCGGTACGCGCATTCAAGCTGGCCATGGCCCCGGTAGTGGTGGCCTTGCTGCTGGCCACGGCCTGGTTGCTGGCTTCTGCATTGACCGGGCATTCCCGGGTCTGGGCCTCATGGCTGCTGGCACTGGTCAGCATGCTGATCGTCTGGCGCACACGCATCCACCTGTTGTGGTTGCTCAGCGCCGGCGCGCTGCTGGGCGCATTCGGCTGGGTGTGAGCTTGCCGCTGGGCCGCCGCCGGGCGGATTGGCCGGCAAGTGGGTTCAGCCGGTGGTCGTCGCGACGCTGCGCTGGCGCACCGCCTCGTACAGGCAGACTCCGCTGGCAACCGATACATTGAGGCTCTCGACCGCGCCACGCATCGGAATCTGCACCAGTTCATCGCAGGTCTTCATCGTCAGTTGGCGCATGCCGGCACCTTCAGCGCCCAGCACCAACGCCAGTGGCCGGCACAGGTCGACCTGGTACAGGGTTTTTTCGGCGGTATCGCTGGTACCCACGACATGGATCGCACGTTCCTTGAGTTCGGCCAATGTACGGGCCAGATTGGTGACCATGAAATACGGCACGGTTTCCGCCGCGCCACTGGCCACCTTGGCGACTGTGGCATTGATGCCGGCAGCATGGTCCTTGGGCGCTATGACCGCGTGGGCACCCGCACCGTCCGCCACGCGCAGACAGGCACCCAGGTTGTGCGGATCGGTAACACCGTCGAGAACCAGCAGCAAAGGGGCCACCCTGCGGTTCACGGGCAAGGCCTCTTGCGCGGCCTCCAGGTCCTCGAGCAACTGATCGAGCGAGTGCGTCTTGGGCAAGGCCGAAACCCGCGCAACCACGCCCTGGTGCGCATGGTTGCCACACATACGGGCCAGCGCAATTCCATCGGATTCGATCAGACGCACGCCTGCATCACGCGCGCGCTCAAGAAACTGCCGCACGCGGGCATCGCGCCTGCCGGCGTCGAAATGCACCTCCAGCACCGAGCCCGGCGCGGTGCGCATGCGTACGCCTACGGCGTGAAAACCAAATAAGACCTGTGAGCTTGCCATGGCGCGATTATCCGCTGCCACAACGCGCCAACCGCAGCTCAGTGGGCGTTATCGACAATGCGGCCGGCTTCGATCGTGATCCGGCGTGTGCAGCGCTGGGCGATGGCGCGGTCGTGGGTCACCAGCACCAGCGTCGTGCCCAGTTCGGCATTGAGCGCGAACATCAGTTCCATGATGGTCTCGCCGGTGGCGAAATCCAGGCTGCCGGTGGGTTCATCGGCCAGCAGAACCGCCGGTTGCACGACAAAGGCACGTGCCAGCGCCACCCTTTGCTGCTCGCCACCACTCAGGACCTTGGGATAATGGCCCAGACGCTCGGACAATCCGACCCGCGCCAGCATCTCGGCAGCCGATTTGCGCGCATCCCTGGCGCCGCTGAGTTCCAGCGGCAACATGACGTTCTCCAGCGCGGTCAGATTGCCCATGAGCTGGAAGCTCTGGAATACGAAACCGACCTGCTGGGCGCGCAGGCCTGCACGGGCATCCTCGTCCATGGCGAACAGGTCCTTGCCCGCCAGCAGTACGGTGCCACGCGTTGGCGTGTCCAGACCGGCAATGATCGAGAGCAAGGTGCTCTTGCCGGAGCCGGACGCGCCAACAATGGCGGCAGTCTCCCTCGGTGCCAGGGAAAAATCGATATCGCGCAGAATGTCGAGTGTTCCGGTGGAATCGGTCACGGACTTGTAGACGTGTTGCACCGCGATGATGCTGTCGGCACGGGAGCTTTGCATGAAAGGTGGATGGTTTTGAATCGAAGAGACTTTATCGCGATGGTTGGCGCAGCCGGTGCAGTGGGGTTTTACGGCAGCCCGGCGCTGGCCCAGACGGCAGCAGCCGCACCATTGCATGGTAAGGGTAAAAAAGATGTGCGAACCACGACCATTGTCGTGCTCGGTGATTCACTGAGCGCCGAATACGGGCTGCGCCGGGGCACCGGCTGGGTCGCGTTGCTGGAGAAGAAACTCGCCAAGGAGCCGATCGCAGCCAAGGTCGTCAATGCCAGCATCAGTGGTGACACCACCTCGGGTGGGCGGGCGCGCCTGGCCGCGGTACTCGAACAACACCATCCCACGCACCTCATCATCGAACTGGGCGGCAACGACGCGCTGCGCGGCTTGCCACTGCAGGCCACCGAAGACAATCTGGACCAGATGACCAAGGCCGCCCAGAAGGCCGGCGCCAAGGTCGTCATCGTGGGCATGCAGGTGCCACCCAACTATGGCGCGGCGTATGGCGAGCGTTTTTCCGGCCTGTTCGCGCAGGTCGCCCGTGCCAACGACGCCGCGTTGGTGCCGTTTCTGCTCAAGGGCGTGGCCGATGGCGACAACCCGACCCGGCTGTTCCAGAGCGACCGCATCCACCCCGTGGCCGAGGCCCATCCCATCATGCTGGCCAATGTGTGGCCGGCACTGCGAAAGCTCTTGCCGTGAGCCTTGTTTCGGAAAACGCCGTCGAGCTGTTGCCGCGGCTGGGCGAATTCGATGCCATCATCGATGCCCGCAGCGAGGACGAGTTCGCGCTCGACCACCTGCCCGGCGCCGTCAATTGGCCGACACTGGACAACCAGCAGCGCCATGACGTGGGCTTTCGCTACAAGCAGGTCAATCCGTTTGAAGCGCGCAAGCTGGGCGCGGCCATCGCCGCGCGCAACATTGCCGCACACATCGAGCGCGAGGTGATGGACCAGCCGCGCAGCTGGCGACCGCTGGTGTATTGCTGGCGCGGCGGCCAGCGCAGCGGGTCCCTGGCGCTGATTCTGGGCCAGATCGGATTTCGGGTCAGCATCATTGAAGGTGGTTACAAGGCCTTTCGTTTCGCCATCGTCGCAGACACCGAGCGCCTGGCGCCCTTGTTCGACTACCGGGTGGTCTGCGGCACCACCGGCTCGGGCAAGACCCGGTTGCTGCATGCACTCGGGCGTGCCGGCGCGCAGGTGCTCGACCTCGAGGACCTGGCCAACCACCGCAGTTCAGTGCTTGGTGCCATTCCGGGATTGGCCCAGCCATCGCAGAAGGCATTCGATACGCTGGTCTGGGACCGGTTGCGGCGCTTCGACCCCGCACGCCCGGTTTTTGTCGAAAGTGAAAGCCGCAAGGTTGGCAATGTCACGGTACCGGTGGCCGTGATGGATGCCATGCGCTCCAGCGGCAATTGCCTGAACCTGGAGTTGTCCGATCCCGAGCGGGTGGCACTGCTGATGGAGGATTATGCGTACTTCGTGCGCAACACCGACGCCTTTTGCGCCCGCCTCGATGCATTGACCGAGATACGCGGCAAACAGGTGGTGCAGGGCTGGAAAACGTCGGTGCAGTCGGGCGCCATTGAATCAGTGGTACAGGAACTGCTGATTCAGCATTACGACCCGGTCTACCTGCAGTCGATGCAGCGCAATTTCAAGCGCTACGCGCAGGCCCGGACCTTGTCACCCGAGGATCGCAGCTCCAGCGCGATGGACGCACTGGCGGTGGGCCTGGTCAATCAGGTGACGCCGACACTGCACCACCCTACCCGGCCGGGGTAACTCAGGCTGCGCCGGTATTGCCTGGCTTGGTGTCGCCAGGCGCAAGCGATGGATCGACATAACCGTGGGACGGTTGTTCGTAGTCCGACCCGCCACCCTGCTTGCGCTGGGCCTTCTCCTTGAGCTTGTCCTCCTTCTTGCGTTTTTTTGCAAGTTCCTTCTGCCGCTTTTCGTATCCGTAATTGGGTGTTGCCAAGTTGGTCCTTCCGTTTGATGCCGCTGACTTTAACAGTTCATGCGGCGCAGATCAAAAAGCGGCCTTTGCCATCGGTCAGACCACCGCTAGCGGGGCGTCGCCCTGCCACGATACCGACCCGCGGTACGCATGCCAGGTCGCGTGACCGAGCCAGGGACCGACCAGCACCAGACCCAGACCCCAGGGCAGCAGCGCCAGCGCCACCAGCAGCGCGATCAGCAGACCCCACAGAATCATCACGCCGGTGTTCTTGAAAACCACCTGTATGCTGGTAATACAGGCCGAAATGGCGTCGGTGTCGCGGTCCAGAATCATCGGGATGGACACCACCGCGATGGCATACACCAGCACGGCGAACGCGCCACCGACAGCCAGGTAGACAGCGACGAATTCCCAATTCTGCGGGTTGAAGATCGCCTGGATGACACCGGTGGTCGAGGGCATGGCGGTGTTGAAGAACACCGCAAACACCACCAGCGAGGCGCGGCCCCAGATCAGTTCGAGCACCACCAACACCATTACCAGCAGACCGATGCTGCGCAGACGGGTGTCCCAGCAGGTCAGCGACGCTGCCAGGTCGGGTTGGATGCCGCTTTCGCGCCGCCGACTCACGTCGTACAGGCCCATGGCCAGGAATGGCCCGACCAGCAGGCAGCCAGAGGCAATCGACATCACGTACTCGGGTTTGCTGCGAAACACCAGCGCCAGCACGACTGCCATCAGCCAGAAGCAGAACCCATAGAACAATGCAATACCGGCGTGCGCACGCATGTCGCGCCAGCCCAGTGCCAACCAATGGAAAGGGTCGCGCAGGCGCAACGCAACGATGCTGCGCTGCGGCCCTTCGGGCGGCGGCGGCACATAGGGGGGCGGATCTTGTTCGGTCGCGAAGGCCATGTGGCACAGATTAGCCCGCGCCGGCTGGCCTGACCATTGCGGAAAACACCAACGATGCCGGAGTCAGTGCAGCGCGTGTTGCAGCGCCTGCGCGAGGTCGGCCTGCAGGTCGGCCACGTCCTCGAGGCCGATTGAAAACCGTACCACCGTTCCGGCGCGCAGGTAGTCAGGCCGCTGGCTACGCATCTCGGACAGGTTGTACGGAACGACCAGGCTCATCGGCCCACCCCAGCTGTAACCGAGCTTGAACAGGCGCAGCGCGTCGCAGAAAGCGTCGACGCGCGCGGCACTATGCTCTGGCCCGAAGATGACGCTGAACAGGCCGGCCGCGCCACCGGGGCCTTGCTGGCACAACGTGCGCCAATACGCATGGCCGGGCGAATCGGGCAGCGCCGGATGCAGCACCTGGGCAAACTCGGACCGCGTGAGGGCCCAATGTGCCAGTGCCCTGGTGGACGTGTCGTGGTGGCGATAACGCAAACCGATGCTGGGCAGGCCTCGCAATATGGCCTCCACGTCGTTGCCCGACACGCCCATGCCGATATGCCGGCGCGTGGTTCTCAGGCGCAGATGCAGTTGCGGGTCGCGCGTGATGATGCTGCCCATCAGCACGTCACCACCACCACTGGGATACTTGGTCAGGGCGTGAACAGTCAGGTCGACCGCCAGCGTCTGGCCGGTTCCGGCATTCAGGTCGAACGGGCGGAACGCAAGTCCCGCGCCCCAGGTGTTGTCAAGCGCTGTCAGTACCGATCGGGCCTGGCATACCCGCACCAGTGCCGCCAGGTCGGGAAACTCCAGCGTCACCGAGCCTGCAGCCTCGAGCCACACCAGGCGTGTGGCCGGGCTGATCTTTGCAGCCAGGTCCTGCGCATCCTGCGCATCATAGTAGCGGTGCGTGATGCCCCAGGCGCGCAATTCGTTCTCGGCCAGCACCTTGTTCGGCCCATAGGAATTGTCCGGAATCAGCACCTCGTCGCCACTCTTGAGCAATGCCATCGACACGGTGGAGATCGCCGCCAGGCCGCTTGGGGCGAGCAGGCATTGCAGTCCGCCTTCGAGTGCACACAGCCGCTCTTCGAGCAAAAACGTGGTCGGTGTGCCGTGCAGGCCGTAGGTATAACCGGCCTTCTGTTGCCAGTCGACCGTGCGCATCGTCGCGACGTCGGGAAAAATGATCGTCGAGGCCTTGAATACCGCGGGCTGCGGCGAATCAAAACCGGCCGGCGCGCGGTACGGATGGTGGATCAGCTCGGTGGAGAGGTCGGTCATGGTGGCAGATTCGCGCTCAGACGCTCCATTTGGCGATCAGCTGCTCGGGTCGCATCGCGTCATAACCTTCGAAAGGTTGGTGAATCCACGGATTGGTCGGCAGGAATTCGATCGAATAATCTGCATTGAATGCAGAAACGCCCTTGGTCCAGATCACGGCGCTGCGCAGTTCGGTGATCGGCGTGTAGTCGCCCCGCAACTGGTCGATCACCGCCTTGAGCGTCTTGCCGGTATCGGCCAGGTCATCCACCAGCAAAACCCTGCCTGCGATCTCGCCCTTGGGGGTGGTGATGTAACGCGCAATATCGAGTACGCCTTGCTGGGTACCCGCCTCTGCGCGGTAGGAACTGGTCGACATGATGGCCAGCGGCTTGTCGAAGATGCGCGAGAGGATGTCACCGGGCCGCATGCCGCCACGGGCCAGGCAGAGAATGGTGTCGAACTGCCAGCCTGACTGGTGGATCTTGATCGCGAGCTTTTCGATCAGATTGTGGTATTCGTCATAACTGACATACAGGTGCTTGCCGTCTTCCGTCAACATGGTCTGGTTCCTTTAAGTCCTGGTCACAGTTTGCAGGGCCTAATCGGCCAGATAGGGGTGGCGCACCATGATAGTGTGGTCGCGGTCGGGGCTGGTCGACACCATGTGGATCGGCACGCCGGTCACATGTTCGATCCGCTGAAGGTACAACCGCGCCGCAATCGGCAATTCATCGTAGCGGGTCACGCCGACGGTGCTTTCGCTCCAGCCTTCCATGACCTCGTAGACCGGTTTGCAGCGGGCAATGTCTTCGGCGCCCAGCGGCAGGATGTCGATGAACTCTCCGTCGAGTTCGTATCCGGTACACAGGTTCAGCGTGCGCAAGCCGTCGAGTACGTCGAGCTTGGTGACACACAGGCCGGACAAGCCGTTGACCTGGGCCGAGCGCTTGAGCAAGGCGCCATCGAACCAGCCGCAGCGGCGTGAACGCCCTGTCGTGACGCCTTTTTCTGCGCCCACGGTACTCATGTGGTAACCCGGCGTGCCCGGCTTCTCCCACTCCAGTTCGGTCGGAAACGGACCGCCGCCGACACGGGTGCAATAGGCCTTGGTGATACCCAGCACATAGTGCAGCATGCCCGGGCCGACACCGGAGCCGGCGGCGGCATTGCCCGCCACGCAGTTGCTCGATGTCACATAGGGATAGGTGCCGTGATCGACGTCGAGCAAGGTGCCCTGCGCACCTTCAAACAACAGGTTGGCACCATGCGTATGGGCCTCGTTGAGTTCACGCGATACGTCGGCCATCATCGGACGGAGCAACTGCGCCTGGCGCATCGCATCGTCGAACACCGGCTGGAACAGCACCTTGCCCTCGGCCATGTAGGGCTTGAGGCTGGCATCGAATTCGAACCGGGCCGAACCGAGGTAGCTGGTCAGCACATGGTTGTGCAGGTCGAGCAATACCCGCAGCTTGTCGGCAAACCGCTCCGGGTGTTTCAGATCCTGCACGCGCAATGCGCGCCGCGCGATCTTGTCCTCGTATGCCGGGCCGATGCCGCGCCCGGTGGTACCGATACGCGCGCTGCCGCCCTGCTCGCGCGCAGCTTCGCGCGCGACGTCCAGTGCCACGTGGAACGGGAGAATCAGCGGGCAGGCTTCGCTGATGCGCAGTCGCGAGCGGACCTCGACACCGGCGCGCTCCAGTCCTTCGATTTCCTCGAACAGCTTGGACGGCGACAGCACCACACCGTTGCCGATGTAGCACTTGACCCCAGAGCGCATGATGCCGCTGGGAATCAGATGCAGCGCAGTCTTGACACCATTGATCACCAGCGTGTGGCCGGCGTTGTGGCCGCCCTGGAAACGCACAACCCCCTGTGCGCTCTCGGTAAGCCAGTCCACCAGCTTGCCCTTGCCTTCGTCTCCCCACTGGGTACCCACGACGACGACGTTACGTCCTTTGCTTGCTTTCATCTGGAACTGGCCTCAAATTGCTTTTACCACCCATTGCCCCGCAACCTGCAGCAGTTCGCGATCACACTGGAACTCATCAACTTCACTCTCGTGCCCCGGAAGTACACACACGACGGTTTCACCCTTGGTGCGCAAGCGCCCGATGGCCTGGCGCAGATCATCTGCCTCGCTCCAGGGCGCGCGGATGGCCGCATGCAGTGCACGCGGCGCCACCGCGGCCACCAGTGCCTTGGCGTCCAGGCTGAAGCCCACGGCCGGCCGATTACGTCCGAATGCGGCGCCCACCTCGTCGTAACGGCCGCCCCGCACCAATGCGTCGACCGCGCCCCGGGCATAGATCGAAAACCGCACCCCGCTGTAGTACGCATAACCCTGCAGATCGGCCAGATCGAAACTGACGCGCACGGAAGGCAGCTGACCGGCAAGCCATTGCAGGTTGTCCAGTGCCTGGGTGATGCCCGGCAACACCGGCAGCAGCGCGCGCGCGCGCTCAAGCACCTTTGCATCGCCGTACAGACCCGGCAGGGCACGCAGACCCTCGCGCGAGGCCTGCGGGAAATCGGCGCTGAGCCGATGCAGTTCGCTGCTGTCCTTGCGCGCCAGTGCCTGATGAATCGCACCTGATTCGGACGCACTGGCCGTCGTGTTCTCGAGCAATGCGTCGACGATGCCGACACCGGCCATGTCGACGATCGGCTCGCTCACCTGGGCAGCGGCCAGGCAGTCGAGCGCCAGCAACAGGATTTCAAGATCGGCTTCCAGACCCGCATGGCCGTAGATTTCGGCGCCGAACTGCAGCGGCTCGCGCGTGGCGTGGGGTCTGTCGGGACGGGTGTGCAGCACCGGACCGCAATAACACAGCCGGGTCACGCCTTTGCGATTGAGCAGGTGGGCGTCGATGCGCGCCACCTGCGGCGTGCTGTCGGCCCGCAGCCCGAGCATGCGCCCGGACAGCTGATCGACCAGTTTGAACGTCTGCAGATCGAGCGCCTTGCCGGTACCGGTCAGCAAGGACTCCAGATGCTCGAGCAGCGGCGGCATGACCAGCTCGTAACCGTAGCGACGGGCCGTGTCGAGCAGGTCTCGCCTGAGCTCTTCGATATGGCGCGCCTCGGACGGCAGGACATCGGCAATATGATCCGGCAGGACCCAGGCGGACATGAATAAACCAAGGCTGTTAAAACAGCGATTCTACCGGCTCGGAACAGGCGCTTGGGCTCAAGCGAGCAGCCAGACCATCACCAAACCAGCCAGAATGCTGCAAAGCCCGAAGAAGCGGATCTGGCCCTCGTGCAGTTCCAGCAGCTGCTGGAACATGCGCTTCCATCCGCCCGGCGAAATGAAGGGGAACAGCCCTTCCAGGATCAGCACCAGTGCCAACGCGAGCCAGAACGTGTCACCGGAGTCCAAGGCTCATTTCTTGGTAGCGGGCGCAGCCGGAACAGTATTGCCACGCATGGCCTTGAAGAACTCGGACGATGCCGGATCGAGCACCATGATGTCGCTCTTCTTGTTCATGCTCGCCTTGTAAGCCTCCAGGCTGCGGTAAAACTGTGCGAACTGGGGATCGCGGCCAAACGCTTCGGCGTAGATTCGTGACGCTTCGGCATCGCCCTCACCCTTGATCTTCTGCGCATCGCGATAGGCATTGGCAATCGTCACCTCGCGCTGGCGGTCGGCATCGGCACGGATCTTTTCACCTTCGGCGGCACCGGTCGATCGCAATTCGTTGGCCACGCGCTTGCGCTCGGCCTCCATGCGGCGGTAAACCGACTCGGTGATGGTGTCCACATAGTCGGCGCGCGTAATGCGCACGTCGACGATATCGATGCCCCACGGCTTGGCGCCGCCCACCTTTTCCAGTACCTCGGCCTTGACGTCCGAAGTCACTTCCTCGCGCTTGGTCGAGAGCAGTTCCTTGACGGTCCGCTTGTTGACCTCTTCCTGGAACGCGTTACGTACCACCCGGTTGAGTTGATTGGCACCGGCCGATTCATCCAGGCCGACGTTGCGGATATATTGACCCGGATCGGTGACACGCCAGCGCACGTACCAGTCGATCACCACACGCTGCTTCTCGGCGGTGAGCATCGGTTCGGCATCGGTGCTGTCGAGTGTCAGCAGGCGCTTGTCGATATAGCTGACATTCTGGAATGGCGGCGGCAGCTTGAAGTTCAGCCCCGGCTGGGTGATGACTTCCTTGATCTGACCGAGCGCATACAAAATGCCGAACTGGCGCTGGTCGACGACAAACAGCATCGAACTGGCAATCGCCAGCACGAGCAATAGCGTGGCAAATACGAAACCTAACCTGTTCATTTTGCGGTCCTATCGGGTATCGCGTTCACGTGCGCGTACGGGATCCCGGGTACGGGCATCCGATGAAGAAGTCGCTGGCGGCAGGCTGCTGCCGGCAGGCACCGTTGAAGTCGCCGGCGCCGCAGGTTCAGGCCCGCCGGCCTGGCTCTGCTGCAATATCTTGTCCAGCGGCAGGTACAACAGGTTGGAGCCCTGGCGCGAATCGATCAGCACCTTGGTCACATTGCCGTAGATCTGCTGCATGGTCTCGAGATACAGGCGATCGCGGGTGACCTGGGGCGCCTTCTGGTATTCGGTCAGTACCGACTTGAAGCGCTGCGAATCACCCTGGGCCTGCGCCACGATGCGTGCCTTGTAGGCGTCGGCCTCTTCCTTGAGCCGGGACGCCGAACCGACGGCTCGCGGGATCACGTCGTTGGCGTAGGCCTGGGCCTCGTTCTTCGCACGCTCGCGTTCCTGGCCGGCCTTGAGTACGTCGTCGAATGCCGCCTGCACCTGCTCGGGCGGCCGCACACCGCCTTGCTGCAGGTTGACGTTGACCACTTCGATGCCGACCTTGTAGCGATCCAGAATGTTCTGCATAAAGTCGCGGATGCGCGGCGCGATCTGGTCGCGCTCCTCGGAAAGCGCCGAGTCCATGCGCATCTTGCCGACCACCTCGCGCACCGCGGTTTCGGCCGCCTGCCCGACAGCATCAGCGGGGTTCTTGCTCTCGAACAGGAACTGCCGCGCGTCGCTGAGCCGATACTGCACGGCAAACTTGATCTCGACGATGTTCTCGTCTTCAGTCAGCATCGCCGAGTCGCGCAGGCCCGTGGCCTTGATCACCAGATCACGGCCCACGTCCACCGAACGGATCTGCGTCACGAACACCAGTTCGTGCCGCTGGATAGGGTACGGCAGGCGCCAGTTGAAACCGGCGCCGACCGTGCTCTTGTACTTGCCAAATTGCGTCACGACCGCCTGCTGGCCCTCTTGCACGATGAAAAAGCCGGTACCCAGCCAGATCAGAATCACGACGGCCGCAATCAGGCCGGCGCCAATGCCGGCACCTTTCATGTCCGGCTGGAAGTCGCCGCCGCCATTGCCGCCGTTGTTGCCGCGACCACCCTTGCGAACCCCGCCAAACAGCCCGCCGAGCTTGCGGTTGAAATCACGCCACAACTCGTCCAGGTCCGGCGGGCCCTGTTGCGGCCCCTGTCCGCGCGAGCGGCCCGGTGGCGGAGACTCCGGCGGCTCATTGCGTGGCGGTTCTTCCGGCTTGGCACCAGCGGTCCCCTGCTCATCGCTGCGGCCCCATCGCGAGTCATTCAGATTGAACATGCCCCGAACGCGCGAACCCGCGCGTCGCCAGCCTGTCAAAGGAATCATCGAAATCATGTCAACTTCTCGTTTTCGTCATTTGTCGATTGTGCCCAATTGCACAACAGCCTCCGCTGCCTGATGGGAATTGTCGTCGCTCGCACCGACAACACCCTTGCGTTGCGCCAACTGCGCCAGCCTGGCGCGAAGTTCCGCAATGCCTGCGCCGGTATGGGCACTGACAAACACCCGGTCGGTCAAGGTGCCGTCAAGCTCCAGGTGGTCCTGCATCTGCAGGGGTTGGCGCTCTGGTGCCACCGCGTCAAGTTTGTTGAAAACCAGTATCTGCCGGATATCGCCCGCGCCGATCTCATGCAGCACGCGCTGGACTTCCTGCATCTGCTCCTGGTGCGCCGGGTTGGATGCATCGACCACGTGCAACAACACGTCTGCATCCACCGCCTCCTGCAGCGTGGCCTCGAACGCATCGATCAGTCCATGGGGCAGGTTGCGGATGAAGCCCACCGTGTCGGACAAGGACACCGGGCGAGAGTCTTCGCCCAGGTACAACTGCCGTGTCGTGGTGTCGAGGGTGGCAAACAGCTGGTCTGCGGCATAGGCCTGGGCCTTGACCAGGTTGTTGAACAGGCTGGTCTTGCCAGCGTTGGTATAACCCACCAGCGAAATATTGAAGGTATCGCGCCGCTGGCGCTGGCGTCGCTGGGTCTGGCGCTGGCGCTTGACCTTTTGCAGGCGCTCCTTGGTGCGCTTGATGTTGTCGCCGATCATGCGCCGGTCGAGTTCGATCTGGGTTTCACCCGGCCCGCCCCGGGCACCGATGCCGCCGCGCTGGCGCTCCAGGTGCGACCAGCGCCGCACCAGGCGGGTGCTGAGATATTGCAGCCGGGCCAGTTCGACCTGCAACTTGCCCTCGTGGCTGCGCGCGCGCTGGGCAAAAATCTCGAGGATCAGCAAGGTCCGGTCGTTGACCGGCATTTCCAGGTGGCGCTCCAGGTTGCGTTGCTGTGCCGGGCTCAGGCTCTGGTCGAACAACACCTCGGCGGCGCCCAGCTGCAAAGCCAGTTGCTTGATTTCATCGGCTTTTCCGCTGCCCACAAACAAGGCTGCATCCGGCGCGCGGCGCTTGCACGTCACGCGGGCAACCGGCGTCAGACCGGCAGTTGCTGCAAGCTGGCCCAGCTCTTCGAGCGCGCTGTCGAAATGCGGCAGGCCAAGATCGACACCCACCAGGATGGCGGCGGCGGTTTGAGTGTCAGCGGAGGAAATGGTCAAACTCGGTCAATGTCGGCCGGCGTTGATTGCACACTGAACGCAGCAATACCGGCCGTTCGGCCTCGATCACGCAGCCGCAGGCGCGTCGCCACTGTCGTTGACGGAGAAGGTCACGGCACGCCCTGGCACGATGGTGGAAATGGCGTGTTTGTAGACCATCTGCGTGACGGTATTGCGCAGCAGCACCACATACTGATCGAACGACTCGATCTGACCCTGCAGCTTGATACCGTTTACCAGATAAATGGAAACCGGGATATGTTCCCTGCGCAGGGCGTTGAGAAATGGATCCTGCAGAAGTTGACCTTTGTTGCTCACGATATTCTCCGTGTTCAAGACGTGAAATTAAAAAGGAACGATAACACAGCCGGACCGGAAAACCCGATTCCCGCCATGGATGGCCCACCTTGTCAATGGGTCTCACCCGAAGCCCGCCGGTGCTGCGCCTCAGTCCTTGTCGGTGAAGGGGTTGTGCGAGGTCTTCATCTCGATGCGCATGGGGGTTCCGACCAGGTTGAACTCCTTGCGAAAGCGCCCCTCGAGAAAACGCTTGTAGGCGTCCGTCACATGTTCCAGCGAATTGCCGTGAATCACGATCACCGGCGGATTCATGCCACCCTGGTGCGCATAACGCAGCTTGGGGCGGAACATGCCGGCACGTTTGGGACTCTGGAACTGCACGGCTTCGAGCAGCAGCCGCGTGAGCACCGGCGTCGACATCTTGCAATTGGCAGCCTTGTGCGCCTGCGCAATCGAAGCCCACAAGGGGCCCAGACCCTGGCGTTTGCGCGCCGAGATAAGGTGCAGCGCCGCAAATTTCAGGAACGCAAGGCGCGTCTCGATCGAGCGCTTGACCAGTTCACGCTGGTATTCGTCGACCGCATCCCACTTGTTGATCGCCAGCACCACGGCCCGGCCGCTCTCCAGGATATACCCTGCGATGTGGGCATCCTGGTCGGTCACGCCCTGGGTCGCGTCGATCAGCAACAGCACCACATGCGCAGACTCGATCGCCTGCAGCGTCTTGACCACCGAGAATTTCTCGATCGCCTCGAAAATCTTGCCCTTGCGGCGCAAGCCGGCAGTGTCGATCAACTCGAAACGCTGGCCGTGTCGCTCGAACGGCACCATGATGGCGTCACGGGTGGTGCCGGGCTGGTCGAAGGCAACCAGCCTTTCCTCACCCAGCCAGGTATTGATCAGCGTCGATTTGCCGACGTTGGGACGCCCGGCCACAGCCAGCCGGATCGCGTTGCTGGCGGCATCCTGCGCTTGCTCTTCCTGCTGGGCGGCGGCATATGGCGCCAGGACCACGTCCAGCACCGCCTGCAGGCCCTGCCCATGCGCGGCCGAGACAGCGTGCACCTCGCCAAGCCCGAGTTCGAAGAACTCACCCAGGCGTGCGCCATCCTTCATGCCTTCGGCCTTGTTGGCAACCAGCACGCAGGTCTTGCCCAGACGGCGCAGGAACTTGGCAATGTCGTAATCCTGAGCAGAAATGCCTTCGCGCGCATCGACGACGAAAACCACCACGTCGGCCTCCGCAACCGCCTGTCGGGTCTGCTTGCCCATCTCCAGCACCACACCGTCGACGGCATCAGGTTCGAAACCACCGGTATCCACCACGATGTATTCGATCTTGCCGTGATGGCCATTGCCATAGTGGCGATCGCGCGTCAGACCGGCGAAGTCGGCCACGATCGCATCTCGCGATTTGGTCAGGCGGTTGAACAGCGTGGATTTGCCCACATTGGGTCGTCCGACCAGGGCCAATACGGGTTTCATGCTGTCAATCCGGTCGTCGCAAGAAAGTTCACTCGGGCCGAAATCCGAAAACGCCACCCTTTTCGGTGACCACAACCAGCGTATTGCCAACCACGACCGGGGCCGCCGCAATGGCAGAACCATCGGTCGACATCCGGTTCATGAGGCTGCCATCCTGACGCGACAGAAAATGCACCAGCCCGGTTGCATCACCAACCGCCACCGACCGGCCGATCGCCAGTGGCGCGGTCAGGCCACGGTATTTCAACCGCTCCGATGTCCAGGCCTTTTCGCCGTCGGCGCGCCGCCAAGCAATGACCTTGCCGTCGCTCTCGGTGCCAAATACGAAATCAGCATCACCATGCACACCTTGCGCGCCGTCTGCCGGTTTCGACCATACAAGGCTGCCACGTGCCGCATTGACGCAGCCGATGGCAGTCTGGAAAGCGCGCGCGCAAACCGAGTCGCCTTCGCGGCTCACGCGTCCAACCAGGTCAACCAGGCGTTCGACATCGTTGGTTCCACGCGCTGTCGCGATCGGGGACTCCCAACGCAATGTGCCGGTCAAGGGGTCGAGGCCGACCAGTCGACCGGAGATTCCCACGACCAGGGTGTTGCCCACGGCCAGCATCACGCTGTACTGGCGCACCGACAACGGTATGTCGCCGGATCGGGTGTAAGTCCACAAACGACGGCCGGAGCGGCCATCGAAGGCAGTGACTGCGCGGTCGGCGGTCATGGCGAACACACGCTCGCCGGCCACCAGAGGCGCCGTGAAACTCAGGGCGCCGAGGTTTTCGCGCCAGATTTCACGCCCACGCTCGAGCGCCAGCAACTCATTGCCACGCGTCACGACGGCGCTGATGCGGCCGTCACTGCCGATGCCGCCGGCAATGCCGCCGGTCACCGAGGCACGCCACTGGTCCGTTCCGGTACTGCCATCAAGCGCAGCAACGCTGCCGTCGGAGCCGGCCAGCGTCACCGTATTGCCATTGACATTGATGTCCAGCGGAAAGTTGACCGGGCCGATGCGGGACGTCCAGGCCAGACGAACACCGATCAGTGCCGCATTGGGAGCCAGTTCGGTCGGTTTGGGTTTGTCAGGTCCGCTGGCGCAGGCCCCCAGCAACACCGTCGCGGCACCTGCCAGCAACACGCCCATCACACGCGCACGCGACACTCGAAACATTGTCATTTCTTGCCTTCCGAAGCCACTGCATCCTGGCCGACAGTCACCGCGGCAGCCGGTGGACGCGGGTCAGCCCCGAGCGCCGCGAGCTTGATTTCCACCAGGCGGCGGTACTCGATCCGATCAGACAAGCCCTTGTAGGCTTTTTCGTATTCCGCGCGCGCCTCGGCCGACTTACCCTGCAGACTGAGCACGTCGCCCTTGCGATCGGCCACCAGGGCCGCGAACTCGGGCGGATAGGTTGCATCGAGCTGGGCCATTGCGAGCGTGAAATCCTTGGCCTGCGCCGCCACAGCCGCCAGGCGCAATCGCGCAATCGCCTGGTAGGCCGGATCATTGGCTTTGTCAGCCACCCAGGCCAGGGCTGTCTTGGCCTGGTCTGTCTTGCCGGCAGCCTGCAGGCTGCTCGCAATCAGCAAGCCACTTTGCATCGCATAGGTTGTGCTGCCAAAGCGGTCCTTCATGTCGCCGAAGGCGCGTTCGAGCTTGGCCGGATCGGCCTCCCCCGCCAGGCGCTCGATCTCGCCGTACAGCGCCGACGCCTGCGAAGCCTGGCTGCGTTGCCAATACTGGAAGCCGTTCCAGCCGGCATATGCGGCCAGAACCGCAATCAACAGCCAGGTGATCAGGTTGCCGTATTGCTTCCAGAAGTGCTTGATCTGGTCGAGTTGTTCTTGTTCTTCGAGGTCGAGATGTTGTGTTGCCATGACGGGTTTTTCAAGAGGTGGGCAATTGTAGGGTTGAGGCCCATTCACGGACGTCGGCGAGCGCGCGCAGTTGCTGCGCCCCCGAACCATCGCGCAGATTTTTGACGGTCAGCTGGCCCTGGGCCACTTCCGAGGCGCCGAACACCAGCGCAAAACGTGCACCACTGCTGTCTGCCCGTTTGAACTGCGACTTCATGCTGGTAGGTGCCGCTTGTGCGCCGGCATGCATCTGCACCCGCACACCGGCCTCGCGCAATGCCTGCATGGCCTGGAACGCGATCGGCAATACGCCGGCGTCCGGAATCACCACAAAGGCATCCGGCGCCACGGCGCTGGCCGCCAGGCCGCGCACACGCAGCAGTTCGAGAACCCGCTCGATTCCCATGCCCCAGCCGACCCCGGGTGTCGGCTTGCCGCCAAGAATCTCGAACAGTCCGTCGTAACGTCCGCCGCCGCACAAGGTGCCCTGGGCACCGAGCTCATCGGTGATGAACTCGAAGACGGTATGGCTGTAGTAGTCGAGCCCGCGCACCGCGCGCGGATTGACGCTCCAGGGCACACCGCTGGCTGTGAGCAGCGCCTGCACGGTCTCGAAATGCGCCAGTGACGCTTCCCCGAGAAAGCCCAGCAATTGCGGCGCCTGCGCCACAATGTCCTGCATCGCCGGGTTCTTGGTATCGAGAATGCGCAGCGGATTGCTGTGCAGGCGGCGCTTGGCGTCGGCATCGAGCAGTTCGGCATGGCGTTCGAAATGGGTGATCAGCGCCAGCCGGTGTTGCTGGCGTTCTGCGGCAAGCCCCAGGCTGTTGAGTTCGACCCGGATGCCCGGCAGACCCAGGCGCTGCAACAGATGCGAGGCCAGCACGATCAATTCGGCGTCGACCTCCGGTCCGGCAAAACCAATCGCCTCGGCACCCACCTGGTAAAACTGCCGGTATCGGCCCCGCTGCGGGCGTTCGTGGCGGAACATCGGGCCAACGTAATACAGGCGTTTGCCACCGTCATAGGTCAGGTTGTGTTCGATCGCCGCGCGCACCACACCGGGTGTGTTCTCCGGTCGCAAGGTCAGCTGTTCTCCATTGAGCCTGTCCTCGAAGGAGTACATCTCCTTCTCGACGATGTCGGTGGTCTCGCCCGTTCCCTTGACGAACAGTTGCGTATGTTCGACGATGGGCGTGCGAATGTTGCCATAGGCATAAACGCCCATGACCTCGCGCACATGCTGCTCGAACCATTCCCATTGCGCCGATTCGGGCGGAAGAATGTCGTTCATGCCCTTGACGGCGGATAGTTTGCCGGCCGTGGAGCGGCCCTGTGTGTTCACCATGTTTGTCAGATTCAGGCCGCGGCGGGGTTCGCCGGGCGGCTACCAAAACGGTCTTCGATGTAGTTCTCGACCACGACCTGGAAATCGCGCGCGATCGCATCACCCCGCAGCGTCATCCGCTTCTCGCCGTCGATGAAGACCGGTGCCGCCGGGGCTTCGCCAGTGCCTGGCAGGCTGATGCCGATATCGGCATGTTTGCTTTCACCCGGGCCGTTGACGATGCAACCCATCACGGCAACCTTGAGCTTCTCCACGCCAGGGTACTTCTCGCGCCAGAGCGGCATCTGGGCGCGCAGGAAATCGTCGATCTGCTGGGTCAGCTCCTGGAACGTGGTACTGGTCGTGCGGCCGCAGCCCGGGCAGGCCGTGACGCTGGGCACGAAAGCGCGCACACCCAGCGCCTGCAATATTTCTGCGGCCACCACGACCTCCTGGGTACGGGCCTCGCCCGGTGCCGGCGTCAGGGATACCCGGATCGTGTCGCCAATACCTTCCTGCAGCAGGATCGCCAATGCGGCAGACGACGCGACGATGCCCTTGGCGCCCATACCCGCTTCGGTCAGGCCCAGATGCAAGGCATAGTCGCAGCGGCTGGCCAGTGCACGATAGACCGCGATCAGGTCTTGCACGCCGCTGACCTTGCACGACAGGATGATCTGGTTGGGATCGAGGCCCATGTCACGCGCCTGGTCGGCCGAGCCGACCGCGGAGCGTATCAGCGCCTCGTACATGACGGACTTGGCATCCCAGGGCTGGTGCCGGGTCGCGTTGTCGTCCATCAGCCGGGCCAGCAACTCCTGGTCCAGGCTACCCCAGTTGACCCCGATGCGCACCGGCTTGTTCCAGCGCATGGCGGCTTCAATCATCTGGGCGAACTGGCGGTCGTGTTTGTCGCCCTTGCCGACATTGCCCGGATTGATCCGGTATTTGGACAAGGCCTGCGCGCACTGCGGATAGTCGGTCAGCAAACGGTGGCCGTTGTAATGAAAGTCGCCGATCAGTGGGACGTCGATGCCCATGCGATCGAGCTGCTCGCGGATCGGCGCCACAGCCTGCGCCGCCTCGGGCGTATTGACCGTGATGCGCACCATCTCCGAGCCAGCCAAAGCCAGTTCCTTGACCTGGATCGCAGTTCCAATGACGTCCACGGTGTCGGTGTTGGTCATCGATTGCACGCGAACCGGCGCACCACCGCCCACGGTAACGATGCGCGCACCCCAGGCGACTTGCGCCTGGCGGCTGGCTCGCCGGTCAATGACGGTAGCGGAAATGGGCAGCTGCATGAGCATGATGACGTCACTTGATCTGGAAACGGGCCACATTGTCCTTGACCACAGGGGTCAGGTCGAACGGCTTGCCACGCACCAGCACGTCGATGGCGTTGGCGCGTCCGATGACAACCGACAGCGGCAAGGCGCCATTGATACGAACGGTTTCTCCCTCATCCACGGTCTTGCGCAGATGCACCACCCCGTCGGCACCCAGCACCTGAACCCAGGCCTTTTCACGGGCCGTGAACACCACAATGCCGGGTAGTTCTGCCGCTGCAGCCGGCGCACTGGCCGCCTGCGTCGCCGGCGCAAGGCCATTGGCGGCCGATGCCACCGGCGCCGGCACCACCGCAGCCACGGTGTCGGAGGCCACGGCCATTGGCACCGGCATTGCCGGCGCCTGCATTGCGCTGGTGGAGGTGATCGCGGCGGGCGGCATGGCGCTTTCGCTCGAAGCCTCCGGGTCCGCGGCGCCGCGCAATTTCGGCAACAACAGGACGACGACCGCGCCAACCAGCAGCGCCGCCGTGATCAAAAGCACCGGCTTGGGCAGGCCGAACGAACCCGACAGACGCAGCCTGCGGTGGCTGTCCAGACGCACGCCCTGACCGGTACCGCCCGCCGGCATGGATGGCGCAAGCATTTGCGGCAACATCTGCAATACCGGTTCGGAATCGATTTTCAGGGAGCGGCACACCGATGCCGCCAGCGCACGGGCAAAAACCGCGTCGGGAAGCTGCGCCAGGTCGTCAGCCTCCAGTGCCTCGAGTTTCCTGACCGACACCTTCAATGAAACCGCCAGCGCACCGATATGTATGCCGGCTGCCTCGCGTGCCACGCGCAGCTGGGTGCCTGCGGACGGCCCCGGCGCAGGCGCTGACGACGTAGCGGCCGGCGCCTGGGGTTCGTTCACATCACTCATTGAAGGCGCCCCGGTCATACAGGGCCATTTCAGGTGACTGCCCAAAACGCTTGCGCAGCGGCAAGGCCAGCTGTTCGACCGCATCCAGGTTGCCCAGCTTGTGCTCTACCCGGATGCCGAGCCAGAGTGATTCGGAGTTCGCCCATTCGCTGTTGTTCAGACGCCGGATGTAGAACTGGGCGCGCACAAGATCCGAGCGGCGGAAAAGCAGCAAGGCCAGGTTGTATTCGGTGATGGGGTTGCCGGCATCGAGCTCGAACGACTGCAGCAGGCTGGCCTCGGCCTCGGCAGGCCTCTTCGCACGGATCTGGCACAAGCCCTTGGTCATCAGGGTCTTTGCCCGATCACCGTAATTCGGATCTGCAAGGGCCTGATCGAAGAACTGCATCGATTCGGCGTGCCGGTCTTGCTGGCACATCATCCAGCCCAGGTTGTGCAAGGTATTGGCGTCGCCAGGCTTGAGTACAAGGGCCCGACGAAAGCTCGACTCGGCAAGGCCGGGGTCGTTCAGGCGCATGTAGATCAGGCCACGCAGGGTATAGGCCTCGGCAAAGTTGGGATCGGCCGACAACGCCTGCTTGAGTTCATCGAGGGCGATGGTGGTCTTGCCCTGCTCGAAGTAACCAACCGCCAGTTCGAGGCGAATCCGCGCACGCGTGCGTTCCTGCGGCTCATCGGACTGGGTGACGACATCGGGCCGTGCGGCGTCCTTGGCGGCGGCACCGGGCGCGGCACAAGATGCGAGGTGAAGGCACGCCAGTATCAGTAGCGCGAGCAGGATCGAGCGCTGCATGGCTGCTGATCGCCCCCAACCCTGGCTGTGCCAGGCCCCCCGAGGGGGTGCAAGAAAACTTGGGAGCGGCCCGGCGTTTTTGGAATTTTGCCCCCAACCCTGGCTGCGCCAGGCCCCCCGAGGGGGTGCAAGAAAACTTGGGAGCGGCC
>Ga0073904_10000549_pt1 | contig 26989 bp, 26 predicted proteins | sample KloWWTrecipitate_FD_66668 | JGI IMG/M metagenome (GOLD analysis project Ga0073904, IMG submission 66668) | Active sludge microbial communities from Klosterneuburg, Austria, studying microevolution and ecology of nitrifiers - Klosterneuburg... | ecosystem: Engineered > WWTP > Aerobic digester >... | reverse complement strand
GCGGTCGTTGCGGAAGTCGCGGTCGGCGACGTCGCGATTCTCGTAGCCCAGGAGGCGCCAGCGGACCACGGCCGCGGGGTTGAACTCGACCTGCGCCTTGGCCTCTTTCGCCACGGTCTCGAGCGTCCCGGTCAAGTTGTCGACGAAGACCTTGCGCGCTTCGGCCAGGGCGTCGACGTAGTGGTAGGTACCGTCCCCCTGGTCGGCGAGCTGTTCCATCAGGGCGTCGTTGTAGTTGCCCATGCCGAATCCGATCGTGGTCAAGGCGATGCCGCGCTGCGCCTCCTTGCCGATGCGCGCCAGGATCGACTCCGGGCCGGTCACGCCGACGTTGGCGACGCCGTCGGAGCAGAGCAGGATGCGGTTGCTCGCCCCCTGCCGCCAGCCTTCGTCGGCGAGATCGTAGGCGAGGCGCAGCCCTTCTTCGACGTTGGTCGAACCCTCGGGCCGGAGGAGGGCGATCGCTCGCCGGATCTCCTCGAGGTCCCGCGTGTGGCGCAGCAGCACGCGGCCGCTGGTGCCGTAGACCACCAGCCCGACGCGGTCGTCCGGACCGAGCTCGTCGAGGAGCAGGCCGAGAGCGCGCTTCACCAACCCGAGGCGGTTCTCCTGGTTCATCGAGCCCGAGACATCGACGACGAAAGTGAGAACGGCGGGCTTCCTGTCGCGGACGTCGATCTCGCGCGCTTTGACCGCGAAGCGAAGGACCCGAGTGCGCTCACCCGGATAGAAGGCCACCGGGGCTCCTTCGGCATAGAGCGCAAAGTCCCCCCGCCTCGGGGCCGGATCGTCGTAGGTCTGCGCGTTGACGAACTCCTCGACCCGGATCGCCGCTGGCGGCGGCAGCAGGCCGCGGTCGAGGTAGCCGCGGGTCAGCGTGTACGAGCCGGTGTCGACATCGAGAGCGAAGGTCGACAGGCGATCCTCGGCGCTGTCGACGAAGCGATTCGCCGGCGTCTCGCGGAAGATCATCGTGTCGGGGGTCGCGCGGCGCGCGGCTTCATTCTCTCGCGCCGCCTCGCGGGCATCGGCGGAGTAGTCGCGCCCTCGGGGCAGACGCTCGATCTGCTCGGCCGAGATCGTCGCCGCAGTGGCCGAGCTCTTGACGTCGACCCGGCCGGCCTCGCCAAGAACGAGAGGCTCCTCGTGAATCGCGCCGTTTTCGTAGTAGCCCCTAGGTGCTGGCTTGGGGGCGGCAGGAGCGTAGGTCCCCGGCGCGTTCGCGCCGCCGACCGTTCCGCCCGCCACTCCGCCCGGTACACCGCCGGCCACACCTCCGACGACACCTCCGACGACTCCTCCGGTAACCCCGACTCCTCCCCTCTCCAGGAAGCTGTCGTCGAGCTCGGTCGATACGCTGCCCTCGACCGTTTCGACGGCCGGGGCCTCTTCGACCTTCTGAAGCGGAGCGCGAACGGCATAGCTCGTCTCGGGAATCTCGACCGGCTGGGCGACCTGCTTCTGTAGCTGATCTCTTGCCGAAAAGCTCTCAGTAAGGGTGGACGAGGTCGACTCGGCGCCGGTGGGGTAGGGCTTCGCCTTCGCTGCCGGTGGCGGTGGGGGAGGCGGCGGGAGGTCGGTGGGTCGATTCAGAACTTCGCTCCCCGTGGGCGCTTGAAACGCCGCCGCCTGGCGATCGAACTCCTTGCCCTCTCGGCCCTTCACGACCTGCCAGGCGACGGTGGCGCCGACGGCGGCGAGCACGAACGTCGCCGCGAGGCGGAGCGGCCAGCGGGACGGGGCCGCCGTTGTCGGCGCCGAGCTCTTTCCGGCGGCGCCGGCGAGGCTCGCGCTGTCGGGAATCTCGGCCTTCAACTTCTCGAGCAGCCCCTTCGGCGGCTCGGGGACGGGGAAATCGCGCAGCTCGTTCTCGAGCTTGCGGTGGGTGTCGTTGGGGTTCATCACTTGACCTCCAGTGCGGCTTGAATGGCGGCGAAGGCACGGGCGAGTCGCTTGCGGACGCCGGGCGGCGTCATCCCTTCGCTCTTGGCGATCTCGGCGACGGAGACGTCGCCCCAGTAGTGGGCGGTGACGACCGAACGGAGCTCTTCGGGCAGCGCGAGAACGGCCCTTCTGAGCCGGTCGCGCTCTTCGTGGGATTGGGCCGTCTCATCCGGCGGTGGCTCGGCATCGACCGCCGTCTCTTCGACGACCGGCTCCATCGGCACGATGCGGAACGGCCTTCTTCGTGAGTTGAGGAAGGTGTTGTAGGCGATGCGGAAGAGCCAGGTGGACACCTGGGAGCTCTGCCGGAAGGCGTCGAGCGACTGCCAGGCCTTGCGATAGGTCTCCTGAGTGAGGTCGGCGGCTTGGTCGGGGTCTCCGGTGAGCCGGACGAGGGACCCGTACACCCGGGCATATGTCGCTTCGACCAATCTCTCCGCCGCCTCCCGGCTGCCGCGTTTCAACTCCTCGAGCAACCTCAGCTGACTTTCCGCCTCGGCACTGGGAACCTCCTCGGGTTCCGCGGCGAACGGTTCGTTCATCGGTATCTCCTGAACTGCGAGGGCCGGTTTCATGCTACTTGGACACCGAGACGGGGTGGGAGGAAACTGGGGGACAGGGCAGAAAAGTGACAGCCAACTGACCGGTTTTGAGGTGTCGTTCGTTATTACCAGTAAGCCGAAGCTTGCGCCGCCCAAGTCGCCGGGTCGAAATTGAGGTTCAACAGGGGAGGGAACCGTGAAAAAGCTCGCCTTACTTGCTCTCGCACTACTAGCTTGCGGTTGTGCAGCTCGAGGTGTCGGATCGCCAGTTGCGGCAGCCCGTACCGACACATCAGTAGCCGCTCATCCGCGGATCGATGTGCATCCCGACATCTCCGATCTGAAGGAAATTTCCTCCTTAGTTCCGTTCGAAGCAAAGCGAGTGCTCTACGTCTTCGACATCGACGACACGCTCCTCACATCTCAAGGCGACTTTGGTGGCGACAGTTGGTTTGGATGGCAGTTCGACAAGAAGAACCAGAACCCCGTCCCTTGCCCTCTCGATGTCGTGGCGATCACCACGGAAGAGAAAGCCCTGGAGCTGACGCAGCCCGACGCGCCAGCGATCTTCAACAGCATCTTCGAAGACAAGATTCTGTTGACGTCCCGGAATGCGGGAACAGCTCGCAGCGCGACGGTGCGCGAGCTGACCCGCGTCAGCGATTCAAGGAAGACGCCCTTCTATCTCCCGGCTCCGCTAGAGAATGCGAGCTCAGGGCTGCTGTTCCGGCTCGAGAAGAATCAACTCGCGAGTTACTTCGACGGAATCTACATGGTGACGGGCCAGAACAAGGGGACGGCCTTGGTCTACCTCTTGAAGAACGTTCTCGGCATCCTGGACAACTACGAAACCATCGTCTTGATCGATGACGGCATGTCGAACATCGAAAAGATGTCGGCAGCGATGGCTGCTGCTGGAAAAGACTTCTACGGTCTCCACTACACGCGCATCAAGAAAGCCGAGGCCACACCAGATCAGATCAAGGCATGGGATGAGAGCTGGTCTTTGTTCATTGATAATCTGAAGGCCGTCTCCGCCGCGAGGGCAGAATCCTTCTTGCAAATGCCGCCCGCTTGCGACTACCGTTAGGAAGGCGGGGATGGGCAAGGTGCTGCGCCGAATCCTGCCGCCAGCTTCGACAGAAGGGTTCCGCGAACAGGTTCCGTGCGAGTGTCAGTGGATGGGAAGGTTGCACGTGCAAAGCTCTCCCCGAGTGGAGAGCAGGAGGGCTGGCATGCTCTCACCCAGGGAACGAAGGCTAGCGTGGGCTGCGGTCGGACTGGGGCTCTGCACCTGGACGGCCTCTCTCTCTTCCGCTCAGCTTCTAGGACCTGAGTTCAGGGTCAATAGCTATACCACCGGTAGTCAGTCCGAACCGGCGGTGGCAGGCGACGCGAGCGGGAACTTCGTCGTCGTCTGGAGGAACGATCCGCTGGGCTTCGACTCTGACATTTCCGGTCAACGGTTTGATTCAGCGGGCCTGCCGGTCGGGGATGAAATTCTGGTCAACAGCTACCTACCTCATTCGCAGTGGTATCCGAAGGCGGCAATCCTCACCTCGGGAGATTTCGTCGCCACGTGGTCTGTCTACGACGAGTACGAGGTTCTCGGTCGACGGTTTGACGGTACGGGACTGCCTCTAGGCGGCGATTTTCAGGTCAATACGTACTCGACATTCCAACAGTACAACTCGGCGGTAGCTGCGAGGAGTGATGGAGGTTTCGTGGTCGTGTGGAATAGCTTCGGGCAAGACGGTTCCTACAGTGGCGTCTTTGGGCAACTCTTCTCGCCGAACGGAGCTCCTGACGGAAGTGAGTTTCAAGTCAACGCCTACACAACCGGTCATCAACTTCGACCTGCGGTTGCGGTCTCGGGCTCCGACGGATTTGTTGTCGTCTGGTCGAGCGATCGCGCCCAGGACGGTTCAGGCGACGGAGTGTTCGGTCAACGCTTCAACTCAACTGGAAGTCCCGATGGGCCTGAGTTTCGGGTGAACTCCTTCACCACGGGTAGCCAGTACGGCGGAGTTGTAGCCTCGGCCAGCTCTGGTGAATTCGTGGTTGTTTGGAGGAGCGACGACCAGGACGGAGACAACCGGGGCATTTTCGGACAGCGCTTCGACGCCGACGGTACTCCCGCTGGATCCGAGTTCCGCATCAACAGCTACACGACTGGTTCGCAGGACCAGCCCGCGATTGCCGCCGATGCCTCCGGTGATTTCGTCGTCGTTTGGCAAGGATTGGGTGCAGGTGAAACTCCACTCGACATCTTAGGCCAGCGATTCGACCCTCTCGGAATTCGCAGAGGCAGCGAGTTTCGAGTCAACACCTTCACCCTGGGCTTTCAGCACGAAGCGACCATCGCAGCTTCTGGGGGCGGTGAGTTTGTCGTCGCTTGGACCAGCTACCCTGTGCAAGACGGTTCGTACGGTGGAGTGTTCGGTCAGCGGCTGGTCCCTCCGTTGTTCGCAGATGGTTTCGAAGCGGCCCACGCCTGTGCTTGGAGCGTCGCGAATGGTGGCGGCTGTCCGTAGCATCGGGTGCCTAGGTTCGCCCGCGAGTCGCGTGTTTAGCTCTGAGCTGGGTTGAGTGTCAGGCGATCTCCACGGCAGACCGATGAGTGCAGGGGACCTACCTTAGGATCTCCCAAATGAGTGCCTCCCGCGTCCAGGGCGCTTCGACGGCTCAGTGCGCTCCGCTTCCCGCCGGACTCGTCGAGGAGTTTCAGGAGAACGGCTTCGCGCTAGTTCCCGGCGTGGTGACTCGCGAGCTGATCGTGGGGCTCCGGGCTGAAGCGGAGCGGCTGTTGATCGAGTCCGACGAGCGCGGCGGGGCGCGGAACGCCCTTGCGAACTCGACGCTGTTCCGCGGGCTGGCGGCGAGCGGCCCGATCGCGGAGGTCGCGCGACAAGTGCTGGGCGCGGACGCGATCGCGACGAAGCTCACGATCTTCGACAAGAGCCCGCTCGCCAACTGGAAGGTCCCGTGGCACCAGGATCTGACCATCCGCGTGCGCGAGCGGTTCGACGTTCCGGGATTCGGCCCCTGGTCGATCAAGGATGGAGAGCCGCACGTGCAGCCGCCGGTGAGCCTCCTTGAGCGGATTCTCGCCGTCCGGCTTCACCTGGACGACACGCCCGCAGACAACGGCGCCTTGCGGGTCATTCCCGGATCGCACCGGCTCGGTCGGGTGACGGCGGAGGAGATCGCCGCGCTCCGTCGCGAGCGGAGCGAGGTCCTATGTCCCGTGGGCGCCGGTGGGGCGATGCTCATGAGTCCCCTTCTTCTCCACGCCTCGAGCGTCGCGGCCAAGCCGTCGCGCCGTCGAGTCGCGCACTACGAGTGTTGCGCGACCTCCCTGCCGGGCCCGCTCGCTTGGAGCTGAGAGCCGTGGCGAGATTCGCGGGAGAATGAGCGTCCAGCAAGGGGAGAACGGAGTGACGGCTGCCTAGCGCGCGGATGAAGCTCTTGCAACAGGGCCGAGGGGCGGGATTTCTCGCTGCCTTGGAGGCCGGGAGTCGGGCGTCGGCGGACGTGCTGGATTGCGTCCTGCACGATCCGCGGTGGGACCGGCAGGTCGAGTCGCGCGACGAGTACTACGGCCAGTTGCTGCTCGCTGCGGGGACCGACATCGAGCCGTTGCGTCGGTTCATCTCAGAGGAGAGCTCCGAGGCGGACGATTCGGACTTCTGGCTGCCGATCGGTGTGCTCGTGGAGATGAGCCGCCGGGGCAGCGACGATGCGAGTGCCGCCCTGGCGCAAGGCGTGGCGTCGGGCGCGCAGTGGCGTGCATGCCTGGAAACCCTCGAGGCAGCCGGCGGCATGGATCTCGTCAGCCGGGTCGTCCGTGCGGAAGGCGTCGAGCGTCTCATTTCCCGCGTCGGCGTGGAAGAGATCGTAGAGGCCGTGGCGCAAGTGGCCGCCCCATGGGATCGCTGGGCGGAAACGGTGCCGGCGCTCCGATTCGTGATGGGAGAGAAGGTCGCTGACGCCCGCTTCGAGCCCCGTCCGCTGGGGGGCAACCTGGCGTCGGCGGCTCATCGTCTCCGCGGGGAGGAGCTGCCGGAGGACCTTGCGGCTCTTCCGACCGAGTCGCTCTTGTTGCTCTGCTCGTCCCCGGGCGCGGTGGCTCCAGTGTCGAAGGAACTCTCACGACGAACCGATCCCGAGGCGCGACGGCTGCTGGAGACTGCCGCGGAGGTGGGCACTCCACAGGAACGGAATGCCGCCCTCAGAGCTCTTGGCCGCCAAGGCTTCACCGGGTTCGTCGGCGCGGCTGAGGAGTTCTTGCGTCGGGAATCGACGCTCGCGCTGACGGATCGACAGGATCTTCAGGGAAGGATCGGGTCCCTGCGTTACCTCGAGGAGCTTCCTCCAGCCATCTCGCTGCCCCTCGCTCGCGCCTGGTTCCTCGAGGCCTGACCGCTATCGCTCGCTGCAGAACTCATTCTGGCCAAACATGCCGCTCCCGACGACCGGCCGATGCTCATCGAAGCCGGCGCCGCCGCGCTCGAGAGCTCCGACATGTATCGACTCTGTTCGATCGTCGATGCGCTCGCCAGGGCCGGCCCCGATGACGCGTTGCCTTTGCTCATCGAGATCTACGAGCGGACGTCCTACTCGTACGCGCGGCGCCGGGTCATCAGCGGCATGGCTCGTTGCAGAGGCATCCCCGACGCCCATCGCTATCTCGAAGAAGCCCTCTGGGACTGTGAATCGGACGCTCGCGCCGTGGCTTGTCGAGCGGTCGACCAGACGAGCGCCGTCTCTCAGGCGCGAATTGAAGAGATGGCCAGCGATCGTTACGAAACGGACGCCGTGACCGCGGCCGCGCGAGATGTTCTTCTGGCGAAGTAGTTTCGACGAAGACCGACCCTTCGCCTGCAAAACTGCTGTCTGGGAAGCGGCTGGCACCTTTCCGGGCCTGCAAGTGTGTGACGAAAGAGTCCGCAGATCCGAGAACCTGGTCGGACTCTTGCGGGCCTGCCCGCTCTGGGCGGCGACGGCGCCGCCGCCGGTTCAGCGGGGGTGGGTGGCGCCGCTCGCTGGGGAGCGGGAAAGCTGGGAGCTGGCGTCGCAGGCGGAGGCGGCGCGTGGAGAGCGCTCTCCAGCGAGTGCCCGCGCGCAGGCGGCGGCTTGCTCCAGCCAGCGCAGCCGCTCCGGCAGCGACATGCGCGCGCCGACCGTGAGCACCGACTCTTCCGCGCCCTTCCAGGTCGCGGATCGCCACGGGTCGTCGAGTTCGGGGCTCGTCGGCATGCGCTTAGGCTAGCATGCCGACGGAGCCCAGCGCCCATGGAGCGATCCTCTCTCGAAACTCTCTTCCGCGCGCTCGATCGCGCGGGCGCCCGGTATCTCGTCGTCGGCGGACTGGCGGTCGTCGCCCACGGCTATCTGCGGTTGACGCTCGACGTGGACCTGGTGCTCGACCTGGAACCGCCTCATCCAGCGCCTGCCCTGGAAGCGTTCCGGGAGCTCGAGCTCGTGCCCCTGGTGCCGGTCGGACTCGAGCAGTTCGCCGACGCCGCGGTTCGACGGAGCTGGGCGGTCGAGAAGCACGCCCGCGTCTTCCAGCTCTGGAGCGAGCGTCATCCGACGCTGCGAGTGGATCTCTTTCTCGAGCCGCCCTTTGACTTCGCGCAGGCCTATGCTCGCCGCCACCGCGCGGCGATCGCTCCGGGCCTCGAAGTCTCGTTCGTGGCTTTCGACGACCTGCTGGCGATGAAACGTGGCGCAGGCCGGCCTCAGGACCTCGCTGACATCGACCGGCTCGAGAGAATCCGCCGAGACCGAAGAGGGGACGTGTGACTCCTCACTTCGCCACCGGGAAATCGGCTCGAGGCGCTGCGAGGCGACCGGGCCGGAGCGCACAGCATCCGAATCAACGACCAGTGGAGAGTGATCTTTCGCTGGACGCCGACGGGGCCGACGGACGTCGACATCGTCGACTACCATTGAGGTGACTATGAGAGGCAAGCGCCCACCAACGCTTCCGGGGGAGATCCTTCGCGAGGAGTTTCTCGCTCCAGCCGGTCTGACGCAGCGTCAGTTGGCGGAACGTCTCGGCACGGACGTCAAAGTGATCAACCGCATCGTGAATGGCCGCACCTCGGTAACGCCGGAGATGGCGCTCAAGCTTGGCGCGGCGCTCCGCACGACGCCGGAGTTCTGGCTGAACGCCCAGCGCGCCGTCGACCTCTACGAAGCCGCCCAGCGGATCGGCAAGCTGCCCGCGCCCATCCTGATGGCCAGTTGAGGTTGCCCTCTTCGAAACCCCGACTTCAGGGACTCAAGGGAGCCCCCTTGTCCTTCACGCCTCGAGCGTCGCGGAATCGAAACGGATGCCGTGACCGCGGCCGCTCGAGATGTGCTTCTGGCGAAATAGTTTCGACGAAGACCGACCCTTGCCTCTGAAACTGCTGTCTGGGACGCGGCTCTTCAGCTTCGAAGCGGAGGCCCTGGATGCGTCGGTCTGGAGAGTCTCGTTGTCGCTTTCGCCCGCCCTCAGCCGGCGGCGTCGTAGGCGGTGCGGAGCCAGGCGATGAGGGTGGCGTCCACCTCTTCCGGGGAGGCGACGCGCACTTTGTACGGACACATTCCGCCGGGCGGCAGGGGGATCAGGCGTTCGGAGGCGGGCAGGTTCTTGGCGTTCAGGCCGATCTCGACCTGGGTCTTCGTCGCGGGCCCGACCATCGCGAACTGCTTCTTGCGGCGCAGGCTCAGATAGCCCTTCTTGGGCGCGATCTCGAACGCACCGAAGCCCTGAACGGCCGCCATCACCCGGTCGTGAATCGGGCGGAGCGCCGCCTTCGGGCCGGCGTAGATCTCGTCTTCCGCCGCACCGGCGCTCGCCGCCGGAGCGGTCGAGCCGCCGCCGGCTCGCAGGTGGAACGTGACCAGCGTGTTGGCGTCGCCGTGCCCGAGGCCGAGGCCGCTCTTGGCAGCGTCTCGGAGCTCCCCGTGCTTCGCGAGCCCGGTCGCCGAGAGCCAGGCATAGAGCTCTGCAAGGGACTTCCCGGTCTTCTTCTGGATGTTCGAGAGCTGCGTCTCGATCGCCTGGTCGACAACGGTCATCTCCACCTCCGCGGGTACATACGTGCGAGCCTAACGCGGAGTTTGACCCACGCCGCCTCCGTCGCGTCGAGACCGAGGAGCTCCGCGACCGTCCCGACCCTCGCCGACCCTCCAGCCGGCCGCTTCGAGGTTGCGCCTCTTCGCGGTCTTCCTCGCTGGCGCCCCTCCCTCTTCGAGAGAGGTCGCGCATCGCGCTTCGCCGCCACGCCTGCGGCGGGAGTCCAACGGGGAAACGCGAGCGCGGGTCAGCTCTTCCAGGCCTGTTCGCGATCCCGGCGCACGGGCACGCGCTTCCCCTTGATGGTGGTGGCGCGGAGGGCCTCGATGATGCTGTCCGCGATCTCCGCCGGAACCTCCACCAACGAGAAACGATCGGTGATCTGGATCGCGCCGATGGCTCGGGCGTCCACGCCCGCTTCGTTGACGATGGCGCCGACCAGGTCGTTCGCACGAACGTTGGCGGCGCGGCCCGCTCCGATGTACAGCCTCGCCACGTCCCACTCCGGAGTGATCCGCCCCTTGCCCGTCGGCCCCTTGCCGGTGGCCTTCGAGGCGCTGGCCTTGGAGGCGAGACCCTTCCCGCCGCCGTACTTCGGCGCCGGTCCCCGCTCGTGATGGGAAGCGGGCCGATCCGGCCGCATCGTGACTGTGGGGATCTCCTCGCCCTCGACTCCGTCCCGGGCCTCGACGAGCTTCACCGCCGCCGCCGCGACGTCCATGATGTCGAACTCCTGGGCCAGCGAATCGACCACGGCACGGAAGGCGTCGAGCTCGCCGGCGACGAGGGTCTCGCGGAGGGAGGTCTTGGTCATCTCGATCCGGCGCGCCCGGAGGTCGGCCACCGTGGGCACCGCCGCGATCTGGATCCTCTGTTTGGTGAGGAATTCGATGTTCCGGAGCAGGCGGTGTTCCCGGGGCTCGGCGAGGGTGATGGCGACGCCTTCGCGTCCGGCCCGGCCGGTGCGTCCGATGCGATGGACGTAGGCCTCGGCCGAAGTGGGAACGTCGTAGTTCACCACGTGGGAGACGTGCTCGACGTCGAGGCCTCGCGCCGCCACGTCGGTCGCGATCAGCAGATCCACGGTGTTGGCCCGGAACCTCTTCATCACTCGATCGCGCTGTTCCTGCGACAGGCCGCCATGCAGGGCCTCGGCGCGATAGCCGCGGCCGTTCAGCGACTCGGTGAGCTCGTCGACCTCGGTGCGGGTGCGGCAGAAGACGATGGCCGAAGTGGGGTTCTCGACGTCGAGCACGCGCCCGAGGGTCGCCATCTTGTGCGCCCGGCCCACCACGTAGGCGGTCTGCCGCACGCGCGGAGCCGAACCCGCGGGAACCACCTCGCGGTCGATGCGGACGCGCACCGGGTTCTGAAGGTGCCGGTTGGCAATCTCGGCGATGCGCGGCGGGAGTGTGGCGGAGAAGAGCGCCGTCTGACGTCCCTTGGGCGTCTCGGCGAGGATGGCTTCGAGGTCCTCGGCGAAGCCCATGTCGAGCATCTCGTCCGCCTCGTCGAGAATCACCACCTTGATGCGGGAGAGCCCGAGGGTCTTGCGGCGGATGTGATCGAGCGCGCGTCCCGGAGTGGCCACCACGACATCGACTCCGCGCTTCAACTGACGCAGTTGCGTCTCCATCGGCGACCCGCCGTAGATCGGTACGGCGAGAATCCCCATCGCCTTGCCGTACTTGTGTACCGCCTCGGCGACCTGCATCGCCAGCTCACGAGTGGGCACCAGGATCAGCGCGCCGAGGCGTTCCGCCGCTGCGGCGTTCGGAGTGAGGACGTGCAGCAGCGGCAAAGCGAAGGCCGCGGTCTTGCCGGTGCCGGTCGCCGCCTGACCGAGCACGTCGCGACCAGCGAGCAGCGGCGGGATCGCTTGCCTTTGCACAGGTGTCGGCTCCTCGTACCCTAAGGCTCCGAGTGCGGCGACGATCCGAGGGTCGAGGCCGAGCGCGGAGAATCCCGGGGCCGGATCGGTGGTCTTGTCCGTTTCTGCGCGCTTGGCCATGGGTCGACGATCACCGTAAGAGGGTCAGGGGCAACCGACCGGCCGACCATGTGGCTCGAGGTCAGCGAAGTACCGGAACGTCGAAGTCCTGGCAGATCCTGGTCCCGAGGAGATCGTCGAGGCGCCCCCGATGGGGTGGACACCCATTGTCCCCCAAGATGGGGCTGGAGGGAAGAAAACGGCCCCGGTGGAGAACGTTGTCCTCCAGCCTCGACACTCGGTCGCGGCCTGAAGGTAGAGTCGTCGCCAGAGAGGGGAGGTGCCGCTTGAAGAGTCGAGCGTTCTGCTGCGTCGCAGCCGAGCCGGGGTCTTGACGGCGTTCCTGAGGAATCGCTGGAGCCGGATCGGGCTCGGGCTGGCCGTGCTGGGATGGGGACCGCTCCTGGCCGTTGTGCTGCTCTCGAGTTTGGGGCTGTGGCCGGATCCGGATCCCAACCCGATCGGGTTCGGGCTGCTGTTCTTCGTCACCTTCTGGCCGGCGGTCATCTGCCTGGGGGTCGGCTTTTTTCAATCGCGGCGCGGGTCCTGAGAGCTCTCATGGCGAACCTCCGGATCGAGCTTCTCACCGAGTCGGGGGCAGCGTGGTGACTCCGGACGACGACGAGGAGCTCTCGGCCGACGCGGTCGTCGAGCTGCCGTTCGAAGACGTCCTGGATCTCCACGGATTCCCTCCGCGCGATGTGCGCGAGATCGTCCAGGGGTATCTCGACGATGCAGAGGCCGCCGGTTTCTCCTCCGTGCGGATCGTCCACGGCCGTGGGATGGGGGTGCAGCGCGCAGCCGTTCGGTCCCTCCTGGAGCGCGACGAACGGGTGATCGAGTTCACCGATGCGCCGGAGAACCAGGGGGGTCGCGGGGCGACTCTGGTCCGGCTGCGTCGCTCCGGCGACTCGTAGCGCGTCAGAGATAGCCGCGCGCCGGAACGAGCTGCCATGCGCCTGCAGAGTAGGATGCGCGACCGGGGAGCTCTCTCATGACGAATCTTCGCTGCGCCTTTGCCTTCGGTTTGCAGGTATCTCTGACATTGGTCGCCGCCGCATCGGCGGACGGACCCTCCTGGACCTACGACGGTCACGGCGGGCCCGCCGAGTGGGCGGAGCTCGACCCAGGTTTCGCCACCTGCGGGCTCGGAAAGCTGCAGTCGCCGATCGACATCCGCGGGGCCAAGGCGGCGGACCTGCCGGCGATTCGCTTCGACTATCGCGCGGGGAAGCCGTCGATCGTCGACAACGGCCACACCGTCCAGGTCAACGTAGCGCCGGGGAGCGCCATCGAGGTCGGGGGCGAGCGTTTCGAGCTGCTCCAGTTCCACTTCCACAAGCCGAGCGAAGAGAGGATCGACGGGCAGGCGCACGACATGGTCGTCCATCTCGTGCACCGCGACACGGCGGGCCATCTCGCCGTCGTCGCCGTGCTGCTCGACCAGGGCAGCGAGAATCCGCTTCTCGCCGCGCTCTGGCAGCGCCTGCCGAAGGCGAAGGACCAGGAGGTGAGCCTGGACCTCGAGCTCGACGCGAGCGCCCTGCTGCCCGCCGATCGCGGCTACTACACCTTTCGAGGCTCTCTCACCACACCGCCGTGCAGCGAGAACGTGCGCTGGTTCGTGCTCAAGCGCGCGACCACTCTCGGCGAGAGCCAGCTCGCGACCTTCGGCAAACTGTACGCGTCGAACGCCCGCCCCGTGCAGCCGCTGCACGACCGCGAAATCCTCGCGACACCTTAGCTGTCTCACCGTCCGCTCTCGCGGCCCGCAGTCGCGACGCCAGCCAGCCTGGTGTTAGCCTCGCCGAAATTCGGCCGACGGAGGGGAGGCAGGCATGGCGGAAAACAAGACGAAGCAGACGGAGGCGAGCGTCGAGAGCTATCTCGCGGCCATCACGGACGAGGCCCGGCAGGCCGACTGCCGCGTGCTCGCCGAGATGATGTCGAAGGCGACGAAATCGCCAGCGAAGATGTGGGGAACCGGCATCGTCGGCTTCGGCAGCTACCACTACAAGTACGAGAGCGGCCACGAAGGCGACTCCTGCATCCTCGGCTTCGCCTCGCGCAAGGGCGACATCAGCATCTACATAGTCGCTTCCTTTCCCGGCAGCGACGCACTCTTCGCCAAGCTTGGCAAACACAAGCGCGGCAAGGCCTGCACCTATGTCAAACGGCTGAGCGACATCGATCCCGAGGTCCTGGAACGGATTCTCGCCGGCTCCGTCGCCGAGCGCCGGCGCGGCCAGAGCTGAGGTCGCAAGTCTACGGCGCGCAACCTTGAACGGCCTGCCAGCGTACGCAGAGGGGTGCTGCATTCTCTCGGCGTCGGCCGCGGAAAGGGTTCCACCATGGACGGACGCAGCCGGTGCGGCCTGCTCTGCGCTCTGCTGGCGTTGCTCGTCGCGCCGGCTCTCCGATCTCAGACTCTGGAGTCGCTCGCCGTGGCCGCGGATTCTCCGCGCTGGGAGCTCCAGGGAGAGGCCAAGGCGATCGACTATCTCGGCCGCAAGTGCCTGTCGCTCGACGGCGGTGCGGCAGTGCTCTCGGACTTCGAGCTGCGCGACGGAGTCATCGACGTGGATGTCGCGACGCCTGCGCCCCGCGGCTTCTTCGGCATCCAGTTCCGCATCGCGGAGAGCGGCGGCGATGCCGAGTGGGTCTATCTCCGGCAGCACAAGTCCGGCCTTTCCGACGCCATGCAGTACACACCCGTGCTGCGCACCGGTCTCAACTGGCAGCTCTACAGCGGACCCGGTTTTACCGGCGCGGTCGAGATTCCCAAGGACGCCTGGTTTCATCTCCGCCTCGTCGTTGCCGGGGCGCAGGCCCGCCTGTTCGTTCACGACATGGAGACGCCGGCGCTGGTGATCGACGACCTGAAGAGCGGCCTCGAGAGGGGCCAGGTGGCACTCGCGGTCCTCACCGGGGCGACCTGCTTCGCGAACTTCACGGTCCGCAGGACGCCCGATGTGGTCTGGGAACGGCATCTGCCGCCGCTGCCTCCAGGAGCGCTCACGCGATGGAGCCTGTCGCCGGCCTTCGACGCTCTCGCGCGCAACCTCGAGCGGCCGCTGTCGCCCGCCGAAGCGGGTGCCATCGCCTGGCAAGAGGTGGACGCGGAGCCGCCCGGTCTCGTCGCCATCAACCGGTATCGCGACAGTCCTCATCCCAGAGTGTCGTTCGCGAACGACTTCTCGAAGCGCCTGGATCCACAGCCGGGGATGAAGGTGGTGTATGCCCGGACTCGCATCGAGTCCGACCGCGACCAGGTGAAGAAGCTCCAGCTCGGCTACAGCGACGACGTCAGTCTGTTCCTCAACGGGAAGATCCTTTTCCGCGGCCGCAGCGCGCAGAACTTCCGCGATCCCCTGTTCCTCGGCATCGTGAGTCCCGAAAACGACGCTGTGTACCTGCCGCTGCGCAAGGGCAGCAACGAGCTGGTCCTCGCGGTGAGCGAGCTCGGCGGCGGCTGGGGGTTCATCGCCCGGCTGACGGATCCTCAGGACTGAGCCTCCGCTGTAACGGTCGACCTGGCGCACCGATGCATGTGCTGGCGGCTGCACCGCGATGGGCGGGTGCCCGCCCGAGGCGCGAGGATCACAGCCCGCCGCCGGAAACCGCGGTTAGACTGCGCGCATCCAAGCCGGAAACGGGGGAGCGATGACCGACGCCAAGTGGGTGGATCTGGGACCGGTGGCAGCGTTGAAGGATCGGCCGGTGCGGGCGCTGACCGTCGAGCGCACGCGCATCGCCCTGACCTACAAGGACGGGAAGTTCGGCGCCATATCGGGGATCTGCAACCATGTCGGCGGGCCGCTGGGCGAGGGGACGCTCGCCGGCGACTACGTCGTCTGCCCTTGGCACGGTTGGAAGTTCCACTGCACGACCGGGCAGGGGGAGCCCGGCTTCGAAGCCGACCAGGTGCCGTCTTATGAAGTGGAGGAGCGCGACGGGCACCTGTTCGTGAACCTCGAGGCGGTCTCGAAACGCGGCCGCCTGCCGCACGAGCCGCATCCGTTGGCCAGGAAGCCCGAACGTGCGCCCGGGCCGATTCGCGTCGTCGGCATCTCGACGACGGTGATGAACAAGGATCTGCCACGCTTCTCGACCTCGGACGAGCTGCTGACCTCGGCGCTCGGGCATTCGGGCGAGAAGCTCGACTGCGAGCACCGGCTGATCAAGCTCAACGATCTGTCGTTCCGCGCCTGCGAGGGCTATTACTCGAAGAGCGCCAAGGCCTGCACCTGGCCGTGCTCGATCACCCAGATGGATCCGGACGACCAGCTCGACCGCGTCTACGAAGCGATCGTGCACTGGGCGGACGTCATTCTGGTGGCGACCCCGATTCGCTGGGGCGCCGCCTCGGCGCTCTACTACAAGATGGTCGAGCGCATGAACTGCATCCAGAACCAGGTCACGCTGCACAACCGCGTGCTGCTCAAGAACAAGGTCGCCGGTTTCATCGTCACCGGCGGGCAGGACAACGTGCAGGCTGTCGCCGGCCAGATGCTCGGCTTCTTCGCCGAGCTCGGCTGCGTCTTTCCGCAGTATCCCTATATTGCGCATTCGCGCGGCTGGGATTCTGAAGACATGGAGAGGAACGTCGCCTCGGTGCGCGATTCGCCCGAGCTGCACGCAGCGGCGCGTGAGTTGGCGGCGCGGGCGGTCGACATGTCGCGTATCCTGACCGCGTCGTCGATCGAGGATCGCACCCTGATGCGCGGCGGACGGAAGGCGTTCGGGCCCGCGCGCATGACCGAGGACTGAGCCCATGGCCAAGAAGGACCCCCGTATCGACGCCTATATCGACAAAGCCGCGCCGTTCGCGCGACCGATCCTCGACCACTTGCGGCAACTCGTGCACCGCGCCGAGCCGGAGATCGAGGAGACGATCAAGTGGGGGATGCCGTTCTTCGAATGCGCCGGCATCGTCTGCCACATGGCGGCGTTCAAGGCGCACTGCGCCTTCGGGCTCTGGCGAGGCGGGCCGACTGCGAAGACCGGCAACGAGGACGACGCGATGGGCCAGTTCGGCAGGATCACGACCGTGGCCGAGCTGCCGAAAGACGCCGAGATCGTGAAGTTGGTCAAGACGATGGTCGCCCGCAACCGGAGCGGCGAGAAGGTCCCGGCGAAGAGCAAGAGCGGCCGCGCGCCGATTCCGATGCCTGCGGAGCTCGGCGCGGCGCTGGCGAAGAACCGCGCTGCCAAGGCCACCTTCGACTACTTCCCGCCGAGCCAGCAGCGCGAGTATCTCGAGTGGATTACCGAGGCCAAGACCGCTGCGACGAGGGACAAGCGGATCGCAACCGCCATCGAGTGGCTCGCCGAAGGCAAGTCGCGGATGTGGAAGTACCGCAAGTAGGCGCCGTTACTCCGGCGCCATCGGATCGGTCCGACTTCGTCACGGCGGCGAAAGCGCCCTGCGCTACAATCCTCGTGCTGCAGTCGTTGGTGCCCGCTGCCTGCCGGAGGTTCCTTGACTCTTCCCAGTGAAACGCCGCTCGCGAGCCTGGCCGAGGCTCAGCCCGAACTGGCCGCCTACCCGCATGCGCGCGAGTCCCTGCCACCGGGGGAGCTCGCGGAAGGGGCCTACGCGGTGCGCTACGCCGCGTCGGTGGAAGAGCTCGACGCCATCCTTCGCCTGCGCTTCGACGTCTTCAATATCGAGCTCCGCGAAGGTCTCGAGGAGTCGTTCGCCACCGGCCGCGACCAGGACGAATTCGACGCCCAATGCCACCATCTGCTCGTCGAGCACCGCCCGAGCGGACGCATCATCGGCACCTACCGCATCCAGACGGCGGCGATGGCGCGCGCCGCCCGGGGCTTCTACACCGGCACCGAGTTCGATCTGTCGCGCTTGCCCGAAGAGATCGTCGTCCAGTCGGTCGAAGTCGGCCGGGCCTGCATCGCCGTCGAGCACCGCCTGAAGCCGGTCCTCTTCCTGCTCTGGAAAGGGCTCGCGCTCTACATGGCGCACAACCAGAAGCGCTTCCTCTTTGGTCCCTGTTCGCTGACGTCGCAGGACCCTTGGGACGGCAAGCGCGTTCTCGACTACCTCGAGCGCAAAGACCTCGTGCGCAAGGACGTCGAAGTCGGCGCCATGCCGGGTTACGAGTGTCGCTGGGAAGGCGAAGATCCGGCGCCGGAAAAAGGCGAGCGGATCGAGTTGCCGCCGCTGTTCGACATCTACCTGCGCTACGCCGGCCGCACCTGTGGGCCACCGGTCATCGATCGCCGCTTCAAGACGATCGACTTCTTCGTGCTGTTCGACGTCGACGCGCTTTCCACGCGGGCGCGGCGCATCTTCTTCGGCTAGAGCCCGCCCGGACCGGCGTACGCCTCGACGCGGAAGGGAATCTCCGCGCCGGCGGTGTAGACGAGGATCTTCACCGTCTCGCCGGCGGCGAACTCGCTCGACCAGCGGATCGCGCCGTCCGCGGCGGTCGTTCCCGCCGCCGCCTCTTTCGAGGTGCCGAGGTAGATGCTGATGCGAGCCGCGCTCTGCGGTGACGAAACGCCGATCGTCATCAGCCCCGCGGTTTCGGAGCGGAACTGGAACGCCATCGGCCGCCCGGCCGCGACTTTGCCCTCGCCGCGCGCGACCGTCGGGCCGGAGCTGCCGGGCGCCGGCGGCGTCACCACGAGCGCCTGCGGCTCCCCGGCCGGCAGCGCAATCTGTGGCGACCCGGACGCGGCTGCGCCGAGCGGCGTGGGCATCACCTGAGCGGCGCCGGCGCCGTCGGTCGCGGCTTCACCGGAGGCGCCGCAGAAGGCAGCCAGGGCGACGGCGAGAGCGAGCGCGCTGCGGGTCGAACGGGTCGCGGGGAACGATCGGGTATCACCTCTCACTGCGGTCATCGCATCACTCCTGGTCGGAAGCGGGTTGGGGAGTCTCGACTCCCGGTGCCGACGGCGGAACCGGCGGCCGGATGGTAGCAAAGCGCCGCCGCCGTTCGCGCAGCAGCCGGTAGAGGTCGCGCAATCCTGTTGGCGTGGCGCCCAGGGCGGCGTTCGCGGCGCCGATCTCGAAGGCGAGTCGCCACTGCTCGAAGAGTGTGCGGTAGGCCGCGAGGAGGCTCGCGCCGGGAGCATAGATGTGCGTCGCCTCCGAGGTGACGCCGTTGAGCTCGAGGATCCTGAGGCCCGTCCCGGCGCGGAATTGCTCGACGGTCGGCACGCGCAGGTCGAAGCGTCCGAAGAAGAAGCCTGCGAATGGCTGCGCGAGGCTCTCGATCGCGGCCTCCAACTCGGGCGTCCGGTGCTCGCGCCCGTCGAGGAAGACCGTCCCCCGGCAGTGGTTGCCGATCTCGACCAGTTGCACGCGCTCGCCGATCGCCGGCACCACGTCGAGGCGATCGAAGTTGACTTCCAGATAGTAGGGGGCCATGCAGACGGCGCGGTCGTCGGCGAGGATGAGCTCCTCGAGGCGCCGCTGGCCATCGCCGACGACCACCGGAAAGCGCTTGGCGGTGATGGAGAAGATCCGGCCGCGCTCGTCGCCCGGGCGGCGGATATAGAAGACGCCGAACTCCTCGCCGCCGACGTACTCCTGCACGATGAGCCGGCCTTCGGCCTCGGCTGCGTACTGCGCGAGCTCGCTTGGCGAGCGCACGACGGCGACGCCGCGGCCGCGCTCGCCGACATCCGGCTTGAAGACCAGCGGCAGCGCCAGCTCGGCCGCATCGAGCGCGGCGAAGATGGCAGCGGGACGCTCGCCGGCTTCGGCCGGCAGGTCGACGGCGACGAAACGGGCGACCGGCGCCCCGGCCAGGCTGGCGAGAATGCCGCTCTTCGATTCCTCGACGAAGCCGCCGGTGGGGATGCCGGGGTTGGCGGCGGTGAAGATCGTGAGGTGGCGATGGCGGATGCCCTGCCAGAGGCCGTGCAGCGCGACCGGAAACTGGAACAACCAGGACGGCCAGAACTCCCACCGGGTCAGCCGCCGCCAGCGCGACAGGAGCAGCCGGCGCCCGCGCCAGGAGAAGAGCGGGACGATGATGCGGACGAAGACGAAGGTCACGACCAGGGTGACCAGGACGGCCGGGAGGGCGACCCGCTCGTAGGAGCGGAAGTGCGCCAGCACCGCGCCGCCGGTCCAGGCGGAGAGGCCGACGAGGAGCGGCGTCCAGACGACGCCGGCGAGAAGCAGCGCGGCGGCGACGCGGAGGAACGGGGCGCGCAGAATGCCGGCGGCGAGGAAGAGCGGCAGCCGGCTGCCGGGCACGAAGCGCGAGGCGAGGACGACCTTGGCCCCCTGGGTGGTGAACCAGCGCTCGCTGCGCTCGACGGTGCGCGGCGAGAGCCACCAGCGGAGCGGCGCGCGCTCGAGGACCCTGCGGCCGAGGAGGCGTCCGGCGAGAACGAGCAGGAGGTCGCCGACGAAGATGCCGACGAGGCAGGCGAGCACCGCGGCGGTGAACGAGATCTTGCCGTGTGAGGCGAGCAGGCCGGCGGCGACGCAGGTCAGGTCCTCGCTGATCAGCGTCGCCGCGGCGAGCAGCAGGCAGAGGAGGAACTGCTGGCCAGGCGAAAGCGGTCCGTGCCCGTCGACCGGCGCCCCCGGATCGAGGCGATTCAGGGTGCCGAGGAACTGGCCTTCCCAATCGGTCGCCGGGCGCTGGGCGGTCGGCGGCGGATCGGGCGCGAGCGCCTGCGCAGGGCCCGCAGCGACGAGAACGAGAGCCAAGCCGGCCAGCAAGGCAGCACGGGATCCGCGGATGGCCCTACGGAGAAATGTCCCCGGGTTCGCGCGGCCGACGGCGGCTACGGGCATGTCGTTCGAAGCCGGATCAGCGGCTCGCCGAAGAGGCGACGAGCGCCAGCGTCGAGCGTTGGGGATCGCCCGCCGCGCAGGGCGAGCCGGCGAAGTAGGCGAGCTCCACAGCCGCCGGAGAGCGCAGCAGCTCGAGGTGGCTCACGGTCGCGGCGTCGTCGCGGTGCATGCAGACCGAGACGGCCGATCGCGAAGGAATGTGGCTGCGATGGAAGCGGCGAAGCTCCGCGATACCGTGCACGGCGCGATCGCGACTGCGGGCCGTCCAGAGCTCGCTGCGCACGCGGGTGACCTCGTGATCGCCGCGCGAAGAGGAGCAGAGGAGGCCAGCGCCGGTGGTGATCGGCTGCATGGCGAGCTGCTGTCCGTCCCAAGCGGCACCGAGTGCGGTCTCTCCCGGCAGGTCGGCGAAGAGACGGAACGGGGCGCACGCAGCGAGCTCCTGCGCGCCGAGCCGCTCGGCCACCTCCGCCAGACTGCTGGCGGCGACGAGCTCCGGGATCAGGCTGCCGCGGCTGCGCCGGCCGGGAGCCGGCGGCTGGCCGTCGACACTGCGATTGAGCAGCGCCAGGACGAGGCCGTGTGCGGAGGCGGCGAACCAGGTGCCGCCGGAGTCGGGGTCGATCGGCGAGAGGTAAGCGACGCTGGTCGCGCTCAGTAGACGAGGCGGCAACCCGACGGCGCGGGTACGGCGTTCATCGCGATTGAAGAGAAGGTGGAACCGATCGCCGGCGGTCAGCCAGGAGACGGTGCACATGGCGCCTGAGCCTGCCAGTACTTGAGCGTGGAGGGCGCGATCCCGAAGTCGTCCGGCACGGCGATCTCGTGGCGCTCGAGCAACACGGCGATCAGGGCGAAGTGATGCACGGTGTGCGAAAGCAGGAACTGGAGCTCCCGGCGCACCGTCGAGTGGCTCCACTGCTCGGCTTCGGGGCCGCCGGACTCGAGCCGGATCTGGATCGGCAGCTCCAGCAGATCCTCTTCGACCAGGACCAGCTCGCCCGAGATTTCGCGCATCCGTGCGCACGCGAACTCGATCTCCATCTCGAGTCGCGGCTCGCGCTCCCTGGCGTCGTAGTCGACCCGGAACCCGGAAAGACCCGAGAGAAAGGCGGAGTAGTGGTCGAGGACGTGCCGCAGGTGCGGTCCGACGGTCTTCGCGTGCCGCTCTCCGGTACGCGCGAACGCCGCCTCCGGCAGGCGCCCGAGGAGCTCGATGGCCTGCTCGAGACAGTGCAGATTGGCGGCAACGACCGGCGAGAGGGAGTCCATGAAAGATCGATGATCTCGTCCCGGGAGCCTGCCGGTCAAGCCCGGGCGCGGGCCTCACAAGAGGCCGGAGGCCGGGTGGTCTATGCTCTCGAGGTTCGATGCGCGCCCGCCACTTCCAGTTTCCCCCTCGCTGGCGCGCCCTGGCGGCACTCGTCGGGTGCCTTGGGCTCGCGCCGGCCGGCGCAGAACCGGCCGCGGCGCAGAGCGCCGGTCCGGTGTCGGCTCCGGCGACCGAGCCGGGGGCGGTCGTCCCGCCGGCGGTCGTCCACCTCAGACTGCGCTCGATTCTCCATCCGGTGGCGAAGCAGTTCCTGGTAGAGGCTCTGGCGGAGGCCGATCGCGACGGCGCGGCGTTGCTGGTGATCGAGCTCGACACGCCGGGGGGCCTGCTCTCCTCGACGCGCGAGATCTCGACCGCGATGCTCGGCGCGGCGACGCCGGTCGCCGTCTACGTCGGTCCCAGCGGCGCCCAGGCGGCCTCGGCCGGCTTCTTTCTCCTCATGGCGGCCGATTTCGCTGCCATGGCTCCGGGTACCAATACCGGCGCCGCGCATCCGGTGGGCGGCCAGGGGGAGACGATCGAAGGCGTCATGGGCGAGAAGGTCGAACAGGATGCAGCGGCGACCATTCGCGCCCTCGCGGGCCGCCACGGCCGCAACATCGCCCTCGCCGAGGAGGCGGTGGTGAAGAGCCGGTCGTTCACCGACCAGGAGGCCCTGGCGCAGGGGTTGATCGACGTCGTCGCGCCGGATCTGCCGCAGCTGCTCCTGGCGCTCGAAGGGCGTTCGACCGGCAAGACCGGCGCCGCCGGTTCGGCGGGCCGGATGCAGCTCGCCGGGGCGCGCGTCGTCGAGGTCGAGATGCCGCGCCTGCAGCGCCTCCTCGCGGCGCTGGTCCACCCCAATATCGCCTACCTGCTGATGAGCATCGGCTTCCTCGGCATCTACTTCGAGCTCGCCCATCCTGGCGCGGTGCTCCCCGGTGTCGTCGGTGCGATCGCGCTCGTTCTGGGCCTCTACGCGCTTTCGGTCTTGCCGGTGAACTTCGCCGGCGTCGGCCTGATCCTGCTGGCGCTGGTCTTTTTCGTCGCCGAGGTCAAGGTGACCTCGTACGGCCTGCTCGCCGTCGGCGGTATCATCGCGCTCGTGCTCGGCTCGCTGCTGCTGTTCCGCGATCTCGATCCGGCGCTGCGCCTGTCGCGCGGCCTCATCGGCGCCACCGCCGTCATGGCGGCGCTGGTGGTCGGCTTTCTCGCCGTCCTTGCCGCGCGAGCGCAGCGCTCTCCTGTTTCGGCAGGGAACGCGGGACTGGTCGGCGAAGTCGGCCAGGCGATCGGCGATCTCGACCCGACAGGCCGGGTGTTCGTGCACGGAGAGATCTGGAACGCCGACGCGGAGGCTCCGGTCCGGTCGGACCAGAGCGTGCGGGTCGTCGGCGTCGAAGGGCTGCGCCTCAGGGTGCGACCCGAGGAAAGGAACACCTAGTGCCTCCACAGTTCGCGGCTTTCCCGATCATTCTGATCGCCGTCGTCTTCGGCATCTCGCTCCTCCGGATGTGGATCAAGGTACTCAAGGAGTACGAACGCGGCGTCGTCTTCCGGCTCGGCCGCGTGCTCTCCGAGCCCAGGGGCCCGGGCATCTTCTTCCTCTTCTGGCCGCTCGACCGGATGGTGACCATTCCGCTGCGCACCGTCGTCCTCGATGTCCCGCCGCAGGACGTCATCACCCGCGACAACGTCTCGGTGAAGGTCAATGCGGTGCTCTATTTCCGCGTCGTCGATCCGGTCAAAGCGGTCGTCTCGGTGGAGAACTACCTCTACGCCACCAGCCAGCTCGCCCAGACCACGCTGCGCTCGGTGCTCGGCCAGGCCGAGCTCGACGAGCTGCTCTCCGAGCGGGACAAGCTCAACGAGCGCCTGCAGGAGATCATCGACCGGCACACCGATCCGTGGGGGATCAAGATCTCGATGGTCGAGGTGAAGCACGTCGACCTGCCGCAGGAGATGCAGCGCGCCATGGCGCGGCAGGCCGAAGCCGAACGCGAGAAGCGCGCCAAGTTCATCCACGCCCAGGGTGAGCTCGACGCCTCGAAGGCGCTCGGCGAGGCGGCGAACTCGATCTCGCAGAATCCGGTGACGTTGCAGCTGCGTTATCTGCAGACCCTCACCGAGATCGCCGCCGAGAACAATTCGACGATCATCTTCCCGTTGCCGATCGAGCTGCTCAAGTCGTTCTTCCCGAACTCGGCCCAGAACAAGTAGATTCAGGAAGCCGGCAGCGAAAGCGGAGGAAGGCGTGGAATCGAGCGAATCACACGAGCCGAGCTACTACGAGGTCGCGCTCACCAACAGACAGGTGCTGATCGCCTTCGTGGTGCTCCTGACGAGCATCGTGGCGGCCTTCCTTTCGGGCGTCTGGATCGGGCGCGGCGGCAGCTCCGTCGCCCGCCTGCCGCCGGCGGTCAACGCCGCTGCAGCCGCTCCGGCCGAGCCGGCGCTCGAACAGCTGACGTTCTTCAACGGCAAGGAGGCCGGCGCGCGCTCGGCTGCGCCGGCGCCCGCCTCGACGACCCAGCCGCCGGCCGCGGTGCCCTCGCGCGACGCAGCCCTGCCCGCGGCAGAGGACCTCGCGGCGGAGGAGCGTGCGACGGAAGCCATGCGCCAGAACCTCGACGCGACGATGGCGGCCAACCGGACGGTGCCGGCGCCGTCGGCCGCGGCCCCGGCCGGAACCCGGGTCACGACGCAGCCCGCTGCGGCGGCCGCGCCGGCGAAGCCTGCACCCTCCCCGGCGAAGCCCGCGGCTGCGCCCGCCAAAGAGGCTGCGGCGAGTCGCCCGGCGGCCACCGGCAAGATCTTCGTCCAGGTCTATTCGTCGAACAACGCCGCGCGCGCCAAGGAGATCGTCGCGCAGCTGCGCAAGGCGGGCTTTGCGGTCGTCGTCGCGGAGACGCCCAAGGGGGGCGGCAAGAATCACCGTGTCCGCGTCGGGCCCTACGCCGAGCGCGCCAAGGCCGACGCCGCCGCCACGAAGCTGCGGCGCGACTTCCGGCTCGAAACCTGGGTGACCGATTCGCCCTAGTGCAGTGAAGGAGGGCGCTCGGAGTCCGTTCGCGGTCACCGTTCTCGTGGCGCTCGCGGGCGGTGCGATGTGGGGCTCCTGCTTCTCGGTTCGGCCATTTCTTCCTTTGTGCCTGGTCGGACTGGTTCCGCTTTTCCTACTCCTGGGTCAGCCGAGGGCCTGGCTCTTGGGCTGGTTGCACGGCATCGCGACGTGGGTGGTGGCGATGTTCTGGCTGCTCGACACGCTGACGACCTACGGCGCGATCGAGGGCTGGCTCGCGGGGCTCCTGCTTCTCGGGCTGGGTGCTTTTCTCGGGCTCTACCATGCGGCGTTCGCGGCATTGGGCAGCCGCCTTTGGCGGCGCGGCAGCCTCGTCGCTCTCGCCGCCCTGCCGGCGCTCTGGGTCCTCCTCGAAGTCCTGCGCGGCGTGGCGTTTTCGGGCTTTCCATGGAATCTCGCGGCCTACGCCTGGACCGATGTGCCGGGGGCGCTTCGCCTTTCGGCCTGGGTGGGGGCCTGGGGGGTGTCGTACCTCGTCGTCTTCGTGAGTCTCGGGATCGCCCGCAGCATCGCGACCCGGCACTGGCAGACCGCTGCCTTCGCCCTGTTGCTGCCGGCGGTCGTGCTGCCGATCGGCGGGCGCTGGGCTGCGGGAGCGATCGCCGATCGCGCGGCGGGGGAGCCCCAGTCGCCGGTTCGCCGCGCGGTCATCGTCCAGCCCGACACTCCGAATCAGGTCTCCTTCGACCGCGAGCGCTTCGAATCCGACTATGCCCGTCTGCTGGCGCTGACCGGCGATGCCTGCCGCCCGGGGACGCTGGTCCTCTGGCCGGAGAGCGCCGCCTGGCCCATGCTCTACGGTCGCGATCCGCGTCTCGAAGCCGACCTCGCCGGTTTCACTGCCCGCGGCTGTTCGGTCCTGCTGAACTCGGCCTCGGAGGAAGGCGAGCGCTACTTCAACTCGGCGTTGCTGCTCTCGCCCGGTCAGCCGCTCGAGCGCTACGACAAACGGCATCTCGTTCCGTTCGGCGAGTACGTGCCGCTCGCCAGCGTTTTTTCCTTCATTTCGAGCCTGGCGCGCAACGCTGGCGACTTCTCTCCGGCGACCGAGCTCCGGCTCCTCGACTGGGAGGGGGAACGGCTCGGTCCGGCGATCTGTTACGAGGTGGTCTTCGCCAGCGAGGTGGCGCAGTTGACGCGCGCCGGCGCGACGGTGCTGGTCAGCATGACCAACGACGCCTGGTACGGCGACACCGCGGCCCCCTGGCAGCATCTGCGCGCCGCCCGCTTCCGCGCGGCGGAGAATCGCCGCTGGCTGCTGCGCGCCGCGATCACCGGCGTCTCCGCCGTCATCGCCCCCGACGGCGCCCTGCGGTTCCACATGGGCGTCGGCGAGCGCGGCCTTCTGCCGGCTCTTTTCCAGGGGCGTACCGACGTCACGCCCTTCGCGCGCGCTCCCTGGGCCGTTCCGGCCCTTTGCCTCGCGCTGGTCGCTCTCGCTTTCGGGCGGCGCCCGCGCTTGATATCCTCGTCGGTCTGATGCTCGCCTCCGAACTGCAGCAGCGCCTCGGCCACCTGAGCGAAGAGCTCGCGACGATCCGGGGGTATCTTTGAAGAAGCCGGGGTCGAAGATCAGCTGAAGGACATCGACCGGCAGATGGAGATGCCGGGCTTCTGGGACAAGCCGACCGAGTCGGCCGGCCTGATGCAGAAGCGCCGGCAGATCGAGCGCAAAGTGGCGAACTTGAAGTCGCTGCGCTCCGACGCCGACGAGATCGCGACCTGGCAAGAGCTCCTTGGCAGCGCCGGCGAGGCCGATCCCGACGCCCTCGCCTTCGTGCAGCGTCTCGAAAAGGAAGTTGCCGAGCTCGACCTGCAGCTCAAACTCTCCGGCCCTGACGACGACAAGAACGCGCTGATGGCGATCAACGCCGGCGCGGGCGGCACCGAGTCGCAGGACTGGGCGTCGATGCTGCTGCGCATGTACGTGCGCTGGGCGGAGAAGCAGGGCTACGCGCTCGAGCTCATGGACCAGCAGGACGGCGAGGAGGCCGGCATCAAGAGCGCGACGTTCGCGGTGCGCGGTGCCAACGCCTTCGGCTATCTCAACGGCGAGAACGGCGTGCACCGGCTGGTGCGGATCAGCCCGTTCGACTCGCAGGCGCGGCGCCACACCTCGTTCGCTTCGGTCTATGTCTACCCCGAGGTCGACGACACGATCGAGATCGAGATCAACGACAAGGACCTGCGCGTCGACACTTTCCGTTCCTCCGGCGCCGGCGGCCAGCACGTCAACAAGACCGACTCGGCGATCCGCATCACCCATCT
>Ga0073904_10000548_pt1 | contig 26994 bp, 18 predicted proteins | sample KloWWTrecipitate_FD_66668 | JGI IMG/M metagenome (GOLD analysis project Ga0073904, IMG submission 66668) | Active sludge microbial communities from Klosterneuburg, Austria, studying microevolution and ecology of nitrifiers - Klosterneuburg... | ecosystem: Engineered > WWTP > Aerobic digester >... | reverse complement strand
GTCGGGGCGGTCGCCCATCGGCCGTCCGGACTGCGGGCGATCGCCGCCGGGGCCGCGGCGATCGGGACGGTCGGGTCGGTCGCCCATCGGCCGTCCGGACTGCGGGCGATCGCCGCTGGGGCCGCGGCGGTCGGGACGGTCGGGGCGGTCGCCCGTGGGGCGTCCGGACTGGGGACGATCACCGCTGGGACCGCGGCGGTCGGGGCGGTCGGGTCGGTCGCCCGTGGGGCGTCCGGACTGCGGACGATCGCCGCCGGGACCGCGGCGGTCTGGACGGTCGGGACGGTCGCTCGTCGGTCGTCCGGACTGGGGCCGTTCACTACCAGGACCGCGGCGGTCTGGACGGTTGCCCATCGGCAGTCGCGGTCGGGTCCGATGTGAAGGACCGTAGGGTCGCGGTGCGGGAGGCGGCAGGTCAGTTTTGGTTTCGGACCGCGGGGCCGAAAGGTCGGGGGCCGGCTCCACGGCATCCGCTGGGTCTGCCTTCCTGGCTTTCGGCCGGTCGGCGGATGGCGGCTTGGCTTCGGCGCCCTGCTTTGGAGAGCCAGCCGCGATTGCGTTTGCGGCCACCGGCATTGGCCCGGAACCACGAGGCTTCTTCTTAACTACCGTTTCCGGCAAGCCGGCCGATTCGCCGTCCGCCGGTCTGGTCTTCGGCACCGCTTTGCGGCGGCGCGGCGTATCTCCTTCAGCGGCCATCGACGAGTACCTTCAGCATTGTGGGCTCACGGTCCGGTAGCATGCGGGCGGACACGGTGAGGAGAATGAGGTAGAGGACCGCCCCGTAGATCAACGCGGCCAGGATGCATGCTGGGAGCCATGACGGCCGCAAGAGCGCGGCGGCGACAAGGACGCCCATGGACGGGGCCAGGAGCAGGGGGCTGCCGAAGAGGATGACCAGCACGCCGGCGAAGCTCGACTGGTTGGTCTCCGCTCGGCCGCGTTCCAGGTCGACATAGGTTGGAAAACGCACGCTGCACAACTGGCCCAGGCCGGTGATCACCAGACCCGCGGCCGCTGCGGCTGACAGGATGAGGAGCGGCGCCAGAAGCGACGGTCGAGCAAGATAACTGCCTGCTGCGCAGGCCAAGGCGATGACGCCGGTGGTCACGAGCTGCAGCAGGCCATGGCTGAACAGGATCAGGTGGCGCGGAGCGGGGCTGGCCAGCAGCGTGCCCGTGCCCACATGGTCATACATTCCGAAGCGGTTGTTGCCCATGCTGCCGCTGACAAAGCCGGCCATGCCCCCGATGGCCAGGGCGATCAAAGCCGGTGGCGCGTGCTCCATGTCGGCTGATCGGCTGACCTGCCAGGCCATGAAGCCGAAGAGGATGGGCACGATCGAAAGCCGCAGCGTCATCGGGCTGCGCTGCAGGGTCAGCCAGTCCTTGCGCAACAGGCCCCAAAGGATCCGGCTGCGCTGGGCGCCCAGACCGGGCAGAATCGGCCGTTCGCGGAGCGTGCCGGCAGGGCCGGTTGCCATGGCCCCGCCGCGAAGCAGGTCGCCCCAAAGCAGGCGGCGCAGCAGCAGCAGTTGGAGTGGCACCAGGGCGGCCCCCAGAACCGCCAGCAGCAAGGTCATGGCCATCCACGCGCCCATGTCGCCGCGCGACAGACTCAGGAGGGCGTGGGCGGCCCAGCCGGCAGGTAGCCAGGTGGCCAGCTTGGTCGACAGAGCGTCGGGCCGGAAGAAGCCCGGCGAGCTGTTGGCGGCCATCCGTTGCAGACCCATCTGATCGAAATAGACCACCAAGAAGCCAACCATCAGCAGAAATGACGCGAGCGTGCGCAGGCGACGATCCTCACTGGCCAGGTCGGCCAGCAAGGTGGATACTGCTTTCAGGGTCAGCATGATCCATCCGACGAGCACCACCGTCAGGAGGGCGGCCATGGTCTGGATAGGACCGCGAGCCGTGCCCAGGGCAGCGGCCAACAGTACGGGTGCGCTGATGACGCCCAACAGGCTGAACAGGCCGCTGAACTGTCCGCCCAAGGCCAGGCTCAGCAAGCTCAACGGCTGGTGCAGCAGCCGTAGGTAACCCACGTTTTCGAGAAGCGGCTGCCCCGTCAGCGGTGCCATGGCCCAGAACATCAACAACGCGCCCATGCCCACGGCCAGGATGCGTTCGGCCGTGCCTGGGTCCACCGACCGCAAGGCGATGTAGAGGCCCACCGTGCCCACGGCCAGGTAGGGCAAGGTGCCCAACAGGATCAGTCCGGTGAGCAGTAGGCGTCCGCGGCTGCGGGCGTCGCCGCGCAGGAGGCCGTTGAGGAGGAGGCGACGTTGCAGCCAGAACAGATGGCCCACCGTCTTCAGGGCCGCTCCGGCCTCATTCACTCGTCGAGCCATGACAGGGCGGCCGACGAGGGCTTGTCGGCGCCCACCAGAGCCAGAAACACGTTTTCCAGCGTCGCCGTGGCTTCCAGGCCGGCGGCCGCTCGCAGGTCCGCCAAGCCGCCTTCGGCGACCAATCGACCGTTCTGGATGATCGCCGCCCGATCGCAGAGCCGTTCAACCAATTCCATCATGTGGGTGCTGAAGAACACCGTCACGCCGCGCTCGTCCACAAGGGCGCGCAGCAGATCCTTGATGGCCCGAGTCGAGACCGGATCCACACCTTCGAAGGGCTCATCCAGAAACAGGACCTGTGGATCCGGCAGCAGGGCGCAGGCCAAGGACAGTTTCTTGCGCATGCCGGTCGAGCCGTCGACCACCAGGCTACCGGCCTTGTCGGCCAGGTCCATGCGCTCCAGAAGCGCCGCCGATCGTCTCTCGATCGTCGCTGCCGGCAGCCCGTGCAAACGGCCCACCAGCTCCAGGTGCTCGCGCAGGCTCAGGCGTTCGTACAGCCCCAATTGCTCCGGAACCACGCCGATGCGCGCCTTCAGGGCCAGGCGCTCGTTGGCCACGTCGAGTCCTGCGACCACCGCCCGTCCCTCGCTGGGCATCATCAGGCCCGTGAGCATCTTCAACGTGGTGGTCTTGCCGGCTCCGTTGGGGCCAAGAAAGCCGAAGATGCAACCGGCGGGCACCGCAAGGTCAAGCCGGTCGACGGCGGTCATGGTTCCGAAGCGACGCGTCAGCCCGAAGGCTTGGATGGCCACAGGATGGATGGTGACAGGGGGCATGTTCAGATCTTAGCACAGGGCGCAATGACGGCCTGCGGCGACTGTAGACGAGTGCCGCTGCCAGAAGCCGCCGACCCACGAGGTCCGGACCGCCCGAAGTGGCTCACCCGCCGACTGTCTGCCCTTGTCGGCCCTCGATAGAGCGGTAGCGCAACGCTCAGCCGAGACCCAGGGCCACCTGGCGCGTCTGCCGGATCCCCTGGCGTCGACGGACCAGCATGACCACGCTCAAGGTCGCGACCACGGCGGTGCCGGCGCCAAGCAGGCGCAATGCATCCGGGCGCCTCAACACCATCAGGGATCGCCGCCCCAAGTCCACGCCGCGCTCAGCAAGCGGCGCCTGTCGTCGAAGCTGACCTTGCTGTTGGCTCGCGGCGGCCACCAACTGCCGGCGCAAACGGTCCCGACCCGGCTGGTCCATTGACCGGGGCGGCAACGCGGCATCCAGCGAATAGGCCAAGCCCATCAGTAGACGCAGGTCATCCGTCTGCGCCGCCGCCAGTTGCCGTGCGGCGGTGCGGTCGCCCTGCCGCAGAAGTTCGGCATGGGCGTTCAAGCTGGTCTCGGCGTCCGTTGCCCGTTGGCTGTTGCCCATCATGATGCTTGTCCCGTCGTTGTGGCCCCATCGGGGCCGGCATTCAGCTGCGCACGCAGCTCGCTCAAGGTACGGTGGTAGAGGCTCTTGATCGCGCCCTCCGTTCGCCCCAGAATGGCGGCGATCTCGGCGTTGCTCAATCCTTGACTGAATTTGTAGACCAGCAACGCCTGGCGATCCTCCTCCAGAAGTCGCATGGCGGACAGCAGCAGCTGTCGGTTGAACAGGGTATCGGCGTCGCTGTCGTCGGAAGTGCCCGCCTGTGCGGCGGGATCGTCAGCCAGATCCTCCCACGGGGTCTGCCTGTGGCGACCCTGGCGCCGATGCCAGTTGGCCACCAGATTGTGGGCGATGCGGTAGAGCCAGGCCGCAAAGGGGTGACCGCGGCTCTCATAGGTGGACAGGCTGACCAGAGCGCGATGAAACGTCTGGGCGGTCAGATCCTCGGCATCGCTGGTGTTGGCGATGCGGTAACGGATGTAGTTGTAGATCGCGTCGCCATAGCGATCGTAGAGCCGACCGAAAGCCTCAGCGTTCAACCTGGCTTCAGCCACAAGCACATCGTCATGAGGTTCTACTGTATGTAACACGGCCACCGCCAGATAGTTGCGCGTTGCGATGTCCAAAGTCGAAATGCACGAGCGCGGAACTGCCCGTGGGCCCATCATACCGCGTAGGAGCGCCGGCGCACAAGGCGCGAGGGATGTATTGGCGCTGTGCTAGACTGTCGCTGGCGGTTCGGCATTCTCGCTACGGCAATGCTCGGACCGGCACAGGCGGTTGGTCCAGGAGGCAAGAAGCGATGGCGACGAAGAGCACCAGCGTTGTCGTACCCATGGGGCGACGGATGACGGCCTGGTGGATGACCGGCCCAGCCATGCGGCCGGACAATCCCTTTGTGTGGCGTCCCCCCACCAATGTCTACGAGACGGTCGAGGGTCTCGTCATACAGATCGAGGTGGCCGGGCTGGCGGCGGATGACTTCCGGATCATCCTGCGCCCCAGGCGCCTCACCGTGTCCGGCGTCCGACGGCCGGTGCCGGGCTTGGGCCACAGCACTGCTTGCCTCCAGGTGGAGATCCCGGGCGGCAGCTTCCGCAGCGACGTCGAGCTTCCCTGGCCGGTGAACGTGGATGCCGTGCGCGCCGCCTACCGCCACGGCTTCATCTTCGTCGAGTTGTCCCGCGCCCAGGACGGCAGCCCGTGAGCGCGGAATGGATGCCGTCCCTGAGCAACGATGCAAATCCTGAGGACGAACCAGGGCGCTCGGTTCCTGTTCATATCCAACCTGGCGCGGAGGGTCATCCGGAGGAAGATGAGCCGGCGATACCCGATGAGCTTGCCGTCCTGCCCTTGCGCAACGCGGTTGCCTTCCCCCTGAGCTTCATGCCGTTGGGCGTCGCTCAGCCCCGTTCCCGGCGGCTGGTCGATGCCGCGACGGTGGGCGAACGGGTCATCGCCCTTTTGGCCTCGAAAGACCCCGAGAAGGACGAGCCAGGTCCGGATGACGTCTACCAGGTAGGGACGGCAGTCTATCTGCACCGCATGGTGCGCAGCTCGGAAGGAAACGTCGCCATCTTCGTGCAGGGCCTCAAGCGCATCCGCATCCTGTCCTGGACCGATACCGAGCCCTACCTCAAGGCTCGAGTGGAGGTGCTGCCGGATGAGCGACCGGAGCCCGGCGTCGAATTGGAGGCGCTGGAGAAGAGCGCGCGAGAGCTCTTCTCACGGATGGTCAATCTGGTGCCGTACCTGCCTGATGAGTTGCTCGGGGCGGCGGAGCATATCGAGGATCCACGGGCCTTGTCCTACTTCATCGCCTCCAACCTGCGCATCGACTCGCCGCTGGCTCAGGAGATCCTGGAAATGCCGGACGCCGCGGACCGTCTGCGGTCGCTGATCGGATTCCTGTCGCGCGAGCTTGAGGTGCTGGAGATCGGCCGGCGCATCCAACAGGAGGCGCGCGGCGAAATGGACAAGGTGCAGCGCGAGTACTACCTCCGCCAGCAGCTGAAGGCCATTCAGAAGGAGTTGGGCGAGCGCGATGAGAGCCAGGCCTACGCCACAGAGATCGAAGCCCGCCTGGAAGCGCTGCAGCTGCCCAAAGAGGCGCGGGAGGAAGCTTTCCGGGAACTGGGGCGGCTCAAGGCATTGCCGGAAGCTTCGGCTGAGTACGGCGTCATTCGCGGCTACCTGGATTGGATCGCCAGCTTGCCATGGAACACCTACAGCGATGACAACCTGGACATCGCCCATGCCCGCTCAGTGCTGGATGCCGACCACTTCGGATTGAAGGACGTGAAGTCTCGCATCTTGGAGTACCTCGCCGTCCAGAAGCTGCGCCGCGAGCGAGTGGAAGGTGAGGGCAGCGAGCTGTCCGGGGCCATTCTGGCCCTGTTCGGTCCTCCAGGCGTTGGCAAGACCAGCCTGGGCCGATCTGTGGCCCGCGCCTTGGGCCGCCAGTTCGTGCGCATGAGCCTGGGTGGGTTGCATGACGAGGCGGAGATACGCGGGCATCGCCGCACCTACATCGGGGCCATGCCCGGCCGCATCATCCAGGGCCTCAAGCGCGCCGGGACCCGCAATCCCGTGTTCATGCTGGACGAGATCGACAAACTGGGCTCGAGCTTCCGCGGTGATCCGGAGAGCGCGCTGCTAGAAGTGCTGGATCCGCATCAGAACCGCGAGTTCCGAGACCTCTACCTGGACATGCCCTTCAACTTGAGCGAGGTGCTCTTCATCTGCACCGGCAATGTGCTGGCCCAGGTGGCCGGTCCGCTGCGCGACCGGATGGAGGTGATCGAGTTGAGTGGCTATACCGAGACGGAGAAGGTCGCGATCGCCAAGGGCTATCTCGTCCCACGGCAACTGACCGAGAACGGATTGCGTCCCGGCGAACTGACCCTGGAAGATGCGGCGCTGAGCGAAATCATCCGTCGCTATACCCGGGAGGCCGGAGTGCGCGGCCTGGAGCGACAGATCGGCAAGGTAGCGCGCAAAGCCGCTGTGCTGGTGGCCGGTGGAGAGAAGGAGGCCATCACTGTTTCAGCCGACCAGGTGCCGACCCATCTCGGCCAGCCGCGCTTCTTCGACGAGGTGGCTGAGCGGACGGCGGTGCCCGGCGTGGCCACGGGGCTGGCCTACACCGCGGTGGGCGGAGACGTTCTCTTCGTGGAGGCCAGCGCCGCCGCGGGTGGCAGAGGCTTCCTGATGACGGGACAGCTGGGCGATGTCATGCGTGAAAGCGCGCAGGCCGCCCTCAGCTATGTGCGCTCGCGCGCCGAGGACCTGGGCATCGAGCCTGGCTGGTTCGCCGGCCATGACCTGCATCTGCATGTTCCGGCGGGCGCCACCCCCAAGGATGGCCCTTCAGCCGGCGTGACCATGGCCACCGCGCTATTGAGTCTGATCTCCGGCCGTTCGGTGCGCCCCGACGTCGGAATGACCGGCGAGATCACCCTGCGTGGGCGGGTACTGCCTATCGGCGGCGTCAAGGAGAAGGTGCTCGCGGCTCATCGCGCCGGACTGCGGACCATCATCCTACCCGCGCGCAATCTGGCCGACCTGGACGAGGTGCCCTTAGAAGTGCGGGAAGCGATGCACTTCGTCGGCGTGGAGCGGATCGACGAGGTCTGGGCGGAGGCCTTGGTGGGTGGCATCCCGCGGCCGGGCCTGGCCAGCGTGGAACTGCCGCAAGACCAGGCCGTGGAGTAGCTGGCCTGTGCCGCCTACCGGCGTTGCTACCGGTGGCGCCGGCTCGGCGTAAGCGACGGCAGGGCCCCATCGGACCGGGCGGCGTCGTCGCTCCGATTGCGCTGACGGGGCAGGTGCAGGAGGCACCGTCATGCAATATGTTCTCGGAACGCTGGTATTGGTCGTGGCTATCTACTTCCTCTTGGGGTCCATCACCGGCATCCGCCTGATCCCCAACAACCGGGTGGGCATCGTGGAGAAGCGCTTCAGCGGGCGCGGCTCCTTGAAGCAGGGTTTCATCGCCCAGGCCGGGGAGGCCGGTTTCCAACCGCAATTGCTGCGTGGCGGCCTGCACTTCCTGATGCCGGTGCAATACCGGGTGCACACCACATCGCTCGTGACCATTCCGCAGGGCAAGATGGGCTATGTCTTTGCCCGTGACGGCCAGCAGCTCCAGCCCGGCCAGGTGCTGGCCAGCAATGCCCAGGTGGTGGACTTCCAGGATGCCGGCGCCTTCTTGCGCGGCGGCGGGCAGCGCGGACCGCAGCGGCAGGTGCTGCGCGAGGGCACCTACGCCATCAACCTGGCTCAGTTCGTGGTCATCACCGAGGACGAGGTCTTCGCGATGCCGCTGTCCGCGGAAGATAAGGCCATGATCAACGAGATGGCCACGGTCATCGAGCAGCGCGACGGATTCAGGCCGGTGGTGATCAAGGATGCTGACGATTCAATGGGTGTCGTGACCGTTCACGACGGGCCTTCGCTGCCCCCCGGCGAGATCATTGCGCCCACCGTCGGTGAGGACCGGGAGCATTCGGACACATTCCACAACAGTTTTCAGGACGCCGACCGCTTTCTGGCCGCCGGCGGCATGCGCGGTCGCCAGCTGCAGGTGCTGGTGGAAGGCAGCTACTTCATCAATCGCCTCTTTGCCACGGTGGAGATGGTCCCCAAGACGGTGATCGAGGTGGGCTACGCTGGGGTGGTGGTGTCCTACACCGGCCAATCCGGCCAGGACATCTCCGGTGAGACCTACCGGCACGGCGAGCTGGTGTCACCCGGTTTCCGGGGCGTCTGGAGCGAGCCGCTCCTACCGGGGAAGTACGCCTTCAATACCTACGCCGGCAAGGTCGTGAGCGTGCCCACCACGAACATCATCCTGAAATGGAGCCGCTCAGAGTCCGGCGTGCACCGCTACGACGAGAACCTGGCCGAGGTGAGCCTGATCACCAAGGACGCTTTCGAGCCCAACCTGCCTCTATCGGTCGTCATCCACATCGACTACCGCGAGGCGCCACTGGTGATCCAGCGTTTTGGGGACATCAAGCGCCTGGTGGAGCAGACCCTGGACCCGATGGTCAGCGCCTACTTCAAGAACATCGGCCAGACGCGGACGCTCATCCAGCTCATCCAGGACCGTTCGGTCATCCAGATGCAGTCCTCGGAGGAGATGAAGAGCAAGTTCGCGCATTACAACCTGCACCTGGAAGAGGTGCTGATCGGCACGCCCACCTCTTCGCCGGGTGACAACAAGATCGAGGTCATCCTCACCCAGCTGCGCAACCGCCAGATCGCCGAGGAGCAGGTGGAGACCTACCAGCGGCAGGAGAAGGCAGCGGTTCAGGAACGGATGCTTCGCGAGGCCGAGTCCCGTGCTCGCCAACAGCAACTGCTGACGGAATCCGAACTCAACATCACCGTGTTGACCAATCAGGGCAAGGCGGACTACCAGCGCGCCTTGCAGCAGGCCGCGCAGATCCGTGCTCTCGCCGAGGCGGAGGCGGAGAAGTCCGCGCGCATCGGCATCGCCCAGGCCTTGGCCATCGAGGAACAGGTCAGGGCTTACGGCGGGCCGCAGTTCCAGGTGGCACGAGAAGTGATGTCGCGCTTCGCCGACGCCATCCAGCATTCGAAGGTCGATGTGGTGCCCAAGATCCTGATCGGCGCTTCTGCCGGTGCTGGAGCGCAGGGCGGCGGCACGGGCTCGGTGATCGAGGCCCTGCTCACCCTGCTGCTCTCGGAGCGGATGGGGGTGTCGTTGGGTGGCGATCTCCCGCGCAGCCCGGAGGTGGATGTCATGCGCGATCGGCTTCGCGCAGCCCTGGCGGCAGCGCCGGCTGCTCCGGACACGGAGAGATCCCAGATCTCTACCGTAGTCCCGCCGACTGCGCCGTCGTCTCCTGCGGATTCTTCAGACGACGCGAGTCCGCCCACGGTATGAGCGCTTATCGGTAGGAGAATGCAAGGGCGGGGTGGCCCGAGAGGGCGCCCCGCCGTAGCTCCCCGGCCGACCTCCCCAGGTCTGTCCGACCGACCGGAAGCGATCAATCCCGCAAGGTCTGGGCAATGAGCAGCAACTCAGCGTCAAGGTCTTTCTGCCGGCTTCCCACCTGCTCCAAGGTCAGTGCGCGAAGGCGTCCCTCGTGCGAGCCCAGGAGCACACCGTGTTCGCCATGCGCCAGGCAAGCCACTGCGGCGGCGCCGAGTCGCGTCCCCAGCATGCGGTCGGCGTAAGTCGGGGTGCCACCACGCTGCACATGGCCAAGGATGGTCAAGCGAACCCGAGGGGCATTGTCATCCAGTTGTGCTTCCGCAAAGGCCCTGGCGAGGCCCGCGGCGCCGCCACGCCAACCTTCGGCTACCACGCCCACCGCATACCCTTTGCGGTCGAAGGCATCACGCAATTCGACCATGAGGTCCAGCTCGTCGCTGTCTGTTTCTGGAATGGCGATGATCTCGGCCCCTCCGGCGATGCCGGCGTTCAGGGCTAGATAGCCGCAGTCCCGTCCCATCACCTCAACCAGGAAGATGCGCCCGTGGGAGCTGGCGGTGCTCCGGATGCGGTCGAGCGACTCCAGCACCACATTCAGGGCCGTGTCCACGCCGAGGCTGACGTCGACCCCCCAAAGGTCGTTGTCGATGGTCGATGCCAGACCGACCACCGGGAACCCCAAGCGGCTGAGAGCCAGCGAGCCCCGCTGACTTCCATTGCCACCCACCACCACGAGGCCGTCGATGTTCCGCTGCGCCAACTGCTGGAGCGCTGCTTCCTGACCGACCGCGCCGCTGAACTCTGGTGCTCGAGCCGAGCGCAACATCGTGCCGCCCAGCTGCATGATGCCGCCGACCGCGCGGCTGTCCAAGGGCTGGAAGTCACCTGCCATCAAGCCACGGAAGCCCTCGAGAACGCCAACAACGTCCCAGTTGCGCTGGCTGCCCGCGCGCACCACGGCCCGAATGGCCGCATTCATACCCGGGGCGTCGCCGCCGCTGGTCAGGATGGCGATGCGCATCGCTAACGCCTGCCGGGGGGCATGCGTCCCGGATCGACCACCCTGGTGGGCTCCTCGGTTGGCTTGATTTCGGGTGTCTCGGATACATCCCGCCCGGGTGTCGGCGTCCTGGTAGACTCGCGCTGTTCGGTGGGCTTGAACGTCGGACTCGCGGGTGGACTCGTGGGAGGCAGGTCGGTTTTGGACGGCACGATGACGGGTGTGTCAGTCGGGACGGCCGTCTGGGTTACCGGTGGCGGCGTTTCCGAGTGACGAACAGTTGCTGTGGCTCTGGCTGTTGGGTCTTCCTGGTCCGGAGCGGCGGGTTGAGGCGGGAGCATGGTCGAGGTAGGCGTCATCGTGGCGCTGCGTGTCACGGCCCGATGCTGCGGTAACGCTGTGCCGAGCGTCGAGCGGGCCGAGGCCGCCGCGCCAGCTGTGGCGCTGGGCGTGTGGGTCGCGCTGGCGGAAACGCTGGCGATCGCCGTCGCGGCAGGTCGAATGGCAGTTGCGCCGACTGTCGGCATCGAAGGAGCCACAGAGGTTCCGGACTCTTCCCTGACCGCCAGCCAAACCAAGATGGCGAGCGCGGCCAACGCCGCAAGGACCACGGCCGCGCGGGTCCGGCCGGGCGGCGCGACGGCAGGCTTAGGTGCCGGACCTGGAGATTCCGCCGATGGCTCGGGTCGCCTGGGTCCGCCGGGTTCCAGAGCCAGGCGAGCCGCCAGCCGTTCGGCCAAGCCGAGTGGCGCGGGCAAAGCCTGCAGCCGTCTGACATGCCCGGCGGTAGCCAAGAGGTCGGCAAGCTCGCCCTGAACGGGCGATGCAGGAGCGCCCCCCCCTGAATCGGAGGCCAGCGCCACTTCCAGAGCCCGAGCGAAGTCCCGGTCGGAGGCGTCGCTCATCGGTGCGCCGTTCCGCGCTGCTCGTTTGCCGAAAGCTGCCGTCTGAGGGCAGCCAGACCATGATGTTGCAGGTTGTGCACGGCGTTCTCCGAACGGTCCAGAATCCCTCCCGTCTCGGCGGCGCTGAGGCCGACAATGAACCGAAGGGTGACCACCTGCCGCTGAAGGGCGGTCAGGCTTTCCATGGCTGTCATCACTTCCTGGCTGAGAAGAAGCTGCTCCGCAGTAGCCCGCGGGTCCCCTTCAAGCGAAACCGCCGTATCCACAGGTTCACGGTCGACTGGAGGCGCTGGGCGCCGTGCCTGATCGCGCCAGTGATTTCGCACGCGATTCTGCGCGATACGCAACAACCAGACCCGGAAGCGGTCCGGATCGCGCAACTCGCCGAGTGATCGGTGGGCTTGCAGAAACACCTCTTGGCAGATGTCCTCGGCCAGCTCTCGCTGCCGAACCTGGAACAGGACGGCTCGATAGACCAGCGCAAGGTGTCCGCGGTAGAGCTGCGCAAAGGCGGCGTGGTCTCCGCGGCCGGCGGCCTCGACGACCGCAGCGTCCGTGGACTCAGTCATGAGTCGACCAATCCGCCACTACGTATCCCGTGTTCCATACAACCGACACCGGAAGCATCCATGTCCATAGACTCTGGCAAGAGGTTGACGTCGGCACACTCGACCCACCGCCGGTCGTAGCGGCCGCAGGCTTGGATCAGATCCAGGAAGAACCTGGCAGGCATGGCGAAGAGCCCCTTATGCTGGCGCCGCTCCGGCCGACCCGGTCAATCGGCCGGCCGGTCGGCAACGACCTGCATTGTGCGCTGACCGAATCTCACTTGTCAAACCGATGGCCACGACGCCACAACCCCTTCGGCCGAAGCTGAATGCCGGACGACGAGCCTGGCGAAGGGGAATCCGCGCACCCGTCGCGAGTCGCCCTACGACGCAAGTACGTCGGAGGTAGACAGTTGCAGCCGTCGCTCCACGAGCTTGCGCAGACGGAGTTCGACCGCTCCGTTGACCGTCCCCGCCGGGTACTGTCCGTCAGCCTGTCGTTCGCCCGCAGGGTGTCCGGTCAGCAAGGCCATCGCCTCGTCTACCGTGGCGATTGGGAACAAGTAGAAGCGTCTTGCCTGAATGGCCTCCAAGACGTCGTCGCTCAACATCAGCTGCTGGACGTTGGCGAGGGGCAGAAGGACCCCCTGAGTCCCGGTCAGTCCGTTCTGCCGGCAGACCCTGAAGAAGCCTTCTACCTTCTCGTTGATACCGCCGATTGGCTGGACCCTCCCCATTTGGTCCAGGGCCCCGGTGACAGCCAGGTCTTGCCGCAAGGGCATCTCGGTCAAGGCCGACAGCAGAGCCGCCAATTCGGCGGTAGAAGCGCTATCTCCATCGACAAGCGCATAGGACTGCTCGAAGGTAATGCTCGCCGCGATGCTGAAGGGTTCGCCCGAGAGGTAGCGTCCGCGCAGGAACCCCTCCAAGATACGGACACCCTTGCTGTGAAAGGCGCCGCTGAGGGCCACCTCGCCCTCGATGTCCGAGACCAGACCAGTGCCCAGGCCAACCACCGCGGTGATCCTGGAGGGCATCCCGAAACTGAACTCCCCCCGAGTCAGAACAGTCAGCCCATTCACCTGACCAACCGCCATCCCCTCCGTGAAACAGGTCAAAAGGCCGTAGTCGACGGCTTCCAGCATGCGCTGCCGCGAAAGGTCGGAACGGGACTCTCGCTGGTGCAAGGCCTGGTTGACATCGCCTGCGGCGATCGTTGCACGACCGGACTTTCCCGCCCAATAATCCGCCTCGTGCATCACGTTCGTCAGATCGAGGAAGTGGTTCGAGAGCCGCGCTCCGTTGTCAGCATCGCGGGCGCTGTACTCGATCAACCGCGCCACGGCGGGCGCGTCCAAGTGCCGAATGTTCTCGTTGCGGCAGGTGTTGGCGACGAAGCGTGCCAGAAGCAACTCGGATTCCGGCGTTCGGTCCATGCTCGCCGCGAATTCAGCACTGACCTTGAACAGCTCGGCCAGGTCGTTGTCGGCCTGATGGAGAGCAAAGTACAGACTGGTGGAGCCGGTCAGAATGACCTTGCAGCCCAGGGTCATGGGCTGGGGATCCAGGCTGATCGCCGTGATGGGATTCTGGTCCGAGTTCGGAGGCTCGATTCGCACCTCCTGATGCCGCAGAGCCCGCTTCAGAGCGTCCCAGGCGTAGGGCTGGGCTAGCAGGTCTTCAGCCTCCAGGACGAGGTAGCCGCCGTTGGCGCGGTGCAAGGCCCCGGGCTTGATGAGCGTGTGGTCGGTCATGGCTGAACCGCCCCGTTGCTCATACTCGATCCGTCCAACCAGGTTGGCCAGGGTGGGCAAGCGCTCGAAATGCACTGGCGCCCCGGTGGTCCCGGCATGATCCACGAGCACGTTCGCGGCCCAGCGCCGCAGCCGAATGTCCGACCTGCGACGCACGCGAGCCCGCGCGGCCGAATCAAGGCCGGCGACCGACGAGCCTTCGCTTTCATCGCCATCGCCGTTCGGAGGCCGGAGCAGCTCCAAGTGGTCCAGAATGTCGTCTCTGACCTTGCTGAGGTAAGTCATGACGTCCGGCAACTCTGCGAAGTCATCGTCGAGTTCGGCAATCCGGTGGTTCACCTCTTTGGCCGCGATATCCCGATCCAGGGTCGCATTCGCGTCGGCCGCCTCACGCTCCAGCAGGCGCTGCGACCGGGTGGCGGTCTCCAGCACCGCCTCGGCGCGCTGCAAGGCGTCTCGCAACCGCACACGATCAGGCTCAGGCAAGGCGGCGAAGGCCTCCCGCGTCATCGGCCCGTCAACCGAGAGTGGCGCAACGGTCAGCCCTTCCGGTGTCTGCAGGAGCCCGATGCCGTCTGTGGCGACAGTGGTTCGCACCGTTTCGAAGAGGTCTTGACTGCGACTCTCGAATGTATGAATCAGGTCTTGACGGCGGTTGGCGGCCGCATCGGTCTCGAAGGCCGCGGGTAGGGCGATGAGCAGCTCTTCAACCACGCGATTGAGTTCGGCGCTCAGCTCCGCGCCCCTCCCCGCCGGTAGGCGGAGGAATCGCGGACGATAGGGTTCCTCGAAATTGAAGATGTAACACAGATCATCCGCGGCGGGTCGCAATGAGGCCACCTGGTTGAGGAAGAGCCGCAAGGTGGTGGACTTGCCAGAACCGCCCGGACCGTGGGCGAAGATGTGGTAGCCGCGACGATCGATCTCCACCCCGAAGCGAACCGCCTCCACTGCCCTGGGCTGACCGATGATTTCCACCAACTGCTCGAGTTCCGCTGTGCTTGCGAACCCGAGGGTCTCAGGGTTGCAGCGGCGGATGCCGCTGTCCGGCGGCAACGGTCGAGGCACGGTCATCGCTGGCTCCGATGGGTAGGTGGTGAATCCCCATTATAGCCAACGCGCTCCGGCACCTGGGCGACCGACTACCTACCAGCCGCTAGCCGCCGTTCAGCGTTCTGCACCAGACGCTGACCGCCGGCCGACCACCAGCGACTGAAGGTGCTCGACTCATCGGAGCGTCGATCACGCCACATCCCTCCCACCCAGTCCACGTAATGAGCCGTTTCGGCGGGCAGAGACCGCTTTCCGGCGAGCATCGCGAGGACGGTTCCGGGTCCGCCGTTGTAGGCCGCCGCGGCCAGTTCGACCGACCTCTGCCAATCTGGGTCCGCGCTTTGGCCGAAGCGGCCCAGTTGTTGCGCGATGTATGCGGTGCCTAACTCGACATTGGTCAATGGGTCGGTCAGCCGGCTGAGGTTGAAGGCGCTCATTCCCAGCTGCTGGGCGACTTCCGTCGCCGTAGCAGGCATCAGTTGCATCAGCCCGGTGGCACCCGCTGAGCTGCGTGCCTCTGGGTCGCCACCGGACTCCACCAGGATGATGATGGCCACAAGTTCAGGATCCACTTTGTGCCTGGCTGCAATCCGGGCGACATCTGGCCACCAGCGCTGAACGGACTGCGGCAGCCATGCGATATCTGGCGACGAGGAACGGCTGGAGGACGTCAGGGCGAGGCTGTCAACAGAGGACTCGCTCGTCGCTACGATCGTCTCGCCACCGCTGTACGAGGCTGCGGACTGAGGCTGTGACCAACGCTCCGGACGAAGGTCTGCACTATCCAGAAGGGCTGGCTCGCCGGCAGTGAGCCGTATGGCATCGGCGGTAACGAAACCGTAGCGGTAGCCGTCGGAATCGACGATCCGAACCCAGTTGAGGGCATGCAGGCCGAGCCCGGAAGCCACGCGCAACTGTCCGCCTATCTCGACCGACGCGCCCGACGGGATCTCCTGACTGGCCACCACCGCCCCCGGAGCGTCGTAAAGGGGGACGGCGCGTTCGGTCGAACCCAGGGCTTGCACGCTGAAAGGCATGGGGGGCGCTAGAGGAGGAGCGCTGGCTACTGCTTCTACAGCGTCGGTGGTTGTAGCGGCCAGGTTCTGCGGCAGGGCGGCCGCACCGAGCATCACGAGACCCAGAACCAGGAGCCCCACTGAGGTGACGGATCCACCGCGGACCGAGCGGGGCAAGGATGCTGGTGAGCGGTAGTTGCTGTGGCCGGAGCCATGGGGGGCGTAACTGCTGACATGGGCGGTCATGGTCGGACTCCTGACTCATTGATTCCGTTGCCCTTGGAACAGGCTACGGATGCGGCCGCGCCCTCGTGAAGCCGTGGTGGCGAAGTCGCTTAGAACAGATGTTCACATTCTATAAGAACAACTGTTCGGAGTCAAGTCCGTTGACGACAGTACATACCCGAACGAGACGGCACCCGATACCAGGCGCAGTGAAGGCAAAAAAAGGACCCCGCCCAGGCGTCAACAGGGCGGGGTCCTCGGAAGCCTGCGTCGCCGCAGGCCCGATCAGGCGGTCTTCTCAGCCCAGCTGTCGCAGTAGCCTCCGGGGTTGATGGACCCTGGGACTACCAGGCACTTGCCGCAGCTTGCGGTGGCATTGGCAGCATCCGGCTGGAACTGCTGGCAGTTCGTGCAGTTCTTGCCTTCAGTGACCGACGCGTCGACGTAGTTCAGCGTCGTCCGCGTGGTCTTCTCATCCTCAGTCAGTGCCGAAACGTCCGTGCAGGCAAGGGCGGTGGCATCGTCAGTATCCGTACCGGCGCCCTCGGTCCCGCAGGCTGCCAGAGCACCGGCTCCGACGACGACCGTGCCGACGACGGCCAGGCGCTGAATGAAATTACGGCGGGTCAAGGTGTCGCTCATCGCGTGCTCTCCTCATGGTTGGCCGCGCCAGGTGCAGTCCCCGCGCAGGTTATGAAGGCCGTCGGGGAATCCGATCCGGCTACACCCTCCATTATCGAATCCAGACGAGCCCATGTCAAGCGGGCTGCGATGCGAATTACGTTCGTGGTCGGTCGGAGTGCAACCTGATTGCACCTGGTTTGACGGAGAACGGGATGGCGTGGGACGCCGGACCGCTAAACTGGTGCATGGCATCCCGTTGTCCCATCGCCACAGCGCATCCCCGATCCGCGTCTGCCGACAGCCGCAGTGCGGTTCTCCTCGCCCGATCCGTGCATGCATGACCGGATCTACTGGAAGGGAACAGGCCTGGCTGCGCGTCATGGCATCAGTGGTGGGCCCTCTAGGAACCCAGCGACTGCCGCAGGTCCTCGCCGGCTTGGGCCGGACGGTTGCCGATTTCCGCTACTCGGAGGCGGAGTTGCTCGCGCTCACCGGGAGGTTGTCCGGTGTCTGTGTCGCGATCGGGATCGCGGCCTGGAGCGGGCGATCGAAGGGGACCTTGCGCGACATAGGGCATCGCTGCCGCGACCTCATGATGGTTGGTCTGGTTCGGCTCGGACTTTCCGCGCTCGTCGTTGGCCTGCCGTCGCTGTGGGTCCCTCGCCCTGAGTCTGCTTCTCTTGCGGTCCTTTCCTCACTGACGCTCGCCTTCCTGTCGCTGCGCCTCAGTCCCGCTACCGCTTTGGCGATGCGTGGCGTCGGTGCGGCGGATGCCATCGCCTGCGGATGGCGATGCTCGGGGCGGCGGCCGCTCGCAGCGGCCCGCCTGGCGTTGCTGGAATGGGCACCGGCCGCATGGGTCGCCGGCAGCGGCTGGAACGTCGCGGGCGTACGGTTGAGCCTGTTGGGACAGCCCTGGGCGGCGTGGGATCCGGGTCCGTCATGGACTCCCGCACCGACACTTGCCTGCCTGGCGGCTGGGGTGGCCTTCTGGCTTTGGATGGCGGAAGCGGATCGCTGGGATGCTGCAGCTGCAGCAGATGACCGCGGTTGCGAGTTGGCGCGGGCTCGGACCGTCTCGATCGGCTCGTCCGAAGGAGGTGAGGCAACTTGGAGAAGTTGAACTGCATGCGTGTTCTCGAGCGGGCGCGGATTCCATTCGCCATGCACCACTTCGCTGCTGAGCACCTCTCCGCTATCGAAGTAGCCGCACAGGTCGGCGTGGATCCGGCGAGGGTATACAAGACCCTGGTCGCCATTCCGGCTGGCAGCAAGCCCGTCCTGGCCATGTTGGCCGCCCCGTCCAGCCTGGATCTCAAGTCGCTCGCCCGGGTGCTTGGGGTGAAGCAGGTGACCATGGCCACTCAGTCCCAGGCGGAGTCCTTGACGGGGCTGCGGGTCGGAGGCATCGGAGCGCTGGCGCTCCTGAGCAAGGGATGGCGAACGGTCTTGGACCGCTCGGCTCTGACGGTGCCCCAAGGCAGCATCCTGGTGAGCGCTGGTCGACGGGGCATCAACCTGGAGATCTCAGTCGCAGACCTCATCGGGCTGTTGTCGCCGATCGTGGCCGACGTGTCCCTACGGCAAGAGTCGGGTGAGTCGAAGGCCAGGTGATGGGCCGCCCGGAACCGGGTGCGGCATAACAACTGCCGACAATGTCCCGTCATATAGGCGATGGTTTCCCTCGCTGATTCGATCGGCGCTTGCCCGAACGAGTGAGTCGCCTCAGCCCAGGACTTCTTTGTGCGGATAGCCCAGACGCCCCCAGCCGCATTCATCGCCAAGTCGCGACCGATCCGGATGCTTCGCGATCTGGCTCTCGCAGCCGCAGCGCTCGTCACCTTGGTCGGTGGCTTGGCGCGGGGCGATGACAGCAGCACTGCGTCCTCCCCCGGACCCTTGGCCGGAGGAAGCTGGCACAGTTTCGCCAACGGGGACCGCGTGGCTCAAGTGCTTCCCGATGGCGATCGGCTGTGGGTGGCCAGTCTGGGCGGCGGCGTCTTGCGCTGGACTCCCGGCGACGGTGGCTACCGGCAGTATCTGGCGCCGCAAGACGGGCTGCCGTCGAACCATGTCAATGCCCTGCTGCGAGACATTGATGGCACAGTCTGGGCCGCGACGGACGGAGGGCTTTCCTGGTTGCCGCCCGGTGCTGACCGCTGGTCTGCGCTGACCCCGCGCCTGTCTGTCGACCTGCCATCGGCGCGTGTTACGGCATTGGCGCTCGATGGTCAGGGCGGTATCTGGGTGGGTTTTGCACAACGTTGGGATCCCGAGCGGCCCAATCCGAGAACAGGCGAAGCAGGCGCCTTTTCGTTGGGCGGATTGGCCCGATACCATCCATCGGAAGGGTTGTTCACCGATATCACCCACGTGACCAGGGACGGGAGCCCGGCTCGCGAGGTGTACACCACACTTCCCTCTGAAAATGTCACGGCCTTGGCGACGCTTCCGGACGGCACCCTCTGGGTTGGAACCCGTCCGTACCACGTTTGGCAGGACCGCGATTGCGGCGGCGAAGCCTGTCCCGGCGATCAAGGTTCGTGGATTCAAACGGGAGGCGGACTGGCTGCCCGCAAGGGCGCTGATTGGGGGGTCTGGGCCAGCACGGAGGACAGCGCGGCCTGCTTCCCTGCACATGTGACCGGACTGGCCGCAGACCTTGCCGGTCGCATGTGGGTCGGCACCATCGGCCATGGTGCCCTGGTCATGCGTCATGGCCTGCAGGTCAAGGGTTGCCAGGGGGGACAGGCATACTACCTGCGGCCACGGCAGCAGGGACAGCCAGGAGGTTTGCGCGGCAACACCGTCTGGTCCATCGCCGCCGGAGCGGACGGTCGCATCTGGATGGGGCAGGGCGACGGTACTGGGGGAGGCCTGGGCATCGCCATCCTCAACCACCGGGGCACTTTCGACGACTCTTCGGCCTGCAGGGACTGTCCAACGGCCAATGTGGACGACGAATGGACTGTGTTGGACGTTGATGGGCGGGCCGGCGATACCAGCCTCCTGGTGTCGGCCCTGGCGGTGGATCCGTCAGGTGCTTGGATGGGCAGTCGCGACGACAAGTTGGGGGACGGCGACGGTCTGCGTCGCTACACGCTGCAGGGCGAATCCTGGCGAATGCTGCGCCATGCCGACAGCGGTCTGCCCTCCAACCGCATCGCTGACATGGCCTTCCAGCCGCAGCGCGGCGAATGGTGGGTTGCCACGGCTCGCCGTGGCGTCGCGATGTTCGACGGTCGCAGCTGGCGTCGTTGGCCTCGGGTGGGCGCGGCAACGCCCATGGGGGTCGTCACCGGTGCAGTTCGCCGCGGACAGGGTCTGCTTCCGGTGGCGGTGGCAGACCGAGCCGATTTCGATGCGGCTTTTCCCAGCCTCCCAGGCCTGATCCAGATCGGCGATGATGAGACCATCTACCAGGTGAAGGGCTTCAAGCCAGCCAGCGCGGGCCTGGGACCCTGGATGGAGATCAGTCCTGGCCTGGTGGCCCAGGCAGATGCCGGCAGCCCTATCCGGCGACTGGAACGAGGACCGTCCAGCGATGCCGCGGCGCAGATCGCCGTCGATCCGCAAGGGGGGGTCTGGCTGGGTGGGCGAGAGACCATCTGGCAGTCTCGCGGCTGTCCGTCCGACCGTCAGGCGCAGGCTGCCTGCTGGATGGACGGGGGACTGTCCCATTGGGACGGCCGACTCTGGAAGGTTTACAACCGTGACAACAGCCCTATTCCGGATCAAGAGGTAGGGGCTGTCGCCGCCGGGTTGGACGGCCGGATATGGATCGGCACCGGCGACGGCAAGTCGGAGGGCGCCGGGCTGGCCGTCCTGGACCCGAATGCCGGAAGTTGGACCGTCTACAACCGCGCCCGCCTACCGGTGGGCCAGACCTTGGGCAGCAATGGCACCAATCGCCTGGCGGTGGACCCACAGACCGGCGCCATCTGGGCGGCCCACCACTCGGTGGTCGAGGTCAGCCAGGATGTCAGCGGCCAGCTGCAGCGCAATACCCTGGGCGGGGGCGTGTCGCGTTGGGACGGAGCACGATGGTCGGCCTGGACCCGTAATGGTGGCGCTCGCCTGGTGGCTTACGCGGCCACCCGCGACAAGGGCCAACCCACGACGGGCGGGGAGCTGAACGCCCTTCACGTAGATCGAACCGGGGGCCGTGTGTGGGCGGGCGGCTGGAATGCCGAAGCGAGCTTTCACTGGTTGCAGGGCTATGGACTGGACGCCGCGTTGAACTGGTGCCCCTTGGACAGTTGCAGCAACGACAGCTGGCAGAGCCTGATCTTTCCGGATGACGGCCGGGTCTCGGCCATCGCACAGGACGACAAGGGCCATATCTGGGTGGGGACCAATCGCGCCGGAGCGGGAATCGTGCCGCCGACGGGCGGCGTGAAGGTCTTCGACGGTACGGACTGGACCACCTACACGCAGGCCAATAGTGGCTTGGTGGACATCGAGATCTCGGCCATCGCGTCGGCCGGGAAGGACACCTGGATAGGCAGCCTCCAGTCCGGGATCAGTGCTTTTCAGGCCTATCTTCCCCCGACGCCCACCGCCACCGCCACGCGCACGCGAAAGCCGAGCGAGCCATCGCCGACGCCCCAGCCGACAGCGACGGCCACGCCCACAGCGACTGCCACGTTCACCGTCACGCCCAGCCCTACAACCTATGGTCGCTGTCAGAATGGCGCCGGCAATTGTCGCGTCCTCATGCCCGCGGTGGCGAGCGAGGGCTTGTGCCGGGATTGCGTAGTTCCGACAGCAACCACCGTGGCGCAGGCCACCGCAACCCGCCCGGTTGAAGCGACGCCTTCCGCGACGGAGTCCGTCTTCGCTACGGCAACCGTTCGCGCCACGCCTTCGCTACCAGCTTCCCCGTCGCCGACCTTGGCCCCCGCGACGGCGACTACTGCCCCGCGACCATCCTCCACGGCCACGCCGACGGCCAGTCCGAGCAGCCCCCCGCCACCGACGCAGACCACGATTCCTACCGCCCCCGCGACGGCTACCGCTGCCCTGGCTCCCTTGGGCAGCTGGTTGCCGTACAGTGCTCCCGGCGCGCACCTGCCCAACGACACCCTCTATGCCGTTCACGGGACCGCGGCCGATAATGTGTGGATGGTAGGCGCTGGTGGCAAAGCCTGGTTCTGGGACGGCAAGGAGCTTCTGGAGGAGAACCTTGGCAGCACGGAAAACCTGCGCACGGTGCAGATGCTGTCGCGCGACCGAGGCTTTCTTGCCGGAGACAACGGCTTGGTGATGGAGATGCGCAGCGGTCGCTGGGTGACTTCAAACACCGGCGGGATTCCCGACAATTGGAGCGGACTGGCGGCCGTCGAGGACGGGGGCAATCGGCGCGGCTGGGTGGTTGGCAACCTGCGCGGCAACCGGCTCTACTACAACGGTCAGTCCTGGATCGCTCCTAGCCCGGATGATCGCAACACGGGCCGTGACTTCACTGCCGTGGGCATGGTGGGTCTGACTAGCGGCTACGCCATTCAGGGCTCTGGTAGTGGCCGACTGTATATATGGGACGGTGGCCGCTGGAACCCGGGCCCCACCGTGGGACCCATGCGGGCCATGCACATCGCGTCCCCACAGTTGGGTGTGATGGGTGGTGACAACGGCAACGTACAGCTGTTCGATGGTTTGGGATGGACGCCGATGGCCCAGAAACCGGTGACCTTGGGCGCCACGATCAACGCCATCCGCATCGTCTCACTCGAGCGTATCTTTGCTGCCACCAGTCTCGGCGGCTTCTTCGCTTGGGACGGCAACCGCTGGACCACCTTGCGCGGCCCGGTGCAGCCCCGCCAGGTCAATGGCCTTTGGATGAGCGACGATGGCCGTGATGGCTGGGCGGTGGGCGCGGATGGGCTGGTGCTGCGCTATAAGCTGCCCTGACAGCGGGAGACAGCACCTCGTGGTGCGATAAGCGATACCGACAGGGTCTTGTCTCGCCTGGACTCCGTCGATCGGTGCGGCTCAGCGCCTGGAACTGCATTGCTGAACCGGGCCGACCGAGGCAATCGTTGTTGCCTCGACGTACTTCCGAACCTCCGAACTCAGTCGACGTGCTGTTCCAATCGGGGGCAGTACAGGCGGTATCTCGGCGTCGGCGTGGTTCGGGTAGCCGTCTCGATCGGGGTGCGCGAACCGGTCGGGGTGCGTGTCGGGGTCGCCGGGGTCCCGCGTGTGGGCGTGGCCTCCGGCGTGCGGCGCGGGTCGACCGTCGGTGTGCGGGTGGCGCTGGGCGACCGCGTCGGAACGGGCGAGCGCGTGGCGCTGGCGGTCATCGATGCCGTAACGGTGACGCTGGGACTGGGTGATGGAAGCAACGGTCGCCACCGGGCGTAGAACACATCCGTGAAGTCGCTGCCCGGGACCCGGGCCAGCCAAACCGCATGGACGTCGCCAGAGGCTCGGTCATAGACGATGTCCGGCTGACTGGCTTCGCCTTCCCAGATGTTGCCCTGATGCGGAGGGAGCTCCTGACGGTATCGAAGCCCGCGGCCTGCACCCGGCGTACCGCCATCCTCTTGGCGCCAGGCGAGTAGCAGACCCAGCTGGCGATCCATGTCGATGCTGGGATCGGCAGCCGGCCGGCCCGTCTCACTCTCGCTGAAGGCCTCCTGCCAGGGGGAGCAGCTCCGAACGATATCCTGGCGCCGGTCCGGCGGTGGCAACGGCACCACCTCCTGCCATGCCAGGCAGATCGTGCTTCGGTCTGAGGCGGCGATGTCGGGTAGGCGCGGGAGACCCTGGGCATAGTACGGCCCGAGATCCCCGTTGACCTGGGGGGTGGGCGCGGCGGCGGCCATCCATAGATGCGTGATCCAGGAATCCTGGGCGCTCTCGTCCATCCAGGCTACGTGTAGGTCTGCGCTGCCGACCTGGTCAACGGCGGCCGCGATTCGTGGCGACTGGGCGTTGTTGATGATGCCATCGAAGGTGCTGCCCCTGGGAGCCGGGGTTCCGGACGGGAAACGTGACTGCCAGGCTGTACGCCGGCTGCCCGTGCTCGTGTCCACCCACACCAGCCACAGCCGGCCTTCGGCCTGGACGACATCCGGCTGCACGCCGCCATCGCCACCAGGGACAGGCTTGCCCGCGAGCGGCCAACGATGTTGGCTGGGGTCATAGGCCTTGACGTAGATCCCCATCTTGAGACTGCCATCCGGCTCGGAATAGCCGCCCACGTAGGCGACGGCCACTTCGTCCTTGTCGAAGCTGGTGATGGCCGGCTGGCGTCCCGAATACTCCAGCACCGCCGGCGCGGACCAAGCACCGGCAGGGACCTTGCGGCGGGTGATCAGGTCGCTTCCCAAGCTCGAGTCGGCGTCCTCCTGCCACACCACGTGCACCGAGCCGCCTTCGGTCACCACCAGCCGCGGACCTTCGGCACCGGCGCCGGGCGAATTGCTGAGGTTCAACGGCGCGTCGCCGAAGGCCAGCCCCAGATCCCCGGCTTCGCGCGGTGGGAGAACGTTGCGATGGGTTCCCAGCACGGCGAGGCAGCCGGCCACCAGCATCACGAAGACGCGCAGCAGCGGCCGCGCGTCCCGATTCGGCTGAGGGAGACCAGTCAGACTCAAGGGTGTCGGTGCTCTCAGTGGGGGCTGACGGCCTGGATGAACCCTGGCGATGGATGGATGTTGAAAGGAACAACGAACGGCAAGGGCGTCAAGGCCACAGTACGCGAATGCCCAGAACCGTTCGGTCGCCTTGGGCTTCTCTCACCACGGCCTGCACCCGGTTGCCGAGCAGTGCCGGTGCTTCGCGCGTGTCGATCACCGCCAGGTTGGGCACATGCACCACCTCTTGAACCCGCTGTCCTTCGACCTCGCGCTCGATGGTCCAGTCGCCCTGCAATCCGCTGGCGGGCAGGCCGACCAAGGTGCCGTCCAAGCGCTCCGTGATGGCCGGCGCTGCCAGCAGCTGGATGTCCGTGGCCAGCACATTGTCGCCCATGCGCTCGCCGCGCACTTCTACCGAGCGACCCAGCAATTGCGTCAGCGAGCCGAGCCTGGTCGCCAGCTCGGTTCCGGCGAAGACCGCGTAGGGCGTTACCGTCCAACCCATCACGACGTTGGGGAAAGGCGCGTTGGGACCGGTCGGCGCGCCACCCTGGATCACGCCGCGAAAGGTGATGGGCTCAGAACGAAGGACGGCCGGCGTCACGAGATCCACCCGCGAGGCCACAAATCGGTTCTGTCGATCGATGATGCCTTCGACGAGCACTGTGGCGCCGAGCAGGAGGTCTGCCATGCGATCTACCTGGGAGAATCCGTCTACCAACAGCACCCGGTGATCGTCCACCATGAGCCATTCGGGCAAGTCCCCGGGCTGCAGTCCCGGCTCAATGGCATTGACCTCGCCAACCAGCTTGCGCTCCGGACGCCCGCTGCGCAGCGTGACCTGCGTCGCCCACCACAGGCCGGCGGCGTCGGCCTCGAGTTCAGCTTCCACCCGATCACCGATTCGCGGGACGAAGCTGGGTGGCAGCAGTACCGTGTCGGTGCTGACCTCCACCGACCAGAGCGCCCCCTGGGGGTCGCGCAGCTGCCAGCCGCCCGTGTAGAGCGTGGCCGCATCCGGCAGCTTGATCACGGTGGCATCGATGACCGCCCGACGCGGTCCAGGGAGGCTGCCATCCCTTGGATAGGCCGTGCGGCAACCCTCGGCGAAAGCCAGCGAGACCTTGAGTGCGTCCTTGAGCAGGCCAGGGTCACGCAGCTGAGTGAAGCGTAAGCTCAAACGCACCGAGTCGGAGCGGGCCGGGACGGAGACCGGCGGCAGCTTCAGATCGGCCATTCGGACCGCCACCGGCGGGGCGAGGTTGGGCTCGAGCCCGAGATCCAACTCATCCACCCCGTTGCGCACGATGCTCGCCCCCAGTAGCCTGGTGAGCTGCCAGCCGTCCACCTTGGGCCAGTCGACCTGGATGTCACCAAGGGTCAAGGGATCCTGCCCGCGATTCTGAATCGTCAGGTCGGCCCGGCTGTCGTCGACAACCTTGATCTCGGTGCCGAGTTGGCAATCCGGCTCCTGCGCGGGGGAAGACACGCGGATCTCCGAGCAAGGGGCGTTCGTGCCGTCCACGAAGCTCAGCAGCGCTGTATAACCCAACCGGGCCGCGGGCTTTTCGAATTGCAGGCGCAGATGGGCATTGCGGTTGCGCTCCAAGGGCGGCAGATCGGTGGGTACCGTAAGCAACCGCGCGGCGTTGGGATCATGCGGGAGCGCTTCGAGCAGGATGGGATCGTCATCCAGCCATACCCCGGTCAGCGCGCCATTGTGAACCGGCCAGCGTAAAGCGATCTGCCTCAATCGAGCGCTGGCGCCGTCGTTGCTGAGGACCGAGACCATGTCAGTGGTGTCCGATGGGGTTCCGGCATCAGGCACGAGGTCTGTGCCCGAGACATGGCAACCGAGCTGCTCATCCGGGCGGACGGTGCTGAGCACCGCGCCACAGCCATCGCTGAAACGCGCCAACACGGCCAGATCACCCAGGCCCAGGCTGTTGCCGGGGTCATCGGAAGGCCGCCGCGTCGCCGCGCCATCGGCGATGCCCGGGCCTTCGGCCGCCGCAAAGACGAGCGCGAGATCCGTGAAATGGCCGGGAAGCACGGGATAGGGAGGATCCAGGATGACGGTGAAGGGAGAATCCTTCGCCTTTGCCGTTCGAAGCAGCTTGCCCCCGATCCAGACCTCCGCCAATGCGCCGGCGTTGCGCTGATCCCATTGGAAGCCCAGGCTACGCAAGGTGGTCGTCAGGCCGCCCGCGTTGCCCAGCTGCAATGCCACGGTGCGCTGGTCGAGCTTGAGTCGCTGGAGGCTCACGGCGCAGCCGTTGTCCTGCGGCAAGTCCGACCAGTTGCTGCGACAACCTTCATCGGTGCCGATGCTGACGCGGTATCCATCGGCCGCCACGGGTCGCTGAAAGCTCAAGGTGATGACCAGGGAACCGCGCGGGGGCAGGCCTCCCGCCGGCAGCAATCCGCGCGAGATGGCACCCAGCGGCAACAACAAGGGGGGCCGGCCAAGCTCCAAGCCCGGCGGGGGTGTGGGAAGCTGTTGCAGTGGAGCCGCGGTTTCGCCGTCGATCACCGGACCGGGACGGACAACGGCGGACCAGGCGGCCAGCAGCGGCGGCCGGTAACTGACCTGCCAG